>VFQT010000955.1_pt1 | contig 38153 bp, 27 predicted proteins | sample 3512381 | NCBI WGS metagenome assembly VFQT01 (sample SAMN10412376, study PRJNA504923) | tailings metagenome | isolation source: Relicate 2 Philex TSF3 active mining site | place: Philippines: Tuba, Benguet | collected 2017-08-29 | reverse complement strand
TACACGTCGCACCGGTGCGTCGAGGTATTGGAAGGTGATGTCGGCGATCCGTGCCGCGATTTCCCCACCGAACCCCGCTGTTAGCACGGCCTCGTGAGCAACCAGCGCTCGTCCTGTCTTGCGGACAGATTGAAACACCGTCTCTTCGTCGAACGGAACAAGTGTGCGGATATCGACAACTTCTACGTCAATCCCCTCGGCAGCAAGCGATTCTGCCGCAGCCAGTGCCATGTGGACTGCCGAGCCATAGGCAATCACGCTACAGTGTGTGCCCGTGCGGACAACACGTGCTTGTCCGAGTGGAACAATGTGCTCGCCTTCAGGAACCTCACCCTTGATTTTCCGGTACAACCCCTTGTGCTCAAAGAACACGACCGGGTCGTTATCGCGAATCGGGGCAATCATGAGCCCCTTGGCATCATCGGGGAATGCTGGACATACCACCTTGATGCCCGTGGCGTGGGCAAACCATGCCTCCGAATTCCGGCTGTGGAAGGGATTGCCACCAACGCCACCACCCGATGGACCACGCACAACCATCGGGACCGGAAGGCCCCAACGGTATGCCGTCGTTCCGGCGACAGTGACAACTTGATTGAATCCATTCGTTACGAAGTCCATGAACTGCATCTCAACAATCGGACGCATGCCGTTGAGCGAGGCACCGATGGCAGAGCCGATGATGGCTGCCTCACTAATAGGTGCATCGATGATGCGCTTCGGTCCGAACTCATCAAGAAACCCCTTGGTGACTTTGAACGCGCCACCATAGGTTCCGATATCTTCACCGATCATGAACACCGATTCGTCGCGACGCATTTCGTGACGCATTGCATCGGCAATCGCTTCAAGGTAGGTCATTTGCATGGGTAAGGGGCTTTCCTGACGATCAAACCGACATAAACACGTTCTTAAAACCTTCTTCTGCTGCAGGCCATGAATGCTCCAATGCTCGGTCAATCGCTTCGATCATCCGCGCTAATGTTGTTTCACGTAGCGCCTTCACTTCGTCGGCCGTCATCACGCCTTCATTCACAATTCGTGTGATGTACGTTTCAACCGGATCCTTTGCGCTCCACTCCTCGAGAAGTTCCTTCGGGACATACGAGAAGTCATCATGTTCGGCATGACCCCGCATACGCATGGTCTTCGTCTCAATCAGCGACGGCCCCTCTCCACGGCGAGCACGTTCGACAGCTTCTTTGCACGTCGCGTAAACGAGCTCGACATCCGTGCCGTCGATCGTTGTTCCAAACATGCCATAGCCAATAGCTCGATCGCTCAATCGCTCACAGGCGAACTCAAGGGAGTTTGGTGTTGAGTACGCATACTGATTGTTCTCGATGATCAGAATCAGAGGGATCTTGTGGACGGCAGCAAAGTTCAATGCTTCGTGCACTTCACCTACCTGCGCACCGCCGTCACCGATAAAGGTGAGCGACACTGTCGTTACACCGCGCAATTGATCTGCAAGACTAAACCCAGCCGCAACCGGGATCATTGCTCCGAGGTGTGAGACGTTGCCATAGATCCGCTTTGCGGGATCAGCATAGTGTCCTGTTCCGTCAGTACCGCGCATCTGACTTCCCTCGCGGGCGAGATGGTTGAGCATCAGTTGGTCCAGATCCTGACCAAAGACAAAATGCGATCCAATGTTGCGGTGCATTGGGAACAACACATCACGTGCGGTATCGAGCGCATATGCGCTCCCTACGCTCACGGCTTCGTTGCCCAATTGTGAGTACACTCCACCGAAGGCCTTGCCCTGACGATAAAGCCGAAGCATTGCAGTATCGAATTCACGAGCCATCAGCATATACGTAAGGATCTCTTTACGTTGATCCGGGGTAAGCAAGGATGCTGATGTCGATGGGGCCGAAGAACGTTTTGTTGACTTCATGTGCGCGTGTTGATGTGGAGTACAAAACTACAACCGCCTCACCGAACGATGTTCGATGAGGCGGCAAATGTTCTGATACTAGGTTTTACTTCTTCTTGTGCTTCTTCACATCGGCAACAGTAACAACCGGTCCCTTGTTGCCCCATGAGTTGTACACATAGGTGATTACACCAGCAATATCCTCATCCGTGTACTTCTTCGGGAGCGGAGCCATCACACCGTTGTACTCCTTGCCATTGACCTTGAGCTTACCGCTCTTGCCGTTAACCACTTCCTTGATGATCTGTGGCATTGGTGTCTTCATCAAGTAGTCGCTCTTTGCGAGCGGCGGATACACCGTTCCAAGACCTTGTCCGTTGGCTTGGTGGCATGTCTTGCAGTACTCATTGTAAATCTTTTGTCCACGCGCCATCGATGCCGCCTTGTCCTGAGCTACTGCCTGTCCTGCACATACGAGGGCGAATGCTACTGTGAGCATCGCGCCGATAAATGTCTTCATCATGTTCGTTGCACTGATGTGTTGTGAGAAAAGTTGAACTGAAGCAAATATAAGACCTTTTCGTCTGAATACTTATTTGCTGCCACAGCAGCTAACATGCGCATGATGCGAAACGTTCGCCGGTGACACATACGGAATACCAAGTTCCATTCCTCGTAAGAGCACGAGCCCCCCAACAACGAGCGTAAGCACAGGTAGTACCAGTGTAACGCGCGTACCAAATCGTTGGCGTAGTTCGGCAAATCCGAACGAAACGACGACCAATGCCGGCGATGTACCAAGTCCGAACGCGGCCATAAACGCGACACCAGAGACGATGTCTCCGCCGGCAGCGCTTCCAATCAGCGCTGATGTTACCAGACCACACGGCAGCAAGCCATTGACGGCACCGAGCAAGAGCATCCCCCATCGACGGTTGTTCACCGATGCGTCAAGCGCAAATCGTCGGACTGGAGATGTGACACGATTGACGATGGATGATGGTATCACTTGCTTGTGCCACAAAAGTTGTACAGCCGCCGTGATAACCATTCCGATCCCGGCTACGATAGAGACGATCCTACCGTATCCTGCAAGGTCGAACGCACTCGCCCCGAGGCCAACAACAGCTCCCATAGATGCATACACCGCCGTACGTGATACGTGATACAATACACGATCAAGGAACCGCGACCACCGCGATCCTGCGCGTACGGGAATAGCGCTCACCAACGGTCCGCACATTCCAATACAATGCATGCTACCGGCTACACCAAGCAGTAGCGCTGATAGAACGAGCGTCGTCATTGCACCATAATCGTTTGTTCATACGTATACGATTGTCCGCCATACACCCAGCGAGCAATCACACGCCAGCGACCAGAATCGGCACCATGCAACGGAACAATAGCGACACCATCGTCACCCACCGTGGTCTTCATCTGTTGATCGAGAGCAGGATTGTCTGGACGATACAGGTTGACTGACAGTGAACCATCAGGCGCATACGGCATCCGGATGATCAGCTTGGCATCGTCAACACGCAATACGATACCAGCCATACGTCCGCGGTGCAGTTCAGCCTGCGCCGCTGCTGTACGCAACGACTCCTGATAGTAATCATCGCGCACCAAGTCAACGCGCTGCGTCATTGCGAATGCCACAAAGCCGAGTGTTGAGAGAGCAAATGCTGTGTACACGAGCCCAATACGCCATCCCCAATGAAATCTCGACATTGTCATCACTCCTGTGGACCCATGAATGTTGTTTCGAATGTTCGAAGAACGTTCCCATGCGAACGAAGAACGAGTTGCAGTTTCTCATCACCTGATCGACCAGACGCCGCCGTTCGAATGATGATCAGACGTCCTTCCATCTTTTGTTCAGCCTTAACAGTTAGCGGCAGGTTAAGGGGCTTGATGATGTACCCTGCCGGAGAGACAACAATGAGTTCATACGGCAGGTCATCGGATGTTTTGTTGATGATGTTGAGTGCATAGAAATTCGCTGTGCCCTCTTGCATGCTAGTCCATGTGGACTTCGGCTGCCGTAGCAAGACAACATCGAGGTCGCTCCGTGTTGCAAACAGCACACCCACAGCCATCACAAACACACACCATACCACGAGGTATGCTTTAATGCGACGAGTGAATACCCGTGTTGTACCCTGCTCGATTGCAGTCAGACTGCTGTACCTGATCAACCCACGGTCCATGCCCACCTTATCCATCACCTCATCGCATGCATCAATACACGCGGTACAATTCACGCACTCAAGCTGAATACCGTTGCGAATATCAATGCCCGTTGGGCATACTGTCACGCATTGATGACAATCAACGCAATCACCAACGCCTGTCGCACGATGCGTTGCCCCTTGTACCGACTGCCTACGAGCATCGGTATCGGCCTTTGTCCATTTATGGCGCGCTTCACCACGCTTGTAATCATAGGTAACTGCGACCGTGTTTTCGTCGACAAGTGCCGACATATACCGACCGTACGGACAGGCAATGAGACACGCCTGCTCACGGAATCGGTAGAACACCATGAAAAACACAAACGTGAAGAAAACGAGACCAGCAAAAAGCTCAATGTGAGCAAAGGGGCCGTCGACGACATAACACAGCAGTTGATCACTCGATATCACATACGACAGAAAGACATTCGCTATGCCAAAACTGATAGCAGCGAACACGACGACCTTCAATCCTGCACGCCATGCTCGGTCTACGGTCCACGGACCATTCCGTCGCTGTGCCTGCTCTTTCGGTCCACCCTCGATGAGCCACTCGATCTTCCGAAAGATCATCTCCATGAACACCGTCTGCGGACACAGCCAACCGCACCATATTCGACCGAGCGTTGCTGTAAACAGAACAATGGTGATCACACCGGTAAGGAAAAGCAACGCGACGAGGTAGAAGTCATTCGGCCAAAACGGAACGCCAAACAACACGAACTCGCGCGTCAGGATATTGAGAAGGATAAACTGATGCCCGCCCACTTTCACGAAGGGGGCGAGCACCAGAAACCCGAGCAGCACGACGGAAACGATCGCGCGCCAGGTTGTATACCTGCCACGTGGTTTCCGTGCATAGATCCATCGACGGCGTCCATCAGGCTGGATACTGGCCAGCTCAGCACGGAAGCGTTCGTGATCTTCTACGAGATCGAGATCGATAATGGACATGACTATTAAGAGGTGTTGGTATGTAAACCAGTCTTGGTTCGGCTGTTAGTTGGCCATTGCTGTCGAACCATCACGATCACACGGTACGTCACGACCCTCTTCAATTGGCTTTGGATCAGGCGGATTTGTGCCACGCATCGAGATGATGTAAGATGCCACCTGGAGCAATTGCTCATCAGAGAGCTTGGTACCGCTTCCATATGGCAGCATCCCCTTCTCTTGATATCCATTCTTGATGCTTGCTATGATCTCCTCCAACGAGCATCCGTGAATCCAGTAATCATCCGTCAGATTCGGTCCAACCTGTCCGCCAAGATCCTCACGGTGACATGTGTAACAGATATTCTCGTTGCCATTGAAGATGGCCTTACCCTTTGCAAGTGATTCAGCGTCGGTGAGAATCACGAGCGGACCCTGCGCCTTCTTTGGTGCATTGGCCTTCATAGCCTCTCCCTCAGCGACTTGTGCAGCGTACTCATTGGCAGACCCGCGAGGGCCATACCAGAGGACATTCCAATCGGGACCCGAATAGACATGGTAATAGAACATGTAGATGACACTCATGACAATTGTAAAGTAGAAGCCGTACAACCACCAGCGCGGCAGGTTGTTATCGTATTCCCGAATGCCATCTGCTTCATGCTCGAGCAGTTTGTCTTGTTCTTGCTGTGCCATGCTCGTCAACTCCGTTGCGTTGGTGTAGTTGATTGTGGTTGACGGTTCGTCGCAGTACCGTCATCAAGGATTCCTGCAGACAGGCGATCGAGTCTCGTGGTATCTGCATTGAAGAACCAGAAGATGAGCGCTGCAAAAAAACCGAAGAACAGAATGAGCGCAATGATTGGATAGAGCTCAATTCCGGGGATGCTTGATAGGACGTTCTTATACATTGGTGTTCCTCGTGTTATTGTGTGACCTCGGCCTTCCACTCTTCGACCTTTGCCTTTGTCGCCGGGTCGATGTCGGTTCCAAGCTTGTGGAGATATGCGATGAGTGCGATGATTTCCTTGTTCTCATTCACATCCTTCATGCCAGCAGCCTTCAGCTTGTCGGCGATAAAGCCTGCCTGCTTTCGCAAATCATTGACGGCCACTGCTGCATATCCCTCTGGATATGGCGTGCCAAGTTTCTGCATCGTGAGAATCTTACCCTCTGTATGACGCGTATCGAGATCACGATCATAGAGCCATGTATATGCAGGCATGATCGAATTCGGTGATGTCGAGGTTGGCTCCATCATATGCTTCCAGTGCCATGACGGTTCCGGATACTTTACACCAACACGATGCAGATCCGGACCGGTGCGTTTGGATCCCCACTGGAATGGTCTGTCGTAGACAAACTCACCTGCCTTTGAATACTCACCATATCGTTCAGTTTCACTTCGGAACGGTCGGATCATCTGTGAGTGGCAGGTGTAGCAGCCCTCACGGATATAGATGTCCCGTCCTTCGAGCTCGAGTGGCGAGTAAGGAGTTACCGTTGATATTGTTGGAATGTTGGCGTCGATCAGTGCTGTTGGCACATACTCAACAACACCACCAATCAGCACTGCGATCAAGACGTAGACACTGAACTTAACCGGTGTTCCCTCAAGCAGACGGTGCCATCCCTCCTTTGGCTCGTGTGCGTGTTCGTGCATGCGGTTTACGACTTGCACTTCCTCATCTGCCAGAAGTGATCCACTCTTTGCAGTCTTGTAGAGATTCCATACCCCTACACAAGCCCCAACGAGGTACAGTGTTCCACCGATTGAACGCATCACGTACATCGGGATTAACTGTGTGACCGTCTCGAGGAAGTTTGGATACTGCAGTGTGCCATCCTCGCCGAATTGCTTCCACATCAATGATTGTGTGATGCCACCCCAGTACATCGGGATAGCATAGAGAAGCACACCGAGTGTCATCAACCAGAAGTGCCAATTAGCAAGCGAAAGTGAATAGAGCTTGGTTCTGTAGATGCGCGGGAAGATGTAGTACATCATCGCAAACGCAAGACCGCCGTTCCAGAGCAGTGCACCGAGGTGCACGTGTCCGATGATGTAGTCGGTATAGTGCGTCAGGGCGTTGATGTTCTTGAGTGACATCATCGGACCCTCAAATGTCGACATACCGTATGCGGTAATACCAACGACCATGAACTTGAGCACAGGATCCGTACGGACCTTATCCCACGCACCACGTAGCGTAAGAAGTCCGTTTACCATTCCACCCCAACTCGGCGCAATGAGCATAAAGCTGAAGACGACACCAAGCGACTGAGCCCAGTCAGGCAATGCTGTATACAACAGATGGTGAGGACCAGCCCAGATGTAGAGGAAGATCAGCGCCCAAAAGTGGATAATCGACAGACGATATGAGAAGACCGGGCGTTCGGCAGCCTTGGGAATGAAGTAATACATAATGCCCAAGAACGGTGTCGTCAAGAAGAACGCTACAGCATTATGTCCATACCACCATTGTACAAGCGCGTCTTGAACACCAGCATACATTGAGTAACTCTTGAGCAAATGCACAGGCAACTCGAGCGAGTTCACCACATGAAGCAGAGCTACCGTAAGGAACGTCGCCAGATAGAACCAGATCGCGACGTACATATGTCGCTCTTTGCGACGCAGAATCGTTCCGATCATGTTCCAGCCGAAGACTACCCACACAAGTGTAATAGCGATATCAATCGGCCATTCAAGTTCGGCGTATTCCTTGCTCGTTGTGATACCCAGCGGCAGCGTTACAGCTGCGGCAACAATGATGAGTTGCCAACCCCAGAAGTGGATCTTCGACAGCGCATCACTGAACATCCGCGTCTTACAGAGTCGTTGCAATGAGTAATACACACCAAGAAAGATGGCATTCCCGGCGAATGCGAAAATCACCGCATTGGTATGGAGCGGACGGAGACGTCCGAACGACAGGTAGTCGATTCCTCCAAGAAATCCCGGCCAGTAGAACTTGATCGCTACCAGCACACCGACTAAGAAGCCCACAAGGCCCCATGCTGCCGATGCTATTGCAAACAGCCGGACAATGTTGTTGTCGTACGACACGGTCTCTAACCGTCCCGTTCGTTCACGTTCCGACAATGTCGTTGTATCCATACTCCCAATCCGTGAAAAGTGGAATGTTGATTACTTCGTTTCCGTATCGTCAAAGAGCATCCTGATAGCAGGCGTGCCGAGATCATCATACTGGCCTCGACGCGTAGCAAACAGAAATGCGAGCAGGAAGCTCCCTGCCACGAGAATGCTGCAAATCACAAGCAGTGGCATTACACCCATTTCATCCTCCGTGCGAATACATGTGCTCCACCGACACTTATGCCGATGACTAGCAACGAGCTCACTGGCATCATAATCGCGGTGATCACAGGCGTAAGGTTGCCTGTGATGGCAATTGTGAGGGCACAAACGTTGTAGATCATCGTAAACCATAGCGCCGCAGTGATAACACCTCGCAACGCACGCGCATAGCGAATAAGTGAACTGATGCGATGTACGTGCGTTGCTGGAATGATCATGTCGCTCGCCGGTGCAAGCGTAGAGGTGTTCTCGGTGACTGCAATCGAGACATCAGCGACAGCCATGGCCGACATGTCGTTAAGTCCATCACCGATCATCAAGACTGAATTGTCATGTCGCAGTTGTTCAAGCTGTGCGACCTTATCGGCAGGTGTTGCACGGAAGGTCATTTCATCTTGCTGAAATGACTTCGTGAGAAGCTCACGATCACGATCACTATCGCCTGTCAACAAGCGGCATTGCATCCCCTGCATGCGCAACTCATCGATGAGCTCAGTGACTCCATCGCGCACAACCGTTTGCGCAATCACCTCGCCGACGATGCGGTTGTTGAGGGCAACACGGGTGAGATTAATATGATCGCTGCCGGCGGCACAGAGCCCGAGTTGCTCCATAAACTCGTTCGAACCGATCGCTACATGATGTGAACCGGAGACACCCGAAATGCCTTGACCTGGGACTTCTTCTACATCGCGAGCATCATCGACAGCACGACAACCAGCCGCGAGTCCGCGACTGATTGGGTGTGTGCTGTGTGCAGCCACCGACTGCACCGCACGAAGCTCATCAGGACGGAGCGGCTCTCCGTGATACACGACCGATGGCTGGGATGATGTCAATGTTCCCGTTTTATCAAAGACGACGGATCGGACGTTATCGAGTTCGCGCAGAACACCGATGTTCTTGGCGTACATCTTGTTGCGGCCTAGTATGCCCATTGCCGTGCCGAGCGTGATTGGCGAGGCAAGCGTCAATGCACATGGACAGGCAATGATCACAACGGCTGTGAAAACATTCAACGCCATGGTGAGATCGGGCAGCCATGCGACGAACCCAAGAACGGCAATGGCTAAAACCGACCACACAAACCATCGTCCGAAACGATCACTATGCTGTCGGTACCCGTCGCGTGCTGTGCGAGCAGAAGATCGCTCCCAGAGCGAGGCCAGGTAGCCTTGCGATACAGGCTTTGTTACGGTAAGCTCAATACCGGTTCCTACCACCTTGCCACCAGCATAGATGACTGCACCACGGACGTGCTCTACGGGTACGCTCTCGCCGGTGACGAAGGCGTAATCGATGTAGCCCACCGGGCTCATCAGAACCGCGTCAGCGGGTATCACCTCGCCGTTGCGAATCATGATAGTGTCGCCCACGCGCAGCGACTCGATAGCCACGATCTCGTCACCCATCGACGATTGCTTACGCACCGATAGAGGAAAGAACGAGCGGACTGTGCGGTCGAAGGTAACTGCGTCAAACGCCTTCTGCTGGAACACGCGGCCAATAAGGAGGAAGAACACAAGTCCAGCAAACGAGTCAAGGAAGCCCTCTCCCGCACCAGAGGCGATGTCGATGACACTCCGAACGAATAATGTTGTGATGCCGAGCGCTACTGGAACATCAAGATTCAAGGTTCGATTTCGAAGTGCAACAACCGCCGAACGCGTCCAGGGTGAAGCGCTATACAGCAGAACGGGAAGGCTCATTGCAACACTGAGCCACGTAAACACCTGAAGCAAGATTGGATCAATCTCAACTCCATGAGCACCGTGAGCCAGATATTGCGCGATGCTGAACATCATAATGTTCCCCATCGCGAATCCTGCGACCCCGATTCTCAAATACAACCCACGAGTTGCCTCTTTCCGCTGCTGCAGCAGTCCAACTTCAGTACCCTCGACATGTACAAGAGGATCATACCCCACCGATCGCAGAAGTTCGGCGAGTGAACGAACGTTTGTTGTGCGCGGATCCGCGTCGATGATGATTGATTTCCGCTGAAGATCGACCTCTGACGAAATCACACCGGATAGCAGATGCGGAAGGCGCTCAAGAAGCCATACGCAGCTTGCGCAGTGCATCGTTGGGAGTGCAAACCGAACACGTAGTCTACGAGCATCTGAATACTCGATAAATCGCGAGGCTACTGCTGGATCATCAAGGATTGCGTATGCCAGGCGGTCGCGATTGCGCTGCGTCGTGCCTGCGGGCTCATCGCCTTGATAGAAGGCGCACAGGTGATGTTCCTGGAGCAGTGCGTACACGCTCGCACATCCAGTGCAACAGAATACGTGTTCTTCGCGAGTAATCGAGGAATCAGCACACGGTTCGCCGCAGTGGGCGCACTGAATGCCGTGCTCGGCAGCGTAGATAGAGTGACTACTCACAGGGATGTGGACCGATGTCGTTGCATACGACAAAACTCCACGTCACGGCATCAGGATTTTATGACTTTTGTCATACTCCTGACGATGGCGTCGTCTTTTTCACCAGGTCTTGCGCGAGCCGAACGTTCAGTTCGGATGCCTTTTCTCCGAGACTCTTGAGCGTAACCGACTTGGCAATGGCTGTGAATTTCTGACGCACCTCAATCCAGTGCTCATGAGCAGGACATGGTTCGGCATGTCCACATCCTGGAAGTCCAAGCATACACTCAGTAAAGACTTCCGTACCGTCAATGGCAGCGACCAAATCATACAACAACACTTCATCGGATTGTCTGCCGAGTGCGACTCCCCCGCGAGGTCCGCGATACGACACCATCACACCCGCCTGCGTAAGCTGTTGCAACACCTTCGTTAGGAAATGAAACGAGATGTTCAATTCCTGTGCTATCGTACTAATCGATACATACGATCCCCTGTCACGAGCGGCAACAAAAATTGCCGCTTGAATTCCGTAGATACACGATTTGGAGAGAAACATAGGATTCCTGATAATCAGGTTTCAGACTCTTAAAAACGAAATATACACCAGACCGCGACAAATGTCGCGCCTGATTATCGTACTTCCTACGTACCAGATCAGAGGAACTGCTGATACACAGCTGGGTTCGCCTCGTGCATCAGACCATAGATCGCTGTGACGATGTGCTCTGCTTCTGGCTTCGACCAGTAATTGCCATCCGTTCCGTATGCAGGACGGTGCGGCTTTGCGGTCAGTGTTAACGGAGCTGAGTCGAGCAATCGATACCCCTGCTGACGTTCAAGGATTTCTTGAAGCATGTATGCAGACGTTCCGCCCGGCACATCTTCGTCGATGATAACGAGACGATTCGTGCGTGCAAGAGACTGTGCAATGACGCCATGCGTATCGAATGGAAGGAGTGTCTGGACGTCAACTACCTCAACCGATATGCCGAGTCCAGCCAGTACTTCAGCTGCATCCATCACCACACGAACGCTCGCACCGTACGTAACAACGGTTACATCGGAACCCGCACGAAGTACTTCCGGCACACCTAGCGGCACGGTGTAGGTACCCATGTTAGTCGGGATAGCTTCCTTGAGGCGGTATCCATTAAGCACCTCGACGATCAAACCAGGATCATCACCCTGATAAAGCGTCTGATACATACCCGCTGCCTGAACGAAGTTCCGTGGGACACACACATGGATTCCGCGAACGAGATTGATGATCCCGGCCATCGGCGATCCGGAGTGCCACACACCTTCGAGACGGTGCCCACGTGTGCGGATAATGACGGGGGCCTTCTGTCCACCACGCGTACGCCATTGAACCGTCGCAAGGTCGTCGGACATCAGCTGCAGTGCATAAAGGAGGTAGTCGAGATACTGAATCTCCGCAATTGGGCGAAGACCACGCATCGCCATACCAATTGCCTGACCCAAGATTGTGCACTCGCGAATGCCAGTGTCGCTCACGCGTAACTCACCATAGAGCGCTTGCAACCCAAGTGTACCTTGATTCACATCACCAAGCTTGCCACTGTCTTCACCAAAAATGACAAGTCGTGGATCCTTGGCCAGAGCCTGCTCAAACCAAGCACGCATTACTTCCGAGCCGTTCGTCGCTGCTGGTGCAGCGTCGAAGGTCGGTGCAATTGCTTGAACACGGAGCGGAGATTGTTCTGATTCACTATGGAGGTGCGATGAGTACAACGGCTCGATGCGCTCGTGGTACGACTGGCGCCACGCTGCCAGTGGTGCGCGCAAGGCATCAGGAACCATCTTTGCGGCTACCAATGCGCGGAAGGTCGCAACCATGATGTCACGACGGAATGGCTCGCGAATACGCTGCAGTTCTGTACGGATCGATGCGACTGTTGCGGCCACGTCGGGATGCGTTGACGCAACAGACTCTTCGAGTGCGGCCAAACGAGCACACGCCTCGCTCACGTCTGCTGCAATCGGTCCCATGTATGCCGACCATGCCGCATTCTTCATTTCGAGCACACGAGCAGTCGCCTGTTCGTCGATAGCTGCCAACTCTTTCTCAGTAGCGAACTTCTCTGCGATGATCCATGCGCGCATTCGTGCGATGCCATCGTTGTCGGCCTCCCACTGCAGACGCTCCGGGCTCTTATACCGTTCGTGCGATCCAGATGTCGAATGCCCCTGAGGCTGCGTGACATCAATCACGTGAATGATCTGCGGAACGTGCTCGGTTCGCGCTGTTTCAGCGGCTCGTTCATACGTCGCGCAAAGTGCTGGGTAATCCCATGCATGAACAACGTGAATGTCGTAACCTGACGTCTCACCTGGACGACGTTGAAACCCTTGAAGTAGCTCGCCTACGTTGCCCTTCGTGTGCTGGAATTCATTTGGTACGCTGATCCCGTAGCCGTCATCCCAGATAGAAATCACGGCAGGAGCCTTCAAAACGCCGATCGCATCGATACTCTCCCAGAACATTCCTTCGGCACTCGAGGCATTTCCAATTGTTCCGAAGGCGACTTCGTTGCCATTCCGGGAGTATTCGACATGCGAGCGCAATGCATCAACCTCACGGTACACACGTGACGCATAGGCAAGTCCAACAAGACGCGGCATTTGTGAACCGGTCGGAGAAATGTCGGACGAAACGTTTCGCATTGACGTCTGCGGAAGCCAAGCGCCGTCCTCCGTCAGAAACCGTGTTCCAAAGTGTCCGTTCATCGACCGACCCGCTGATGATGGCTCAGCCTGTACGTCGGTGTGCGCATAGAGCTGCGCGAAGAACTTCTGTACATCACTCTCGCCAATGGCGAACATGAACGTCTGGTCGCGATAATACCCGCTTCGCCAGTCGCCTGGCTGAAATACACGAGCCATGGCCAACTGCGGCAATTCCTTGCCATCACCAAAGATTCCAAACTTCGCCTTGCCGGTGAGCACCTCTTTCCGTCCGAGGATGGAGGCCTGACGGCTCTCGACGGCGCACTGATAGTCGCGAAGGACTGCTTCCTTCGTGAGACCTGAGGTACTGGCTGTTGAACGTGGTGGCTGTGTTGTACGTGCGACGGATTTCTTCTTCATAGACCACAAAGTTACGAGTTAGTTAGTCCCGCTCGAAGAGCGATGGCTGGAGAGGAGCCCCCTCAACTTGCTCCCGAACCAGATCTTCAGCACGACGCACGGTCGCCTGGAGATCGTCATTGACGAGAACGACATCGAATTGATCCTGATGCCCCATTTCCATTTCAGCCCGCGATAAGCGGAGAAGAATTTGTTCCTCTGTCTCAGTATGACGCGAGCGCAAGCGCGTTGCGAGCACATCAAGACTCGGTGGAGCGATAAACAGCAAGAGTGTATCGTCTGGAAACGCGGCACGAAGCGATAACGCACCCTTGACGTCGACGTCGAATACAACAAAATCTCCGCGCTGAATCGATTCGCTCACAGCACTGCGTAACGTGCCGTAATAATTGCCGAAGATTTCCTCGTATTCAATCAAATCACCATGCTGGATGGCTTCCCGAAACGCATCTCGCTGCAGGAAGTAGTAGTCGCGACCATGCTCCTCACCAGCACGCATTGGACGTGTCGTAGCGCTAACGCTGAACCGCAGTTGTGGGAAGGTCGACAACAAGTGTCGTGCAACAGTCGTCTTGCCAGCTCCACTCGGTGCACTGAGAACGATCAAATGCTTCTTACTCGACATTCTGAATCTGCTCCCGTATGCGCTCGAGTTCCTCCTTCATCGTCACCACTGTCACGGCAATGTCCGCGTCGTTACACTTCGATCCAATTGTGTTGATTTCCCTATTCATCTCTTGGACAAGGAAGTTTAGCTTGCGACCTGGCTGCTGTTCAGTAGCCATGTACTGCTGAAAATGCTTGATGTGGCTACGAAGGCGGACGCACTCTTCCGTGATATCGAGTTTCTCAGAGAGCAGCACAATCTCGAGCGACAAGCGCGATTCATCAATGCTCTGCTCGTCGAGAATCTGGCGCACGCGCTCGCGGAGTCGCTCACGCTCAGCTGGAATACGCTCCTTGCTGCGAACCTCCACCACGTCGAGGGCTGCAGCAATGGTCTCACAGCGCGAAACGAGATCTCGAGTCAGATCCTTGCCTTCCATGTCGCGCATAGCATTCATCGCAGTCAAGGCCTGCACAATTGCTTCGCGCAGCGTTGGCCACACATCTGGGCGCTCCCCTGGTCGGATTGGACGTTGAAAGATCGACGGGAACGCGGTGAGATGCTCAATTCGCACCTCTCCGGATACACCGAGTTCCGACTGAATCGTACGCAGTGCATCGACGTATTGACGGGCTGCCTCAACATCAACATTCATGGGCACTGACTCTGCCAGCTCCTCACGACGGATATACAGATTTACTGAGCCTCGCAGGACGTGCTCGCGAACAACTTCGCGGATACGACCCTCATGCTCCGAGTATTCCTTTGGAAGCTTCACCGATAGCTCGAGGTAACGTCCATTGACGCTCCTGGCCTCGATTGTGCACGGCGCGTCGTCGAGCAAACACTCACTCTTGCCGTAGCCAGTCATACTCCGAACCATGAACGATTCTCTCCGTGATGTGCGTAATGGCCGACAAAGATACGGCGGCATGACTACTCGCTGGCGTATCTTGTTTTCATGTCGCGTCTTGATATCACGGACCCTCGCCTTGGCGTCACCGAGGCGGCTGCAATGCTTCACGCAAGATGGGGCCAGGTTCCCGACCTTACGGTGATCGCTGGCTCTGGACTTTCTGTCCTCCGGCAGCTCGGCACCGTTGTTGATACGATAGCGTATCACGATCTACCCGGCATGCAGTCAAGTACCGTGTCTGGTCATGGCTCTGATTTGTGTCTGTTGCAGTGCGGAACTGCACGCGTCGCATTGTTTACCGGACGGCTACACCTCTACGAGGGCTATCAGCCCAATACCGTCGCCCAGCAGCTCGCACTCATGTCGTTTCTTGGTGTACAGTCGGCGTTGCTGACGAATGCCTCAGGGGGCTTGCATCCACTTCGCTCTGTTGGCGACGTCGTCGTGGTCTCAGATATCATCAATTGGACGTTTCGCAGAATAACCTCAACGATTTCTGTGGCACACGAATCACCGGTGTCGGTGGTCAGTCACTCCTGGCGGGATTCCCTAGTGAGAAGTGCATCACAGGCGGGGCTGCCGATCCACCAGGGTGTCTTTGCCCAGATGCTTGGTCCGTCGTACGAAACGCGTGCCGAGATCCGCATGCTGCGCCGACTTGGCGCGGACCTCGTCGGGATGTCATCAGGCGTTGAAGCTCATTGGGCAGCTACGATGGGTATGCATGTGGCAATTGTGTCACTGGTAACGAACGCACTCACCGACAGCTCTGTGCGATGTGTGTCGCATGACGAAGTGCTCGAGGCTGGTGTTCAAGCACAGAACAGAATGTGCGAGGCTGTACGTCATGCTATCGCAGCGCGTCCGCTGACTGATTGAAGTGTATTTTTGCACCATGAAACCGTTAAGCCTTCGAAGTGTCGCAGGCATTGCCATGTTAGTCCTCTGCACTCTCTTGCCGGGCTGTCGCACTGCCTCCGTGAGCGGCTTTACAACGTCGAACAAGGCCATTCGGGTCGACCGGCCCATGTTTGATCTCTATGCGTCAAGGCTCTCCGACTCAAGCGCGCAGTTTCGCTTTGTAACTACCGCTACCTTACGCACCGATGATAATACTATTCGCTACGTAGACCTCGTTCTTCGTGGATCAGATGCCCCGGGCGATACGTTACTTGTCTTCCCCACCATCGCTCGAGACGACGCAGCAGGAAGTCCGCTCTACATCATCGGTGAAGCGCTGTGGGAATCACCAGCGCTGCGATCAGCAACATCCGTCACAGCAGATGTATCAGTTGTGACCACGACCGACCACATTGTGTTTACTCAGACTGTTGATGTGCGCGATCCAGTAGCGCTTGATTTGTACCCACGTGTCGAGGCAACCTCCGACAGCACGCTCGTGTTTCGATGCATGGCGCGCCGAGTGTTCGTGCCTCGAGGTGAGTACCTTCCTTCGAGTGAAGTGTTCCGAGTGCGAGTTACAAATGACCAGGGCGAAGTCGTATGGTCGTCAGACGACGACATGGCGTTTCTCGCACTTGTGTCGCTTGTCCAGCCACAGACATCTGGTCGCATCCACATCTACGAGATGCCGTGGAATGCACGCACCTCAAACGGTCGTCGACTCAAACCAGGAACGTACACCGCCGAACTCACGATTCCATCACGTCCGATCGAATATGGCACGAGGATGACCTTCACATGGCCACTTCGTTAGACCATGAATATTGGATGCGTCACGCTTGCATGCTGGCCCTACGCGGGACCGGACATGTGAGTCCAAACCCGCGTGTTGGTGCGGTGATCGTGCGTGATGGCAACATTGTTGCCGAGGGATGGCATGATGTCTATGGCGGTCCGCATGCAGAGGCACACGCGCTCGCATCATTTGACGGGATCACCGACGACACAATCATGTACGTCACGCTCGAACCATGCTCACACGTCGGGAAGCAACCTGCATGCACGGGCGCGATACGTGCGTCTGGCATTCGCACTGTTGTTGTTGGTATGCCTGACCCGAATCCTGCCGTATCGGGCGGAGGCACGGAGCTGCTTCGCTCACACGGTATCGACGTGATCACCGACATATGTCGATCTGAATGCGAGTGGATTAATCGGTTCTTTACCACCTGGGTTACGCAACAGCGGGCCTATGTGATTGCCAAGATTGCAACCACGCTCGATGGCCACGCAATCGCAGCGACGCATGACGGGCGATGGATCACATCGGCACAGAGCCGCGAGCGCGTTCATGCGCTTCGCGCTGAGGTCGACTGTGTTCTCACCGGTATCGGAACCGTTCGTTCTGATAACCCGATGCTGACTGTTCGTGCAGTGCCAGGACGTAATCCTGCCCGCGCAATCGTCGATACACATTGCATGCTGCCGTCCTCGTCAGCGATAGCTCGCAGCGCTTCCAAGATACCGACCTATGTGTTCTGTTCATCGGATTCGTCAACGACTGAACGCGCCAATGCGCTCCGCGCACTTGGCTGCATCGTCGAAGCAACACCTGTGCATGACAACCAGATTGATCTTCACCAGGTCATGCAACAACTTGCATCATATCAGATGACATCGATCATGCTTGAAGCTGGCCCAACGCTCACATCGTCCTTTTTCCGTGACGATCTCATCGATGAGTTCGAGATTCACACCGGCACAGGACCAGGCAAAGGCAGCATTACCTGGTCCGAGTCGTGCGTTCAACCACCAGCCGACATGTTCGTTTTGCATCATCAATTACAATGCGATGGCGACAGTCACCGCGTGTACACAAGGATACATGTATGATGCGCCCCCTGCTCTTCGCGCTCTGCTCCCTACTGATTGGCGGCACTGCACTAGCACAACAACGCGATCTCCGCGCCATCGAGGATGCGGCTCGATCGGGCGACTGGAAGAAGGTGGAATCGCTCGCATCGGCGGCGCTCAAGCGTAACCCATCCGATACGTCGGTTTCTTACATCTACACGCTTTCGCAACTTCGCCTAGCAAAGTTCGATCGCGCACTCACATCGGCCGAACGGCTTCGTACACTCGATCCATCACGTGCACAACCGTGGCTGATGATCTCCGAGTGCCAGATTGCTCTCGATCGTATCCCAGATGCTATTGCAACATTAACATCAGCAAGGTCGAGGTTCCCAGACGATGTTCAGATTACCTGGGCACTCGGCATGGCACTCGCACGCGGCGGTCGGCATGAAGATGCGATCGCTCCTCTTGAAGAAGCAATGTTTCGCAGACCTGATGTACCATCCATCACCAATCAACTCGCGCGATGCTATCATGCAACCGGTAGGTTTTCTGAATCAGCTGAGTTGTTTCAAACCGTCGTTGAGCGGTCGCCGTCGAACGCACAGGCATGGTTGCAGTTAGGCGAGTCACTCCTTGCGTTGCGACGACTCGACTCAGCCAAGCATGCCTTTGCAACTGTCGTTCGACTGCAACCAGACAGTGCTCATGCATACTTGGCACTGACTGCAATTTTCAGTGAACAGTCAATTCTTGACAGTGCTCTCGAGGTGGCTCGAACACTAACGATACGTCGTCCTACTGATCCACAAGGCTGGTACAACTACGGGCTGTTGTCGATGTCATCTAAGCGCACTGACTCGGCAATCACATACTTCCGCAACGCGATTCGTCTTCAACCTTCCTATCCTGAGGCGTACTTCAACCTCGCTCTCGCGTATGAGGACCAAGGATTCCTCGAGGATGCATCCGTAGCTCTCCGTCGTTGCGCACTAACGAGTCCGACACTCGCTCCTGATGCATACAACTCACTAGCGATCGTGTATCGTCGTGAGGGGCGCTTTGACGAAGCACTCAACGCTCACGCACAGGCAATCGCACTTCGCGATAGCTCGTCGATCTTTCATGCGTCGCGACTGAACACCTATTTCGATGCAGCTCGTTGCGAGCAGGCCATGCCGCTAGTATCCCAAGCGCGCACGCGTTTTCCGGACGATGTCGAGATTCTATACGCGTGTGCGCGATGTTACGTTCGAACCGGCCGCAAGGATGAGGCCCAGGCGATTGAGCAGCTGCTTGTCATAAAGGCTCCGGTGTTGGCTGAACAGCTGCGTTTCATGATGAAGTAAACATACGCTATGACTCCTCGTCCGTACTACCGCTTTCTCCTACTTGCTGTTCTAGCATGGGTTCCAATGTCGAGCTGGTCGCAGCGCGCACTTCCCCCTCATGCGTCACGTCAATTGGAACGTGCGCTTGAACAGATTGGTATGCGAACAAGCGATTTATCGATGCCGCCAGACTTACTCGATCGCGATCGACGGCGCACTGCATTTCACGACACACTCTTCACGGACCCTCTACACGCACTTGACCGTCTCGAGGATCTGCGCAGCGATCTCGCAGCACGCAATTCAAATTCGATGTATCAGAGCTACCAACGACTGATGGCCGACGTTGGCTTGGGCGAATTGCAGCAGATGTACTACAACAGCACACTTAAAATCGACTACGTCACCGAGAAACTCGGATCTGATCCAACAGCGCGTCTCAATTTCATCACTTCTATCCTGTTGCTTCGGTATGTATCGGCTATTATCACAGCTGGCGATGATATGGCCGCAGCCCGAAAGAAGATCTTTGCGCGCTATCCACACGTGGTGGGACTAGACTCTCTATGGCGAATGAGTCGTGAAGATGAGACCTCTTCACTTTGGCAGATGGCCCGTGCTGAGCGTGCTCAACAACGCATCGCTCGTGAGATCTATGATGGTGTCCCAAGCGATATCGCCCAGGATATTCTCAGCTCTGGTCTGTCACTGTATGCGCAACTATTGAGTTACACATTGCAGAGTGACCTCACTCGCGACATCCTCATCGACTCAGTACAGTCGGCTACGTTCGAGTCTGCTCTTGGACGCATCGCCATCGGTGGGCCAGGGAGCGACACCTATGTTGGATCCTATGCTATCATCATTGATGTAGGTGGCAACGACGTCTACAACCTATCGTCGCAGCGTTCCAATCGCAACACGGTGTTACCTGTGCAGTGCATCATCGATCTTGACGGGAACGACACGTATCGCGCAGGCGACTACGCGTTTGGCGCTGGTACTCTGAGTGCGGGCATTCTCATCGACCGTCGCGGTAACGACGTCTATGTTGCTGGGGATTACAGTCTTGGATCCGGACTCGTAGGTCTTGGTATAGTGCACGATCTCGACGGTGACGACATCTATACGTCTGGAACGAACACCCAGGGTTCTGGCATCTATGGCATTGGATTGCTCTACGATGATAACGGTCACGACACCTATCGATGCCATGCACAAGGGCAAGGATTTGGTGGAACAGCAGGAGTCGGCATCATCAATGACCTGTCAGGCAACGACCAGTACATCGCAGCAAGTCCGTATGTAGACATCCTCCGGTACGACTCACATCAAGTGACCTTTGCTCAAGGGGCTGCCCTTGGATCTCGTCCGCTTGCCTCAGGAGGGCTAGGGGTATTGCTTGAGCACGATGGTAATGACCACTATATCTGCGACATCTACGGTCAAGGTACCGGCTATTGGTTCGGACTCGGTGGCCTTGTTGATGTGCGTGGAGACGATCGCTATGAAGCATATCAATACGCACAAGGATCTGGCGTGCACTTCGCTACGGGAGTCCTTCGAGATCTTGAGGGCAACGACGTCTACGTGTCACACGGTGTGTCAATGGGATGCGGACACGACATTGCAACAGGCGTGCTGATCGATGATGCTGGTGACGATGCGTACGTTGTTGAGAGTCTCTCCCTTGGCGGTGGCAATGCCAACGCTGTTTCGTTGTTTATGGATCTCTCCGGGAACGACGCATACATTGCTCAGCACGAGCCGTCCACTATGGGATACTCTGATTTTCGACGGTCATACGGGATGGTAGGTGTATTTGTAGACGCTGATGGAAAGGACTCCTACACTTCCTCGTTGCGCAACAATACTTGGTCGATGAAGTCTACCTACGGCGTGTTCGTTGATACCACTCTCACATCGCTGCGAACCACAGAAGCAAACGCAGCACCGTCTGCACCCGAGGCAATATCCGCACCTTCTGCTGGACAACTCCCGTTGGCATCCTCGCTCGACAGTCTATTCATCCAAGCTTCGGCTGCGCCCCTTCGCTTCCAACCGAATGTCGCGCCAGCCAGGAAGGTAATCGCAGCCCGTGGCGAGACTGCCTTGCCATTCCTATCAAACCAGATGTCTACGCAGATGCCGCGTGAACGCATCACGTTAGAAACGGTCCTTCCTCAGATATACACAAGCGCTCCTGAGGCGACACGCACTATGTTGCGCAAGCATCTTCGCTCGATGGATGGGGCTGCATCGGCACTCGCCGCCACGGTACTTGGCAAGGTGCACGATACAACGTGCATTCCTGATCTGATTGCCATGGCATCCGACGATGCCTGGCGTAGGCGTCGTCTAGCCGTATTCACGTGGGGTGAAATCAACGACACGCTCTTTACCGGGTCATTCATGCCATTACTCCGCGACCCTGTCCCGTATGTTCGCCAACGTGCTGCGTATGCGATAGCGAAGCAACCTGGAGTGACATTGGATGCTCTTCGCTCGGTGCTGACAGATGATGAGCATGTGGTTCGAAGCGCTGCGATCGAGGGTCTGATTCGCAATGCACGACGTCCTATGCGCGAGATCCGCTCGTGGTGCGAATCACTCACGGAACCGATTCTCCTGCGAACGAATCTTCGCCTACTCGCATGTGCCGACACCACCGATGCCGACATGCGAGAGTTAGCGCAGTGGTATCACTATGCAACACCAACGCTGCAGGACGCGATTATGCTTGTTACAGCGTCGCTTTCAGTGCCTTGGAATCGTATAACTGCTGAACAGCTCCATGTACTTGCCACCGAGAAGAAGCAACGGAAACAACGTAGTCGTACCCAATGATTCGTCACCACTACACACTGGAGTTATTGGCGCAAGAGGTATCGACACTCCTCGCCGGGCACACGCTCGTTGAAGCGTGGACGCAAGAGAAGTACACCATCGCGATGGTGTTTGTGATCAATAAAGAGCTCCGAACGTTTGTAGTCGACACGTCACCGAACGGCGGCACCTGCTCAGAGCAGCCGAATCTTCGACGCGCCCGAAGCAATACCCTCGACATGTTCCGTGACGTGTGGCAGACCCCCCTTGCACTCGTCACCAAACACCCCGATGATCGCGTACTCACATTCTGGTTCCCCGAGCATCAGTTGCATTGTGAGTTCTTCTCTTCTGGCAATGGCAACATTCTGTGTGTACACGATGGCATCATCATTGAGTCACTGCGCGACACCCAGGAACGGTGTCACACCAAGTATGAGATTATTGCACCTCGCAATGCCGAGCTGTGGGAGGACGGATCATTAACCGCTCAGCAGTCGTTAGCTCGTTGTTCGCTTCATCTTGGACCCTGGTATGCCGAGGAAGTATGCCGTCGAGCTTCTATCAGTGGTTCGGTAGCGGTATCGACTCTCACCAACCAGGAGCGAGAGCAGCTGAAGCTGCTCGGAGAAGCTGTTCGTGCGGAGTGTCGTGGTTCGTCTTCGTCCTATCTACTTTCGCGGGCCGACGCACGACTTCTCTCACTGATTCCGCTACCATCGTGGGACATCATTGCCACGTATCCATCGGTTCTTGAAGGCACGCGAGCTGTTCTCCGCGAACGCCACCACGTAGAGGCTCTTCGCATAGCACGACAAGAAGCATTGCGAAAGGCAACATCTGAACTTGAACGTGCAAGGCGCACACTTGCCGCAATCACATCCGACATTGTCCGTGACTCTCGTTCTGCCAGATATCGTACTTGGGCGGATGCATTGCTGACATATCATCATCCGCACGAGAAGAATCGTACCTCAATCGATCTTGATGATGCGACTGGCGTGCGTGTGACGATTCCCCTCAATCCAAATCATTCAATTATCGAAAACGCGACAAAGCTCTACGATAAGGCTAGGGCAGCCGAAGTGGCTTCGCTCCATCGCGAGCAACGCGTTCCTCAACTTGAGACAACAATTGCTGCGCTTGAGCAGCGATGTCTCGATCTTGAACGAGCCTCATCCATTGCAGATATTGAAGCACTCTCACCTCGACGTATGGAACCCCAGAACAATCAACCGCGCGACGAGTCGGGAGGAAAATTCCGATTCTTCGTTCTCGACGAACAACATTGTTTGTACGTCGGTAAAAATGCAGCGAATAACGATGAACTCACGATGAAGTTTGCCAAGCAAAACGATTGGTGGCTTCATGCACGAGGTTCGGCAGGCTCACATGCTGTCCTGCGCGGCGTTGATGGCGATCGTATCCCCAAGCCAATACTCGAGCAGGCGGCTGCTATCACAGCGTATTACTCGCAAGCGCGCAACGCGTCGTGGGTGACTGTGGTATACACGCAGCGCAAACATGTGCGCAAACCGAAAGGTGCAAACGTTGGTGCCGTGGTGCTCGAACGTGAGCAAACGGTGATGGTCAAGCCTGCGATTCCTACTTGATGATCTGTATCGCCTGCATGGTGGTACCAACACGCACCATGTACCATCCTGACGACAATCTATCGACCAGCAATGTTGCGACGGAGCGGTCGCTCTTGACCGACATCACCACGCGCCCCATCTGATCTAGGATATCCACCTGACCAAGATTCTGCGCGCCAGCAACATGCATGCTTGTCGTAGCAGGCTGTGGCCAGATTCGTACCCCTTCACCGGGATCCTGGCTGTTTTGATCGACACCAACGACTCCTCCCGTTGCCGCCACAATGAACTGGTGCGGCAACGTGACACCGCGTCGGAATGCATTGTAAATCGAAGCGGTTGCTGAACTATACGGCTGGGCGCCCGCACTCATTGCATCTGACCACGTAGAAGCTGTCGTCCAACCAGCGCGCGAAAGCATTGTGAATTGCCGACGCGCTGCATCTGTCGAATCAATCATCCGCTGCGCATCAACACGCATAGACGTTACTTCGTGGTTACGGTTTTCGAGCGAAAAGGCATCAACTATCCACGACCTATTTGGGATTACCGATCGATCCGTGGGAAGATTGCTTGGTGCAGTCTCAAGTCTCGTTAGTAAAATCTGCTCACCATCCACGGTGTTTGTGACGTCGAGCTCATCACCCAATGCGGCGAACACCAGTCGAGACTGACCACTTCGTGTCTCGACAAGGTCGCTTACACCAGATCCAACAAGTGCTCCTGAGACGTTCCGCGCTGCGCCAGCCTCAAGTACGCCGTCACGTCCGCGGATCTTATCGAATAGAACTCCGCGGACGGTCTCATTGCATTGATAGTATGCAATCAGGCCGGGCTCTGCCGAGTTCTTGACAAGGTGCATACCAGCGCGCACCTCATCTTGTGTTAGCGCACGATCATAGAAGCAGATCTCGTCGATATAGCCATTGTAATTGCGGGAAGACCAGTAATGGTACGTACCCAGCTTCATCACGAGCTGATTCAGCTGTTGACGAGGAAGAGGAATCTTGTCTGTACTACCCACTCCATTGACATACACCGTTGCACCCATTGAGTCGATCGACAACGCAACATGCGACCATGTATCTGGTTTGAGTGCTAATCGTGAATTCCACCACCAACGACCATCCTTCCACAGATAGCCAAGTTCGTTTTTCTCGTTAACGAACTGCATTCCAATTTCCTGGCTTACACCATCATCCGCATCCGTACACAGAATGGCGGAAAATGACGGCTGCATTCCAACAGGATACACCCATGCAGTGAAGCTGAACGTATTTGTATTCCCTGTGAGACGTCCAAGCGTAACATGATCTTCAGACGTTGTCAGATCGATGGCAGTGCCAGGCAAAGGATCAACACCATCACATTCGCTTGGAAGCACGGTAACAGCATCGCGAAGCACCAGCGTATCGGCGAGACTACCCTGCGACACGATGAGTGTTACATCGTAGGTACCTGGAACAGTATATGCTACTTCAACCGAAGGGGCGTTTGAAGTTGAAGGCGAGCCCCCTTCAAACTCCCAACGGCGACTGAACGAAAGATCTTGTCGGACTGCTGATCGACAACCAAATCGTAATCGCTGCCGTGAGCATTGAACGGTTTCTCGATCCTGTGAAATCAAAGCACGAAGGTCTGATCGCGGAGTAAGCGGCAGCTGCCATACTCCTCGCAATGTGGCGGCTCGCAGATAACCACTCGGCTCGTCGAAGTGTAGGAAGTTTACATCCGATATCGGCATTCCGCGTCCGAGACGCACCCATTCTGTAGCACCATCGCGAAGAACATACACGCCGTAGGAGGTACCTGCATAGAGCTCCGTTGCCGAACCACGACGAGCAACAATCGTCTTCACCGCAAAGGCCGGCAATCCTTGCGATCGATCAGTCCATGTCTGGCCTCCATCCGTCGACTCGAGAACCTTGACGAGATCTTGCTGACCACCAAAGGCAACGATGAGGTGTTGTGGGTCATCTCCCACGTAGGCCATGTCCTGCATGCCAGCGCCGCGACGAAGCGCAGACGGCGGAGTGATCTCCGACCACGTTTCACCGCCATTTGTACTTCGATGCAGACCTTGATCGCCAAGTGCAAGCAAGTATGATCCATCTTCAGGATGCATACGCACGCGGTACACCCAGTTGGTGAACTTCTTTACTGCTCGCCAGCTACTGCCGTTATCGCTCGACACAACAACACTCTGCGTCGCATGATCGCAGGCAACGATGCGTGTAAAGATGCGCGGATCAACGCACACGTTCGTTAGCGTGATGTACCCAAGGTCTATCCCCAGGTCTGTTCCGCGTGGCGCCACCTTGGATGTTTGCGTACGCATTGCACGTACGCTTGACCATGGCTTTGCGTAGAGCCACTCTGTTGCAATCGGATTCACGTTAGCGCCCATAGCGTCGGCACCCGACCACGCATACCATCCCTGAATCTTGGGCGCGTTGTTATAGACAGTGGTGTCACGAATGAAGATCGGCATGTGATACGCACCAAGCGTCATGATGCGTCCATCATGCGACTGGTCGAAGCCCCATATCTCGAGAGCGGATATTCCCGTGCTGCGGTCGAGAATTGTCGAACCGCGGTTGGGAGACATTGCAATGCCGCCATCGTGTGTAAGCCAGATCGTGTCGCCGTGGATCGAGGCTGACTGGATGTCGTAATGGAGTGGTGGCAACGACGTCCACGAACGACCGCCGTTTGTCGATCGATACGGGAAGATGCCAGCTGCGATCATCAGTGCGGTATCACGAGTTGATACCGCAAATCCCATATCCCACGTTACCTGACCAAGTCCGTTCTCGTTTGGAGCGTAGGCAAAGAGATTCTTGTTTGTCAGCGTATCAACCTCTTCTGGTCCATCGACCGATCCGCAGCAACGGTGTTCAAATGTCGAGCCTTGATCGCGTGAGACATACAGGCCATACACTCCGCTTGGACCGTTTCGAATCTCCCCCGCGATCATCACTGCGACAAAGTTTGGATCGGCAGGTGTTAGTGCAAGGAGTGCACGAGCCATCGATCGATCCGTCTGCGGACTCGGATAACCAACGCCAACGGTATCGAACTTGACACCGGCACTGGTTGATCGCGCAAACGCTATGTGTCCACCCATTTGTACCAGGCCATATGCGACATCGTTTCGAGCGACATGCCATTGCAAGTCCCACCATGTGCCTTGAAAGTTCGATGCGCTCGACCACGTTGTACCACCATTCGTGGTCAGAAACAGACGTCCCTTCGCAGCAATCACTACACGCTGAGGGTCAGTCGGTGCGACGGCACATTGATCAACGCCGGTCGGTTCAAGCGTCGCAGCCGCGCCGGTAAGTGGAACGCGCCGGAATGTTGTCCCAGCATCCGATGAGACATACAAACCATGATCGGTTGCCGCATAGACTGTGGCACCCGACATTGCAAGACGAGATACGGATTGAATCGGAAGTTCAACACCCACATTTGTCCACGTCGCACCTGCATCTGTGCTGCGCCAGATTCCGGCCGAGATTGTGCCGGCTATCACAAGAGCACGATTGCTCCGATCGGTAATGTGACAGCGGACAACTCCGATACCTTGTGAACCGGTTGCCATCTTCGCTGCGGCATCGAATCCAAAGGGGCCGACAGACTGCCAGAGATCAGAAGCTTGTATGTCATCAACCTTCTTCGCCGTCATCACTGCGTCAATAGACGACCATGATGCTGACGTCGAAGCAACATTGCCTTGTTCGTCAGCGAACGCACGCTTGCGCGAAAGCCATCGCGTCACGTGCTTCCATTCGCGGCTGCGAGCCCCTTGCCGAAGTGTTGAGTCGGCATTCATGGCGCGGATCACATCAATCACGTTGGCGTGATCATTCTGGTACATCGTGTACCACGCCGATGTCCGGTGTTGAACACTTGCCGGATAGCGTTCGACAAGCGTTGGTTCTTGCGCAGTCAGCAGGCATGCTGTGACATGCACCAGAAGTACCATGACAGCCATCATTCGCATGAGCGCCCCCTGCCCTATCCCTTACATGGAAACGATCTTGAACTCGACCCGACGATTTCGCTGACGCCCTTCTTCTGTCGCATTCGATGCGATCGGCTTCGACTTACCCATACCGACAGCACGCATGCGCCTTTCACCGACGCCCTTGTTCACAAGATAGGTGCGCACGGCATTAACGCGCTCTTGCGATAGTCGACGATTCTCAACGTCCTGTCCGACATTATCCGTGTGCCCGGAAAGCTCAATAACAATGGCCGTGTTCGCTGCAAGGAACTGTGCAAGGCGATCAAGTTCGGCGAACGATTCAGGTCGCAACTCCGACTTCGCAAAGTCGAAGAAGAGGTTGTTCAATGTGATGACTTCGTTTTTGCGAATTGGGACCAGGTACAAGTCGCGCTCAAGCTCAGTGTACTTGCGCAGCGTGCGCGTGTCAAGCTGATCACTCACAGGATAGTAACCGGGCGCCTCGGCACGAAAACCATACAAGTCGCCAGCGGGAAGTACAATCTTATACGATCCCTGCACGGGCTCAGACAGCGCAGTTCCTGCCGACACACGCGTTGTCAGACTCTCGTATTCAACGTTCGTTGCAATCGGCTTTTTCGTCGATGCATCCAGCACGCGTCCGCTGACAAGGACAACCGGCTGTGGCTGCACACCCTTTGTGAGCCGAATCCGATAGAGATCAGCACTTTGATCAACAGGGCTCGTTCCGCACAAGTACGCATACTCACCATTCGCAGGGACGGTGAAGTAGGCATCCCATTCGGGCGTGTTGATCTTTGGACCGAGATTCTTCGGCTTACTCCACTTCGTCCATGAGTCATCGAGGCGACGCGTCATCCAGATATCAACGTTGCCATAGCCGCGACGGCCATCTGAAGCGAAGTAGAGCGTTACACCATCAGCTGCCATAAATGGCGACATCTCACTGCCCCAAGTGTTGATGTCGGTTCCACAGTTGATGGGCTCTGAGAACGTGCCATCCGGACGCTTGCGCGAGAAGTAAATGTCTTTTTGTCCACGAGAGTCACGTCGCTCAATAGCTAGAAGAAGGACGCGACCTGAGGGATCGAGGCACGATTCGCTGAAGCGATGGAGGTTGTAGTAATTGTCAATACGAACCTCGCGAGGCACCGACCATCCGGATGCCGTTCGCACAGATTGCGAGACGCCCGGTCCTCGAGGCGCACCGTTCGAGTAGTATGTGTTCCCTACGAGAACTTGATTCTCGTCCGGTGTGATGCTGATGAGGAAGTTCGCCCCCTGGTTATTCAACGGACGCCCCACATTAACTGCAGGACCCCATGAGCCATCCGGCTGCACATCTGTGTACCAGATGTCTTCTTCCTCGGGATTCCCCAAGTTGTCACGATGCGGATAGCGTCCGAAGTAGAGCCGCTTTCCGTTCGTCGTAATCACAGGTGAAAGGTCGCCACCATAGCTATTCACACGTGGACCAAGCGATTCTCGATCGGATAGTACCGGAACATCATCGGCAACATCTATGGTCGATTCTCTCTGCTTGATAACAAGCTCGTCGATCTCCACAACCATTTGTCCATTGACGACAATTCCGAGAATAGCCCCCTGGATATCGAGTCCGTCGAAGCCTACTACCGTTCCGCCATTGACGAGCAGACTCATCCCCGAGCCGCGCTTGCGCACCGTAAGCGTAAACCATGTTCCCATCGGCGGGATTTCTTGAGTTGGCGTCCACGGCAGAACATCACGCTGACGTCCGTCGCGCCATGTATAGACCTTGTAATTACCACTCGAGTTGACGAGTACACCATTGGCGTTCTGCGCTGAACTCGCAGCCCATGACACACCAAACCCTTGATTGACTGCGCCAGAAACCTGACGAATCTTCACATCGATATCAAAATCGGCGTCGTAATCGACGAACCAGCCCGACTCAAGGAACCATTCGTTCATGATCGACCGGCGGTCAATCACGTAGCGACCGTTTGCAATCGATACCGTGCCGTTGTTCCACTGCCCCAACCGCCATCGTCCGCTGTTGTCGACGAACTCATCCCGCACAGCAACTCCCAGAGGTTGCGCAAAGAGCGAACCACCAGCGATGAGCAGAGAGGCGAAAAGAAGGAGCATGTGGTGACGAGACACGATCACTCCTCCAAGTAGGTGTAGCCGTACAACCCTGAACGATAGATCGCAAGGAACTCCTTGCCTTGGTGCGCGGAGATCTTCTTGTCTTTCACCGAAGAGCTCACCCATGCTTCCATCGTTCGGACAAGCTTCTTGGCATTAAACTGGACATAGTCGAGCACATCGGCCACGGTCTCACCGTCGATCACCTGATCGATTACATACCCCTTATCCTTCACCGATACGTGCACGGCGTTGGTATCACCGAAGAGGTTGTGCAGATCACCAAGGATTTCTTGGTATGCGCCTACAAGGAACACGGCCAAGTAGTAGGCTTCGCCCTGCTTGAACGTATGAACTGGTAGCGACGTGGTAAAATCACGCAAGCCGATAAAGTGATCCACCTTACCATCAGAGTCGCACGTGATGTCCTGCAATGTTGCCATGCGTGTTGGACGTTCCGTGAGTCGATGAATCGGCATGATTGGGAAGAGCTGATCAATCGCCCACGAGTCTGGCAGCGACTGGAACAGCGAGAAGTTACAGAAGTACTTGTCGGCCAGCAGCTTCGGCAGCGCGCGGAGTTCTTCAGGAACCGTCTTCAGTTCGGCTGACAGTTCATTGATCTTGTGCGCAATCGTCCAATACAACCGCTCTACTTGTGCACGCGTGCGCAGGTCGATCAAACCGAGCGAGAAGCGATCAAGTGTTTCTTCTCGCACTTGCTGACAATCGTGCCAGGCCTCGAGCATCGTACGGCTGTTGAGCGACGACATAATCTCGCCCAGTTCCTGCACGAGTTCATGATCTTTCTTCGTGACCTTCTCACGCGACGGCCATGTTGGCACACTCGTCGTCTCGAGAACATTAAACACCAGCACAGAGTGGTGTGCTGTAAGCGCACGACCCGATTCGGTGATCACATTAGGATGCGGGAGGTTGTTCTTTGTTGCTGCATCAGCAAGCGTCGAGATAGCATCGTTCGCATACTCTTGAATCGAGTAGTTGATGCTTGATGCTACGCTGCTTCGCGAGCCGTCGTAATCGACTCCCAAGCCGCCACCAATGTCAACAAACTCAAGCTTACAACCCATGTTCATTAGCTGCACATAGAACTGCGATACCTCGCCCAAGCCCTGCTTAATTTTACGGATGTTCGTGATCTGCGAACCAAGATGAAAGTGGATCAACTTCACACAATCAAGCATCTCTTCATCTTGGGCATAGGTGATTGCCTCGAGAAGCTCGGATGCATTCAGACCGAACTTTGACTGGTCACCGCCCGACTCTTCCCACTTCCCGCTACCACTTGAGGCAAGCTTGATGCGGATACCGACATTCGGACGCACCTTGAGACGGCGAGACACCTCGTTGATGAGTTTTAGCTCGCTTAGCTTTTCGACAACAAGGAAGATGCGCTTACCCATCTTCTGTGCCAGAAGTGCGAGTTCGATGAACTCTTCATCCTTGTAGCCATTACAGATAATGAGTGCTTCCTCGTTATCCATAATCGCAAGCACGGCGTGAAGCTCTGGCTTTGAGCCAGCTTCGAGTCCGATGTTGAAGCGCTTGCCGTATCGTACCAACTCCTCAACAACGGGACGTTGCTGATTCACCTTGATCGGATACACGCTATAGTACTTGCCATTGTAGTCGTACTCTTCAGAGGCCTTGGCAAAACAACCGGCAATCTTCTCGATGCGATCATCAAGGATATCTGGGAACCGGAGCAATACGGGGACGCTGACGTCACGAAGGAGCAACTCATCGATAAGCTCCTTGAGATCAATCTGTGGTCCTTTTGCCTTGCGTGGCGAGGCAACGACGTGCCCCTTGCCATTGATGCCGAAGTACCCGATTCCCCAACCTGGGACGTTGTAGGTCTCCATCGAGTCTTCAACACGCCATTTGCGCATGATCAGCCTGTCTGTAGAGGTGAAAAAACGAACGACAAAACTACGCACATATATATTTGTGCCCATGACTCCATCTCAGGACATCGACGCGCTGAAGGCCTCGTTTGCGGATTTCCTCAAACGAAAGAAGTACAGAAGCACTCAGGAGCGCTTCTTGGCCCTCGACCGCATTGCTGAGCTCGACCGGCATTTTAGTGCCGACGAGCTCTACATTCATATGAATAGCCGGGGTGACCGGATCTCCAGAGCGACGATTTACTCAACGCTGGATCTGCTGACCCAGTGCAACATTTTGATGAAACACCGATTTCACGGTGAGAGTGCCACATTCGAGCTCAGCAGCCGAATGCCGAACCACGACCACCTCATCTGCGTCGAGTGTGGGCATATTGTGGAGTTCCGGGAGGAAGGCATTGATTCCATCCGGGATGCGGTATGTTCGCAGCAAGGGTTTCGCCCTGTGACGCACTCGCTGCAGATTTTCGCAGTCTGTCACGATCCACTCACCTGCGAGCACAACAAGCAGGACTAATACGGACGCCTCATGAAGAACCTTGTCATTGTCGAATCACCGTCGAAGGCCAAAACCATCCAGAAGTACCTCGGGAACGACTTCACCGTGACTTCCTGCATGGGGCATATCCGCGACCTTCCGGGCAACGACAAGGCCATCGATATCGAGAATAACTTCACGCCGATCTACGAGATCAACGAAGACAAAAAGAAACTTGTCTCGGATCTAAAGAAGCAGGCTCGGTCGGCCGAAATGGTCTGGCTGGCATCTGACGAAGACCGCGAGGGCGAGGCCATCGCGTGGCACTTGTCGGAGGCTCTGCAGCTCGACCCAGTGAAGACAAAGCGCATCGTGTTCCACGAAATCACCAAACCAGCCATTCTCAAGGCCATCGAGCACCCACGCGGGATCGACACAAACCTCGTCGATGCACAGCAAGCGCGCCGCGTACTCGATCGTTTGGTTGGCTTCGGTCTCTCCCCCGTGCTCTGGCGCAAGGTGCAACGCAACCTCTCGGCAGGACGTGTGCAATCGGTTGCCGTGCGTCTGGTGGTCGAGCGCGAACGTGAAATCCAGGCATTTACAGCAACAAGTCAGTTCAAGATCACGGCAGAGTTTAACGTTGATGGGCGCACACTGACGGCGGAACTTCCCCATCGCTTCGACCGTGAAGAGGATGCTCGGGCATTTCTCGAAGCCTGCACCAATGCCATTTTCAAGGTCACCAACCTCGAAACGAAGCCGGCAAAAAAATCTCCAACTGCTCCGTTCACCACATCGACACTGCAGCAGGAAGCGAGCCGTAAACTCGGCTATTCGCTGATTCGCACGATGAAGCTTGCCCAGGATCTCTACGAGCAAGGTCTGATCACGTACATGCGTACCGACTCGGTGAACCTCTCTGAACTTGCTATTCAGGCAGCGAAAGAGTACATCGTCTCGTCGTTTGGCGAGCAGTATAGCAACCCGCGGACCTACACAACCAAGGTTGCTTCGGCTCAGGAAGCACACGAAGCCATCCGTCCGACAGACTTCACCAAGCGCTCTGCGGGCGAATCAGATGCCCACAAGAAACTCTACGATCTGATCTACAAGCGCACTGTTGCATCACAGATGTCTGATGCGCGATTGGAGCGGACCGTTGCTTCGATCGCAATTTCAACCCTTCCCGACGTGCTTACTGCCACAGGCGAAGTGTTGGTGTTTGATGGTTTCTTGAAGCTCTACCTCGAGACAACTGACGACGATCAGCAGGACGATGAGACATCGAAGATGCTTCCCCCGCTCAAGGTTGGACAAGAGCTTCCGCTTCTATCCATGGCCGCCAAGGAGCGTTTTGAGCGTCCACCGTCACGCTACACCGAGGCGTCGCTTGTGAAGAAGCTCGAAGAGCTCGGCATCGGTCGTCCGTCCACGTACGCTCCAACAATCTCGGTGATCCAGACGCGGAAGTATGTGGTGAAGGAAGATCGCGATGGGCGTCAGCGCGAGGTGCGCCGCCTTACTCTCGCGGATGGTACAATCTCCCGTGCGGTCGAGCTCGAGAACACAGGTGCGGAGCGTTCAAAGCTCTTCCCGACCGACATTGGGTCGGTGGTCACAGACTTCCTGACAGCACACTTCCAGGATATTCTCGACTACAACTTCACAGCGACAGTTGAGAAGCAATTCGACGAGATTGCACAAGGCAACGTACGGTGGACCACGATGATTCGTGACTTCTACGGTCCGTTCCAGGAGACAATCAAGAAGACGAGTGAGACCGCTGAGCGCCAGAGCGGCGAACGCTGCATTGGCGTTGATCCCACATCGGGCAAGAACGTTTACGTGCGTCTCGCACGCTACGGTCCGATCGCACAGATCGGTGACGCTGACGATGAGAATAAGCGTCAAAAGGGGCTTCCAGGCAACCTATCGATCGAGACGGTAACGCTCGAGCAGGCTCTTGAACTATTCAAATTCCCTCGTGTTATTGGCCTCTTCGAAGAAGCACCGATGGAGGTGAAGCTTGGTCGCTTCGGTCCATACATCGAACACAATAAGGCATTCTACTCGTTGCCGAAGGAAGACGATCCCTACTCGATTGAAGGTCCGCGTGGCATCGAAGTTATTCTTGCGCGTCGTCAGAAGATCGCCGAGAACACCATCAAGACATTCGACGAAGATCCATCGGTCAAGGTCTTGAAGGGCCGATGGGGTCCGTATATCGTTGTCGGAAAACAGAACGTACGTATCCCGAAGGATACCAACGCAGAAGCACTCACGCTTGAAGACTGTCTCCAACTCGCTGCGCAGCAAGCACCGGCAAAGCCAGCGAAGAAATCAGCTGCAAAAACAGCCAAAGCAGAACCAGCAGCAAAGCCTGCGAAGAAAGCTGTGAAGAAAGCGGCAAAGAAGGCTGTGAAGAAAACGACGACGGCCGTCAAAAAGACGGCCGCCAAGAAGTCTTCCAAATAGCGTTCGCGTTACTTCACGAACAGCATTTCGCGATAGGATGGCAACGGCCAATGGTCGTGTGCTGTGATGCGCTCCAGCGCGTCTGCGGCGACACGAACCTGATTCATTGCCGGGATCACGTTGTCACGCATGTGAATCGACTTGCTGTGTACATCGTCCCCACCGAGCTCCATGTTCTGCGCGCGAAGCTCGACGATTGCGTCACTTAGCGCGTTCACGGCTCCGGCCATCTCGGTGACGGCGCGTTGCACACCGGCGATTTCGACACCTGTCTCCTTCATTTCACGCAGGTGGCGCAGTGCACCAGGCAGAATCTGCGTTTGCGCAATCCACTCGGTGGTCTCACCCTCGATGTTCACCGTCTTGAAGTAGAGATCGAAGAATACTTCCTGACGTGCTTCAAGCTCGCGTGAGCTGAGTACGTTATAGGATGAGAACAGCTTCACGTTCTTATCGGAGTGGAGGTGTTCAATAGCATCGACAGCCGTGCGCAATCCGAGAAGACCGCGACGTTCTGCCTCCTTGTGCCATGCTGATGAGTATCCATCGCCGTTGAAGATGATGCGCTCGTGCTTTGCATACGTATCCTTGAGCACTTCGAGAAGCGCAGCTTCGAATGTCTGCTTCTTCTTCATCCGCGCTTCGATCGCTGACGAGAGTGCGTCGATGGATTCAGCGATGATCGTATTGAGGACCGTGATTGGGAAGGATACCGATTGCGCAGATCCAACAGCACGGAACTCAAACTTGTTTCCAGTAAATGCAAACGGTGATGTGCGATTGCGGTCGCCGGCATGCTGTGGAAGCTTCGGCAACACCTGTGTACCGAGACCAAGCAGACCCGACTTCTTCGATCCCCCGCCCTTACCACTTACGATGCGCTCGTACACTTCCGTCAGCTGTTCACCCAGGAAGATCGACATGATCGCCGGTGGAGCTTCGTTGGCACCAAGACGATGATCGTTCGATGCCGACGCAACGCAGATGCGAAGCAGATCCTGATGCAGATCGACGGCACGAATGACTGCAGCACAGAAGAACAGGAATTGCATGTTATCGTGCGGAGTCTCACCTGGCTCGAGCAGATTCTGTCCGGCATCTGTGGACATCGACCAGTTCACGTGCTTGCCTGATCCGTTCACACCAGTAAAGGGCTTTTCGTGCATCAGACAGACCAGACCGTACTTGCGTGCAGTTGTACGCAGCACTTGCATCACCAATTGCTGGTGGTCGGCGGCGATGTTCGATGACTCGAAGATTGGCGCTACTTCGAACTGACCAGGCGCTACCTCATTGTGACGAGTCTTGATCGGAATGCCCAATGCATACAGCTGGTGTTCTGCATCGGTCATGTACGTGAGGATACGATCAGGAATCGAGCCGAAGTAGTGATCCTCAAGTTCCTGTCCACGCGGTGGTCGCGCACCAAAGAGTGTACGTCCACACATCACAAGATCAGGTCGGCGATAGAAGAACTCCTCGTCGATCAGGAAGTACTCCTGCTCTGCACCAACGGTCGACTCAACACGTTGCGATTCCGTATCACCAAACAAGCGAAGCGCGCGAATGGCCGACGTATGAATTGCCTCCAGCGAGCGGAGCAGCGGCGTTTTGTTATCCAGCGCATCACCAGTCCACGACGCGAATGCAGTCGGGACACATAGTGTGGCACCATTGCTGTGACGCATGATAAACGCCGGCGATGTCGGATCCCATGCCGTGTATCCTCGCGCTTCGAATGTTGCACGAAGACCACCACTCGGGAAACTCGATGCGTCAGGCTCACCCTGAATCAGCTCCTTGCCAGAAAACTGCGAGATGGCTGAGCCATCACTCGTTGGCATCACAAACGACTCGTGCTTCTCGGCCGTAGAACCTGTCAGCGGCTGAAACCAGTGTGTGTAGTGCGTTGCACCCTTTTCCATAGCCCACGTCTTCATCGCAAGCGCTACCGTATCGGCAATCGCCGGATCGAGTGCAGCGCCGCGCTCACGCGTGGCAAGAAGTGAGCGCCACACAGGCTTGGAAAGTCGCTGACGCAACTCTTCGAGTGTGAGCACATCTGTTGCAAAAACTTCGGCGACCACATCCGATGGTGACGGAACATTCACACCATCCAGACGCCAGTTGCGCGCAATCGAGGCCATATCAACGGTTGATGACATAGGCGTTAACTCATACCCGAGAGTGGAAGATTGGTTGTTTCTTTATGTGTACTCAATACGACATTGGTGAGCGTCTTGCTTACGCCCTTCCATTGTTGAATTGCGGAGAGGAGCTGTTCAAGCGCGCTTGTTGTGCGGACACGCACCTTCAGCATGTGCGATGCGGTGCCAGTGATCGCATGACATTCGAGAATCTCTTTTCGCGTGCGACACTGTCGACGGAATGCATCGTAATGCACACTCGTATCAAGATCGACGAAGATGAACGCCGTCACATCAAAACCACAGCTGGCGGGATCGAGAACCGTCGTATACTCGCGGATGATACCGTCGGCCTCTAGCTTCTTGACGTGCTCGCTTACCGTGGGTACCGACGTTCCAAGACGCTCGGCGATATCACTCAAGCTCAATCGGGCGTGCTCTTGCAACAAGGCACAGATCTCTCGGTCGAGCTCTTTCACGGCAGTTCCTTACGTTTGTAAAGATTTACAGCCACAAACTTAACGTTTTACAAGTCGCAATCAACCCCTATGCGGAATATTCTTGTTTGGACCTGGCGGACTGCACTCGCTGGATTGGTTGGGATGGTAGCTGTCGTGGCCATCTTCCGCGTGGTCCCTCCTGCGTTCACGCCGCTGATGCTGTGGCGATTTGTTCAAGCACCATTCACTGGAACATCCATGTTGGTGCGCCATCAATGGGTCAGTGCCGAAAAGGTAAATCCATCGGTGTTTCGTGCAGTGATCAACTCAGAAGACAGAAAGTTCTACCGCCACGGCGGGATTGATTGGGATGCTGTTCGAGCAGCAGAGCGAGCCAATCCAGGGAGAATCAAGCGCGGGAAACCCCCACGTGGCGCAAGCACGATTACCATGCAGACGGCGAAGAACGTGTTTCTCGTTCCGTGGCGCTCGATGGTTCGCAAGGCATTCGAAGTGGTGTTCGTCTATCTCATCGAAGCGCTATGGGGCAAGCAGCGCATTCTCGAGGTCTATGTGAACATGATTGAGTGGGGCGACGGCATCTACGGAGTCCAGCAGGCTGCACGGCAGCACTTTGGTACGACCGCAGCGCAGCTTCGAACGGATCAATCAGCA
>VFQT010000954.1_pt1 | contig 38157 bp, 36 predicted proteins | sample 3512381 | NCBI WGS metagenome assembly VFQT01 (sample SAMN10412376, study PRJNA504923) | tailings metagenome | isolation source: Relicate 2 Philex TSF3 active mining site | place: Philippines: Tuba, Benguet | collected 2017-08-29 | reverse complement strand
GTGTAAACCTATTTTAGGATAAACAATTAAATGTAAATTTGTATCAGGACAATCATTAAAAACAACAGTTAAACTGTAAACTTTTTTTAGGACGGGTCAGTATTTTAATGGTTTAGATGTTATACGCGCTTTAGCTGCGTTTCTCGTTATTTTTCATCACATAGAGCTGACTATAGTGCAAGAATTTGGGATTGTCAGTGAATTTGGAATAGTTCAAAATGCCGTGGTTTATTTGATTGGAAAGCGCGGTGTCCATATTTTCTTTATGTTGAGTGGATTTTTAATTACGTTCTTACTCATTCAAGAGAAAACAAAAAGAGGTTTTATTTCAATTGGTAATTTCTATGTTCGAAGGATTCTAAGAATTTGGCCGTTATATTTTTTGACAGTATTTATCGGATTTGTTGTACTTCCCTCTTTATTGAAAAATTTCGATTTTTTAAATTCCCTTCATTTTTATCCCAATTTGATTCGATGCGTTGATTCTGGTTTAAATGATTCATTAAATTACTTTTTATTTTTCATTCCTAACTTGGCGTTGAGTTATTTTCCGCCTGTGGCAGGAGCCGCGCACCTTTGGTCTATTGGGGTTGAAGAACAATTCTATTTATTTTGGCCGCTGATTTTTTTCATTCCTTGGCCCCGTATTCAATTGGTGGCTATTTTGTCCGTGGCACTATTGCCTTTTCTCCCTTTTGTTTTGGTAAGGATTCCAGGCGGGACACCTTGGGCAAGTTGGGTGGGGCATTTCCCCTTTTATTGGATGGCTTTTGGGGGATTGGCGGCTTTATTTTATTATCGGTTTTTGTCAACTTTAGAGAAACTATTCAATACGTATAATGTAACGAGTTGGCTTGTGATTTTGTCTTTTTTTACCATTGGATTAGGAATCAAAATCAGTGATTATCTGTTTGGCGTTTTTGGTTTATTGATGATTTTACGTTTCTCCATCGGTAAGCAGTGGGAAACAAGGCGTTTCCCAAAAATGATATTCTTGGGGAAAATTTCATTTGGATTGTACGTTTACCACCCCTTGGTCATGTTTATTGTGTTATCCGGATTTCAATATTATCTTCCAGATTGGCATGCATCCATTGTGATTAAAACACAGGCTTACATCGCAGTATTTGCTCTTACCATAGTTACGGCTTGGTTGTCCTTCCGTTATTTCGAAAAACCATTTATTCAGCTAAAAGACAACAAATTTAAATCGTATTGATTTATTCTTTTGCAAACAAAATAGTGGTTTTGCCTTCACCCAATTTTCCTTGAACAACGGCTACGTACATACCACGACTCAGGCTGGAAATGTCCAAACTGATTTGATTTCCAATATAGTTCTTCCTTAATATCTCCTTACCCAAAACATCAAAAATTTGCAGCTGATTATTCAATGATGAAGAGACCACCTGAATCCGGTCTGAAGATGGGTTGGGATAAAGTTGAACGTCAATGCTGCCATGCTCCGTGTTGGAATTGACCCATGTAGTATCCACATTGAAATGTGCTGTAAATATCAAGTTGTCCTCATTGATGAACCCATTCCAAAATGCGCTGAGCGTATCTTCAATCACATTGTTGACTTCCCAATGACTAAAAAGAAATCCAGGTTGCGCGTTGGCCATGATGTCAATATCCACATCCTCATAATAATATCCATTCCATGTGCTATCATTAATGGTTAATGTATTCAGATGAATCGTCCCAGCGCCAGAAGGTTCAATGTTCAAAGTGATTTCTCTTGCATTGCCAAGACCCATGACACTTTGAATTTGTCCTCGAATGCCAGATGTCTTGCATTGTAACTCTTCACGCAATTGCAAATGCCTATTGTAGTAGTCTTGCATCCAACCTCCAACATTCCAAGGATCTCCCCAACGTTGGTATTCATTGGGCATTTCTGGTGTCCATATATTGAAGAAGTTATTTTCAACATCTAACAACCGATTGATGTTGTAACTGGAATTTAGAACATCAGCATACCGATTGATAAAATATCGACGGTATTGTGGATTGGCTAAACTCTGCCACCAAGGTCGAATGAAAGGATTATCTTGTCCATTGCCCATGGCGTGTTCTAGACCGTTTGAGTTACAATCGCTCCATCCATTGGGTTGTAAACTCAATTCTAAATCAATCGTTGCAAACCTCCATTTGTTTTGGGTGGAATCACTGCGGTGAATTTTAATGTTGTTGTAGGGCCAATCATAATTCGTAACAAAGGTTTCTCCAATGATGTAATCCGTTAGATAGGTCATGTCAAAAATGGAATCAACCGTAGTGAGGTATTCCGGTGCATAGGGATCTAATCCCCATACATATCCAACGTCCTCCCAATAGTGATTGGCATCACCTGCAGTGGCCCTAAGTACACTTCCATTCCAATAGCTAAGCGTTAATATATCCATGCTGCTTTTACTACTGTTGTCTTGGTGTTGGAAGTATTCGTCATCCAACTTTTCCCTCATTTCATACAATCCAAAATATTGTCCATTCAAATAAACGCTGACAGGACGCATGGTAGAGTAATATCCATGGTTAGATCGCGTGGTCATTTCAGTCAATGCGGCATCTTTGTAGGGCAATTGCAGCCACTGATTGCTTCCGTTTCGGAAATACAGTCTATCGTATTCCGCTCTTTCGGGCTGATGAGGAATCAAAGGGAGTAATACAGGAGTTTCATTGAAAATGGATTTCGCAAATTCCAATCTGAAACTATGTTGCGGATTGGAACGACTTCCACCAGCTCCACCATCAATTTGCATGGCGGCTTGCCTTGAGAATACCCATTGATGCTGAGCGGTGGAATCAAAATAGTCCATTTGGGCATACTTTTCCCAATCTTGCCACCAGTTGTCAAATATGCCAACATCGCCATATAAATTTTCTGCATCTGTAGTTACACTCACAATAGGTGTAGAGTGATTAACATTAATCAAATAACTGGCACTCGTCATTGCACTTGGGAGCATGCCACTCACAAAGGCCTTAGCACGGACAACAGTAGATTGAAAAATAGGGATAGCACTTCCTGTCCATAAATTGTCATTCAATGTTGGCTCATTTCCATTGGTGGTGTAGTAGATATCAGCTCCATCGGGATTGGTGTCATAAATATCAACGGAAAGTAAACCACTGTAGACTCCTGAGTTCTCTGACAACAAAGGTGCGCTCGCCATACCAGATACCACGACATCGTTGCTGTTAAACGCTGCAGGATTGGGGGTAGAAAAAGTCAACTCATTTCCAATGCCATTCGGAATTCTCCCTTGGCTGATATTGTATGTCGGACAATTGACGTAGAAATCATCTATCAACTCCCCTTGAGGATTGAAGAGATACAAAGAATCTCCAGAGGAGTTGAGTCCAAAGTGGGTATGAAAATAGGCACCTTCATTGTTGATGAATTGCGTTGTCATTTCACTCTGTTCCACTTGCTTGACCTGCACATGAAAGTAGGTGTATACTGTTGGGTCAGTGAAATTCACGTCAAATGAGATTTGTTGAATTTCACCGGGTGATATACCGGCTGCAGTTAATTCCTCAGCCCGAATCAAGAATTGATTCCTTGCCGCCCAATACCAATTGCCATAAGGTGCCGGATAATCTGTAGTTCCGTTGACATAATCATAGTTTCCAATGGTGATTCCATTGATTTTCATAACGGGTCTAACGTTGTGTACTTCACCCGATTGGGCGCCGCAAATGCCATCTCCACCATCTTGAAAGGCCACCGTTGAACTGGGAAATGGAGTATATCCTTGATTGAATATACTGTTGATTGTATACCCTGTATTGCTGTAGGAGCAGGTGTTGACAATCAAATTGCTTACCCCATTCCATTGATATGCGGTAGAAAAATTGTGGTCGTTCCAACCATTTTGTGGCACAAATCCATCTGTGGCATGAACAAAAACAAAGGGCTCTGCATATTGCCTATTCTTTCCACTGCAAAAAACCAAAAGATATTGATCAGGATCTAGCATGTAATGTCCAAATGTGAAACCTCCAGCTGGGTTATTGTTATCGGAAATGACAAATCCGTACAGGTCAATGGGCGAGCTACCATTGTTGTATAGTTCAAACCAATCATGGCCTTCGCCATCTTCGTCCATGATGAGATTAAAGTTTTTATTCGAAGCTTCATTGATGACCAATTGAGATTGACCAACATTCATGTGCAGGCAGGCAATCCAAAATAAGATGGTTTTTAAAAAAGTGATATCAATTTTCATTTTACAGATTTGATTCAAATCTAATGCTATTCAAACGACAACGATATTATTCACGAAACAATTGTGAAAAACTATCCATGGGCTTCAGCAATATTGTCTGTTTTTTTTCTTTGTTTTGAAAAGTAGGAAAGATTGTTTATTTTTAACCTCGTTTAGGATATGAAAAAGTGGATTGCAGCTCTTGGTTATTTGTCTTTATCGACAGCATTATTTATTGGTAATACTTCTATGACTACACATGGAACTTTGCCTGAAAACAATGCTCCGGTGGATTCTCTTTTAGACACAACGGCTTTGGTTTGGGGTATTGATCTTTCTCACCACCAAGCCAAAGTAGATTGGGATCAGATGGAGTGTGATAAACCTTATTTCATTTTCTTCAAGGCTACTGAAGGTACAACCCACGTTGATCGTCTTTATCACAAATACAAATTCGAGGCTGCAGAGCGTGACATCAAAGTTGGTTCCTACCACTTTTTCTCTTACACAACCTCAGGAAAAGATCAGGCTTTACATTTCCTAAAAACAGCACACATTCAGAAAGGAGATCTTCCACCGGTTTTAGATGTTGAGTTTAAGAAGGAGATGCCCAACTCCGCTTGGATTTCCAAGAATGTAAAACAATGGGTTGATTTGATTGAAGACTCATTGGGTGTCAAACCCATTATTTATTGTCCATGTAGAATGTACAACGATCATTTGGAGACGGTTTTAAATGACGAGTACCATCTTTGGATAGCAGACTACAGAAAAAACCCTCCCGGTTGCAATTGGACGTTTTGGCAAAAGACCGATCGTCATCGTTTAACAGGGATTGCGGGCAATGTCGATTACAACGAGTTCAGGGGTAATATTCTGGATTTACATGATATTTTGATAGACTAATACAAAGTAATGATGAATTTGAAACGACCGAAAGGTCGTTTTTTTATGCGCATGATCATGGATAATCAGAGAATCGTTTTTATGGGAACACCAGAGTTTGCAGTTGCTTCATTGCAAGCATTGGTGGAGGAAGGTTTTAATGTGGTTGGGGTAGTCACGGTTCCTGACAAACCCGCCGGCCGCGGACAAAAAATACAACAAAGTGCAGTCAAAGTTTTTGCGGACAATGCCCAAATTCCGACTCTTCAACCGTTAAAATTGAAAGATCCGACATTTCTCAAAGACTTGTCAGAATGGAAAGCGGATTTGTTTGTCGTAGTCGCTTTTCGAATGTTACCTGAAGTGGTTTGGAAAATGCCAGCATCGGGAACAATTAACTTGCACGGCTCATTGTTGCCCAAATACCGCGGAGCAGCGCCCATCCATTGGGCAGTGGTCAATGGCGAAAAACAAACGGGAGTTACCACTTTCTTTATCAATGAGAATATCGATACAGGTGATGTTATTGAGAGAACAATCATTCCAATCGGGGATAATGAAACCACGGGAGAATTGCATGATCGCATGATGGTCATCGGAGCCCAAACCCTTTGTCATACGGTCCAAATGATTCTGGATGGCACAGCCCAATCTCAAGAACAATTGGATAGTGAAGCTTGTCACGCACCGAAATTGTCGCGCGAGATTGCTCAAATCAACTGGGACAATTCTGGTTTGACCATTCACAATTTCATTCGTGGAATGTCGCCCTATCCTTGCGCATGGACAATTTTTCGTGACAAAACATTGAAGATTTTCTCCGGAACTCATCAATGGTCAGAAGATCAAACAGCAGTGGGTCAGATGGAGGACACAAAAGAGGGGCTATTGCGTTTTAAAACAAAAGATGGATGGTTCTATCCTTCGGTAGTTCAATGGGAAGGAAAAAAACGCATGAATATTGATGAATTCATGCGGGGTTTGCGTTAGCTCAACCCCTTATATTTCGTACTTTCGCAGCATGGATGAGGAGAAAAAAAATCTATTGCGAGAACGTTTAAATGCCATTCACCATTGGCCCAGTACATATATGTACAAATTTATTTTTGAAACCAATCCAGATAAAGTGATTTCTTTAAAATTGATTTTTGGAGAAAACGCTCAATTCATTACCAGAGAGAGCAGTGGAGGTAAATATACCAGTTTGACCATCAAGGAAATCATGATGGATGCGGACAGTATATTTTCTCGTTACGAAGCCGTTGGAAAATTAGAAGGTATTATTAGCTTGTAATATGGGACAACTAGCATTATTTCGAGACGCGTTATTGGTTTCATTGGTGGCCATCTTGGTTTTTATCTTGTACAAAAGATTATTGCACATGATGGGAAGTCAAAATGTTCAGGCCAAATATCCGGCGTTGGACACTGAAACATTTCAAGATGATCTTCAAGCGATGATTCGACTGACCTTATTGCAATCCATGCCCCTGAAAATTACAGTCTTGAATGATAATCGCCAAGTCATAGAAGTGATTCACGACCAAGAGGCCATCGCAGGAGAACATTCTTTTGTTTTCAAAACCACTGATATGCCTTCAGGGAAATATGCTTTTGAAATCATCACCCCCAATGAAAAAGCAATGAGGTACTTTCAAATTGTATGATACCATTAGCAGAGCGTTTGAGACCATCCCATTTGTCCGAGTATATCGGACAACAGGCGTTGTTGGGAGTCAACGCTCCGCTGAGGCGCTCTATTGAGGCAGGTCGCATTCCCAGTATGATTTTGTGGGGACCTCCTGGTGTTGGTAAAACTACTTTGGCATCCGTTATAGCAGCTTCCGTGGATCGACCTTTCAAAGCATTATCAGCCATCAATTCCGGAGTAAAAGAAATAAGAGAAGTAATTGATGAGGCCAAAAGATCTGGGTTGTTTCAAAAGTCAACCATTCTATTTATTGATGAAATTCATCGTTTCTCCAAATCTCAGCAAGATGCGTTATTGGGCGCTGTGGAAAAAGGATGGATTACTTTGATTGGTGCTACAACGGAGAATCCTTCCTTTGAAGTCAATCATGCATTGCTTTCTAGATGTCAAGTGTATGTTTTAGAAAGCCATTCAAGATCGGATTTGGAATCGCTCATCCATCGGGCTATTCAAACAGACGATGTGTTGAAATCAAAAAATATCCAAGTCCAAGAAACGGAGGCGTTGATTAGACATAGCGGTGGAGATGCTAGGAAGCTATTGAATATATTGGAATTGGTAGCCGATCACTTGCAAAGTCCTCCAACTTTAACCAATGCACTGGTCGACAAATGGGCCAATGCCAATCCCGTTCACTACGATAAAAATGGCGAGCAGCACTACGATATTATTTCAGCTTTTATCAAATCCATTCGTGGTAGCGATCCTGATGCTGCAGTCTATTACATGGCCAGAATGATTGTAGGCGGGGAGGATCCCATGTTCATCGCACGACGTATGATGATTTTAGCAGCGGAGGACATCGGTTTGGCCAATCCGAATGCCCTTTTAATTGCTCAATCCACAGCTTATATCGTTCATCAGATTGGTATGCCAGAGGCCAGAATTCCATTGAGTGAGTGTGCTATTTATTTGGCAACATCTCCGAAGAGCAATTCAGCCTACTTGGCCATTGATGCGGCCATTGCAAAGGTGCATGAGAGCGGAGATTTACCGGTTCCATTGCATTTGCGCAATGCTCCAACCAAGCTGATGAAAGAACTGGGCTACGGGGAGCAATACCAATACGCACATGCTTTCCCCAATCATTTTATTTTACAAGATTATCTTCCGCAAGAAATTAGAACAGAAAAATTTTATCAAGCCGCTCACAATAGCAAAGAGCAATCCGCTCAGCAGTGGATGCAACATTTGTGGGGTGACTTTAAAAACAACAAATCATGAGTATATCCGTTCCAACCATACAATTAAAACCGGGAAAAGAAGCATCTTTGAGAAGAAAGCATCCGTGGGTTTTTTCAGGAGCTGTAGCCAGTGTCAATCAAATCCCAACCGATGGCCAATGGGTAAGGGTAGTGGATGCCCGAGGACAATTCTTGGGTCAAGGCCATTTTCATGAAGGCTCCATTTGTGTCAGAATAATTGACTTTAAAGACAATGAGATAAATCCCGATTTTTGGCAAACCCGCCTGCAAAAGGCATGGCAGTCTCGCGTTAACATGGGTCTTGTGGACAGTTCAAGTACCAATATTTTTCGTTGGGTGCATGGGGAAGGTGATGGTTTACCAGGTCTTATCATTGATGTGTATGACAATGTTGCGGTGGTTCAACCCCACAGCCATGGTATGTTGTTGAATGCCAATGATATCGCTAATGCAATGCAAAAAGTGGGAAGGGAATGGAAGGCCATATACGTGAAGCCTGCTGAGAAAAATGCAAGTCTAGCACCGTATTATGCTCTTGGAAATAAAACCAAGATCTCAGCCAAAGAGTGGGATTTACAATATGACATTGATTGGGAGACGGGACAGAAAACAGGATTCTTTATTGACCAAAGAGAAAATAGAAAACTCATCGGCAAATACGCTTTGGGAAAAAAGATTCTGAATACATTTTGTTACAGCGGTGGATTTTCATTGACCGCTCTGCAAGCAGGAGCCGTTCATGTGGATAGTTTGGATAGTTCCCAATCTGCCTTGGATTTGACATTAACCAATGTGGCTTTGAATGGATATGGAATGGATAAACATGCGGTCATCAAAGCAGACGCGGTGGAATACATTAAAACCGTTGGCAGTGATTATGATGTCATTGTCTTAGATCCTCCAGCTTTTGCAAAACACCTCAGTGCCAAACACAAGGCTGTACAAGGGTACCGAAAAATCAATGAAGCGGCCATAAGAAAAATTAAATCGGGCGGAATACTATTTACGTTTTCATGTTCTCAAGCGGTTGACAAGGAAACCTTCAAAGGAGCCGTGTTAGCTGCAGCGATTGATGCAGGTCGGGAGGTGAAAATTTTACATCAACTGCATCAACCAGAGGATCATCCCATAAGTTTGTTTCATCCAGAAGGAGAATATTTAAAAGGATTAGTTTTAGAAATCAATTGATATGAGAAAAAAAATTGCTGCAGGTAATTGGAAGATGAATATGCTGGTACATGAAGTGGATCAGTACATTCACGATATGACCAATGTAAACGATAACGCGGAGGTTATCATTGGAGCTCCATCCATTTATCTTCAAAGGTTATTGGATTTGAAACCCAATGGAATAAAAATTGCTGCACAGGACGTGAGTATCCACGATAAGGGCGCCTACACAGGAGAGATTTCCGCGGCCATGTTGCACGCAATGGGTGTAGATGCTGCAATAGTTGGTCATAGTGAACGACGACTGTACCACCATGAAACCGATGAATTGATTGGTCTTAAAGTACAACAATGTCTTTCCAATGGCGTGATACCCATTTATTGTTGTGGAGAAACATTGGCTCAACGTCAGGCCAATGACCAAGAAAAAGTGGTTGAAGAACAAGTCTTAACCGCTTTATCCGCCTTGACCGCTGAACAAATGACGGAAGTGGTGATCGCCTACGAACCTGTCTGGGCCATTGGAACGGGTGTTACAGCGAGCAATGATCAAGCCGAGGAAATGCATGCTTTTATTCGCAAGTGTTTAGAAAAGCAATGGAACGCAGAGGTTGCCCAAAGTGTCAGAATATTGTACGGAGGAAGCGTCAATCCCCAAAATGCAGATGGGCTGTTTGCCTGTCCCAATGTGGATGGTGGTCTCGTAGGAGGCGCAAGTCTGAAAGCAAATGATTTTATGTCCATCATTATCAGCGCAGCAAAGTGAATTACATTGAAGTAAAATTTCAGATTAATCCGGTTATTCCATATCGGGATGTGTTAACGGTTTACCTTGCGGATATAGATTTTGAAAGTTTCGTTGAGGAAGAAGATGGCTTAACGGCCTACATTCAGAAAGATGCTTGGGATGAAAATCGCATGGCCCTGATCATCGAAAATTGGAATGTTGAGAATTGCGAGGTCAATTATCAATGGAAGGAAATTGCACAGCAAAATTGGAATGCCCAATGGGAAAGTCAATTTGAACCCATTGAGGTTTCTGACGATTGTCGTGTTTGTGCTCCGTTTCATGATAAAACAAACGTACCGTTTGAATTGATCATTGAGCCCAAAATGAGTTTCGGTACTGGTCATCATGCAACCACGCACTTGATGTTGTCCGAAATGTTGACCATGGATTTCACGGATAAAAAAGTCTTGGACATGGGAAGTGGCACTGGAGTATTGGCCATTTTAGCCGAGAAAAAGGGAGCTTCATCCTTGGATGCAATCGATATCGATGAATGGGCTTTTGAAAACTGTAATGAAAATGCCTTGCGGAACAATTGTTTTAAAATACAATCGATTCAAGGTGGCGCAGAAAAGATTAATCAGAGATATGATATCATTCTAGCCAATATCAATCGAAACATTCTTACCCGAGATGGTTCCATATATTGGGAACATTTGGTTGCCGGTGGACATCTTTTATTGAGTGGTTTTTACGAACAAGATGTACCCATTTTGATGAATGCCTTTCCAAGTGGAAAACCAATCCAACAAACCGTAAAAGAGGGTTGGTGTATGCTTCACCTGACAAAGTCTTAACCATGCGCAGTGCATTGATAATTGGCGTTCTCTGTTTTTGGATGGGACAGGTTTATGGCCAACTTCCTGAATGGGGAAATGTTTTTCCGCAATCAGAGGTAACCAAGATTAAAATTTATATTCATCCCGATTCTTTGAATCTTCTTTTGTCGGATGATTATTTGGGCAATGGTCATGAATTTCCTGCTGCTTTTGTTTTTGAATCCGATGGATTTATGGACTCATTAGCCAACGTCGGTTTTAGATCTCGTGGAAACACAAGTCTACAAGCAGCTAAGAAATCTTTTAAAGTAGATTTTAATGTACCACTTGGGGTGGGCAAGTGGCAAGGCTTACGTGAGCTCAATCTCAATGGCAATCACAATGATCCCAGTTTGATGCGGGCTAAATTGTACTGGGATTTGTGTCGGCATTTTGGGTTGCCTGGATCACGGGTGAGTTATACCGAGTTGTACATCAATGGCGAATACAAAGGGTTGTATATCAATGTAGAGTTTGTGGATGATTTATTTACAGAATTGTATTTTAATGAAAAAACAGGTAACCGTTGGAAATGCTTATATCCCGCCACTTTGGAATATCTAGGACCCAATGGGGCAGATTATCAGGTGCTTTCACCATGGGGTTCTGTCATTTATGGTCTGGAGAACAATACCCAATTGAATGATTTTCAAGATCTGGCGGATTTTATTCAAGTCATCAACAATACGCCTGCCTCGAGCTTACCCTGTGAGTTAAGAAAGATTTTCAATGTTGATCGTTTATTACAATACATGGCCATAGATGTCATGACGGGCAATTGGGATGGCGCGCATTTTAATAAAAATAATTTCTACCTCTATCAAAATGATCTCACCCACCGATTGGAGTTTTTACCTTACGATACGGACAATACTTTCGGCATAGACTGGTTCAATATCAATTGGAGCACCCGAAATATTTATAATTGGGATGGAAGTGCCAACTTGGTGTTGTACAACAAGATGATGGCCACTGCAGAATTTCGATCCATTTACAATTTCTACATTCAATCGGTAGCCAATTACATGAGCTCCAATGACTATACACTTCAAGTGGAGTCGTTACAGGCATTGATTAGCCCATCTGCATTAAATGATACTTACAGAACGTTGGATTACGGTTTTGATAACACTGATTTTACCAATGCCTTGGACAGTGCTTGGGGAGATCATGTTACATTCGGAATTTTGGAGTACATCAATGCCCGCGTTTCATCTGCATTGAGTCAATTGGACAATAACATTGCGAATCCCAATTTAATCTATCAAGTATCCAGTCAAGTAGCAGGTGATGCCATACATTTGTCTTTTAAGTCAACCTCCAATTCCCCAAGTGTGGGCTACCGAATTGAAGGTGCATCCAATTGGAATCTGCTTTCCGCCAATGTCGTCAGTTCATCCATTTGGGATTATTCAATTTTGGTGACGCTGCCGCTAGCCGGTTTTCAAGGAACCATTGAATGGCAGGTGGTACCTGCAGGCCAGAATCTCACAGCTAATCCATGCCAAGTTTATGTTACCCACATAGGTACTGAAAATCTAGGTTATTTCATCAATGAAATTGCGCCCAATGGCACACAAGGATATGGGGATGCAGCCAATGAGCAGAATGATTGGATTGAGATTTATCGAGCTCCCGGCTCAATTTTCCTGTGGAATAACATCTGGATCACCGATAATCCAAGAGATCCCAATAAGTGGAAATTGCATGACATCAATATCAATTCAGGTTCCTTTTTGACGTTTTGGGCGGATGATACGCCAACGCAAGGGAACAGTCATTTGAATTTTAAATTGAATGGCGATGGCGAATTTGTTGGCATTTCTTATTGGGACAATGGTGATTTCCATTGGTTGGATTCCATCTCTTTCCCTGCGGTCAATGGACTTTTGAGTTTTGCCAGATCGATTGATGGAGGAAACCCATGGCAAGTGGTCAGTAATTCAACTCCGGCGGCCAGCAATGTGGCTACTTTTATAGAAGAGCAAGCCGACGCTTCCAATCAAGTATATCCCAATCCCGCTCAAGATTACTTTTATTGGAAGGGAGGTTTTGGTAAAGTGTACAATAACCAAGGTCAGTGGATCGCCAATTTAATGATGCCATCCATTGTGGAAACAGATCAATGGACATCTGGAGTTTACAATATTGTCTCAGGTAATGGGGTAGTGAGATTGGTTGTTATCCATTAGTCTCTAATAAAGACAAGGCAGATTGAGGATGTAGAATGGCTATTTTTTTTCGAGGAAATGCCTTTCGATCTCGTGTAATGAGGGCGTCAATTTTATTGTTCTGAAGACAACAATGGTACTGTATTCCATCTTCTAGATCGGGATGTATGGTATCTAAACCAGCTATGATGTGAGTTTCGTTCACAGGCATTGCTGATATAATATCCATCATGGTTCTGATGTTTTTTTTAGCCGCAGCAGCACCATGAATTTTTCTGGTGATATAAAATAAATGGGAATAGGTGAGGGCACTGCAATAAAGCTTGCATTTTTTACCAATGGCCTTTTGAATGAGTGCATCGGCAAATTTTGTTACCTCTCCACGATCGATTAGAAAATCTAGAATCACATTGGTGTCCAAAAAGAAATGTTTCATGCTTTATATTTTTTCATCAAGTGATTTGCATAATCATCTTGCCAATCCTCTACTTGATGGGCCGAGATACTTCCTCTTAAATTCATGATGGGATGGGATACTTCATTACTCATCTTTTTTGATGTGAGTGATTTGAAAAAATCTTCTGTCAATTGGGATACGCTCATCCCGCTGCTTTCAGCAAATTTCTTGGCCATGGCTATCATTTCTTTTTCTATGGTTAAGGTTAACTTGACTTTCATAACACGTGTGTTTTTGTATTCAAATATACGTGTTATTATGCTGGGTTGATTCAAACGATATTATTTTTGCAAATTTTCATTAACCAGAAATAAAAAACAAGCAGCATATAAGGTGCATTTAGCGGTTTGGGTGAACGCGATGTTGCCTTGTGTTGTCCCGATGCTTCCGGAGTCAAGATAATTATACTTACACGTTGTTATGCCCCATGCATCTTTCCATCCTAAGCCTGTTCGGTTATTTTAACGCTATCACTTTGTCCAACGTAATAATTTGATTGCTCTCGATTACTTTAACAGTTGGTGGTTCAGAGAATTGAAAAGTTTTCAATTCGGTAATTAAATCATTGAATTCATTACTTGTCGCAACGATAACATTGTCAAGGCCGATAACATCTCCGCTTTTAATTTTTGCTTTTACACTTTTTGCTTCGTTGGCTTCAAGTGTCACCAAATAACTTAATGCTTTCCTGTGAACATACTTCAATGCAATAGCTTCAAGGTCGGCTTGTTTGTATCGTTCACGCAAACTTGTCTTTGCAGATATACAAATTGGGCCACGTTCTGTGGTGTAAAACATAAGGTCGTAAATTACATTTGGAACAAACGCAACTTTAGCACTCATGTAGAGGGGCAATATGTTTTCACGAACGAATAATGTTGCCAAAATGTATTCAAATATTTTTCCGTTTAAGTTGTTGTTTCCTTCGGGATGTTTTTGAAATGCTTCCCAATATTTCGTGATATAATCAGATGGCTTTTTATACTTAACAGTCATAAAACTTGGAAATAAGCTATCAAAAACTATTTCTGCTTTGTTGTCTTTACTGACAGTAATTCCAAGTTGATTTAATTTATTCATTTGTCTGAAATTAGTTCTAAAATTTTCTTTGCTGTTGCCTGAATTGCAGGTACGGCAACGGAGTTGCCGAATTGCTTGTAAGCAGATGCGTCAGCAACTGGTATTACGTATTTATCGGGAAAGCCTTGAAGTCTTGCCCATTCTCTTGGTGTCATTTTGCGAATACCCTCTCGGTTTACAGTTCCTTTAATGTGTGTTGTAGGTGTGAAGTCTGTAATTCTGTGGTCGTAAACTAAATTTCTCTCTCTGCCCATTCCTCCAACAACAATTGCATTTGCAATTCCATTATCAGGAATTATTTCGTAACCAAATCCATTACCTTTTCCTTCATGACGTGCTTTGTGATTTACTAGGGTCTGAACATATTGAGTTGATAAAAAGTATTTTGTAGCAGGAACTTCTGTCTCTTTTATGTCTGCAAATTTTACTTTTTTCTTGGTTGGTTTTGGATATTCAAATTCTGTAATTCCCGTGTCTTTTCGAAAACCAATAATATAAATTCTTTCTCTGTTTTGTGGAACTCCAAAATCTTTTGCGTTTATTATTTGTGGTTCGGGAACAAAATAGTCAAGGTCGTCGCGTAAAACGTTTAGAATTGTTTCAAGCGTCTTACCTTTGTCGTGGCTTCTTAAACCTTTTACATTTTCAAGAAAAATCGCTTTTGGTTTATGTTTCTTGATAATTTCGGCAACGTCAAAAAATAGGGTGCCTCTTGTGTCATCAAAGCCTCCACGCTTGCCAGCAATTGAAAATGCTTGGCACGGAAAACCTGCACATAAAACATCGAATTCAACGGGAATGTATTTTTTTACCTGTGGTTTTGTTATGTCGCCAAATGGAATTTCTCCAAAGTTTGCTCTGTAGGTTTTTTGGGCTTCCTTGTCCCACTCACTTGTGAAAACACACTTTCCACCAAGGTTTTGCATTGCAAGTCGGAAACCTCCAATTCCTGCAAAAAGGTCTATAAATTTAAAAGTATAATTGTCTGGAGTTGGAAATGGAACGTTTTCAACTTCAAAGAGTAATTGTTGCAATGCATCTTCAGCAACTATTGAAATATTCTCGTAATGCTCTTTATATTCAACGTATTCTTTTAGAACTTTCAAAGCGTCCTTTTTGTAGTGCTTTGAAACTCCGTTATGTATGTTATGCAAATAGTGAGTTAATACAGCTTTCTTGTCCGATTTTGGCTCAACCAGTCTTATTTGAAAGCGTTTGCCGTCAAACTCGTCTATGCTTATTTTCTCTTTTATTTTCATTGATTTTTATTCAAAATTCAAGCGACAATTTAGCAAATTAATTGCTATCAAAGTCGTTTTTGCCTTTCGATTTTTCAACTGTCTATAAAGTCGGGTGGTAGATGTGCTTTGGTCTAATTTGTCGTCCTATATCAGTTTAAAAGTTGATGATTTGCACTATCATAGCATTGGGCACAGAGTGACGGTTAATCGTTAAAAATTTGTCGTGCGCCGTCAGACCTGCTATTTTTACCCCAAGATGAAAAAAATAGCCGTTGTTATAAGCATGTTATTCGCCTATGCTGCGAATGCCCAAAATACCCACCAGGTAGGGAATACAACATTGACAGAATTTGATTTGGTGACAGGAGTGCAAATTCCTTGGGAATTGGTTTGGGGTCAAGATGATCACATTTGGTGCACCACCCGCAAAGGAAATGTTTTGCGCATCGACCCCGCGACAGGAAATTATGAAACTTTGTTGACCAAAACAGTGCCGTATAACGGAGGTAGCGAACCGGGTATGTTGGGCATGTGTTTGCATCCTGATTTTTTAACCAACCCTAAAGTGTACGTTGTATACAATTACAACCAAGGTGCCAACACCATCAAAGAGCGTTTGTCCATGTTTGATTATGATGGAACAGCACTGGTCAACGAGACCATTTTAATTGATGCCATTGGCGGTGCAGCCATCCACAATGGTTCACGCATAATCATTACACCAGATAACAAGATCATGATGACAACTGGTGACAATGGTGATCAGGGGGTGAGCAGCCAAAACATCAACTCGTTGAATGGGAAAATTCTTCGTGTCAATCTTGATGGAAGTATTCCTTCTGACAACCCAGATCCCAACTCTTATGTGTACTCCTTCGGTCACCGCAACGGACAAGGTTTGTGTGTTGGGCCCAATGGAATTATTTATGAAAGTGAGCATGGACAAAACGCATCTGATGAATTGAACATTGTTGAGCCCAACAGAAATTATGGTTGGCCTACGGTTCAGGGAGCTTGCAATACCACAGCAGAACAAACGTATTGCACCGCCAACAATGTGAAGGAACCCATCTTGGAATGGTCACCTTGCAGGGCAGTAAATGGTCTTGAATATTACGTGCATCCTGCCATACCAGAATGGCAGAATTGTATTCTAATGGCAGTATTGGGAGGCCTTGGTGGAACTTACGAGCGTTTATCCGTGATTCACTTGAGTGCCGATGGTCAAACTGCAACTTGCAATGATGCGCAAGACACCTATTTCCAAGTATTCAATCAGCGTATCCGTGATTTTTGTGTCAATCCCCATACAGGCGCGTTGTATATGGCATTGAATGGTTCATCTTATCCTGGTTCTGGTCCCAATATCATCAAGGAATTCAGAAACTTGGCGTATACCAATACTTCTGTCTTGGGTCATGAGCCAGAACAAAACATTACCGTTTTCCCTAATCCGGTTTCCAATGAGTTGGCGTTAAATTTCTCACCAACTTTTATGGGAAGTACCGTAGAAGTCATTGGTTTCAATGGCCAAACGGTTAGTAGCTCAACCGTAAACAACGAGACCATGAAATGGAATGTGCAAGACTGGGCAGCAGGGAGCTACTTTGTACGTTGTTCAAGTAGCAAAGGAACGGTAACCAAAACTTTTGTAGTTGCGCATTAATGATCAGTAAATCTTTTTGGACAGCCCTCGTTTTTACGGTGGGCTGTTTTTTTTCTCTTCATGCCCAAGAGGCTGAAAGAAGTACCTATAAGGTCGTTGTGCTTTTCGATGATGATTTGTCGTTGGATACAACTTCAGCTATGTGGCGTATGAGCAATTGGGTTACGGGTGAAACCAAGAATTTTAACCCCAAGAATGGTGCGCCAATGTTTTTGAAGAGCCAAGACGTGGTCCTGGTTTGCTACGGAAATGATTGCAATCGATGGGTTTTCAGCGAAGAGGATATTAGCCATTCAGCTTCTTGGGGTAGTCTTGAAAAAACGGTCTATTATTTTTTTCAGCCCAATTATCATTTGGAAAATCCATTGGTGGTATCGGCTTTTTCAGCCAACGTTCGCAATGAAAGGGCACCCAGCATGATTGGAATTTTAAACTTTAAGCAATGGAATGCAGATGGCTCGTCGTTGCAACAAGGTTTAAATGCCATTCCAGGTGTGATGCTGGAATCAAGAGGTCAAGGAGGAAGTCCAAGAATAAATATCAGGGGTTCCATGTTGCGCTCCACATTCGGAATCAGAAATGTGCGGATGTACTTCAATGGTTTTACTTTAACCTCACCAGACGGTACAACCCCAATGGAAACCATTGATCCCATGTGGGTGTCAGAAGCAGAGGTCATCAAGGGACCTGCAGCGGCTGAATATGGCAACGGAACGGGTGGGGTGGTTTTAATGAAAGGATTGCGTCCCAATTACATGACGCACACCATTAAGTCCAGCCTAATCATGGGAAGCTGGGGTTACAATCGTCTTCAGTATGCGGTGAATGTAGCATTGCCCATTGGAATCAATAGAAGGCAATTCTCATTGGCCTATGTCAAAGCAGGAACCCATGGCTACAGGGATCAAGAATACAACAATAGAGAACAAGTTCTCCTGACCGCTCACAAAGAAGTGAAGAATCTTTTTAATTGGGGTAACAGGGGAAATGATCATGTGATTGGCAGCAACATCACACAGTTTCAATACCACAATGGCCATTGGGCTTTACCCGGAAGTCTGAACGCTAAGGAGTTGGCATCCAATCGCAAAGCAGCGCGGCCTTTTTCATTGGCCAACGACACCCGTTTAGAAAGAAAACGTTGGATGATGGGTTTTGGACAGGATAGAAATTGGAACAGCAAATGGGAAGCCATTTGGAGGTTGAGTTATCAGAGCAGCATCAAAATCAACCCTTACGGCACCAGTGCTGCTTTTGCCGGCTTTAAAGATGAATCCAACAAAGGTTGGAATGGAAGAGCACAACTTGGTTATCAGATTCTGGAGAATAAAGACTGGTCTCTTTCTTTGAAGTCTGGTCTGGAGTGGCAACAAGAGCATTTCACCATTGAAGAATTCAATTTGACCAATGGGGAACGGGGTGACTTAAAATACAACTATGATGTCAACTTTTTCCAAGCTTTTGCACACTTTGGAGGATTGTTGAAATTCAGAAATTGGGCTTTGTTACAAGCAGGTATAGCGCAACACCAAACCAATGCTCAAGTTTCTGGAGCCTATGGTTCAGAGGAAGAGACTACGCAATCTATTTCTTGGGATCCCCAATGGACCCCAAGGGTGGCAGCAAGCATAATGTGTTTCAAAGATCAATACCTCTTTGCCAATTATGGAGAAGGATTTTCAAATCCAAACGTCTTTGAACAAGTGGATTATACCGCAGGTCAATTCAATGTCTCTCTGCAACCAGAGTTGGGAAATCAATGGGAATGCGGATATAAGGGAGCGCTACAGGGTGTCGAATGGCAATTGGCGCGCTATCAACAAACCTTATCCAATATCATCCTACCCAATGCTGTGAGTTCATCCGTTCCTGAGAGTTTTATCAATTCCGGTAGCACCTCGCAAAACGGTTGGGAGGTAGTATTACAATACAATTTTTTTGTTGGCGAATCTAAGTTTCTTCGTTGCAATGGATGGATCAATGGCCACAAGGCCGATTATGTTTTTACAGAATATACCAATGATGGGGAGAATTTTTCAGGTCAATTAATGCCAGGAACCGCATTGCATACAGCTCAGGCCGGATGCGATTTTGAATGGAACGAAAAATGGCAATTCACGATTTCCGATCAATGGGTCGACAGAATGGCTCTTAACAATGCCAATACCGTTTGGTCCAATCCATATCACTTGATGCAGGTTAGACTGTCTGGAAATATGTTTAGCAGGGAATCTCAAAATCGATCTTTATCCTGGCATTGGATGATAGGGGTGAACAATGCGTTAAACAGCATGTATTCTTCTTTTCATCAGCTAAATGATGCAGGTGGCCGATACTACAATCCTTCTCCAGAAAGAAATTTCTATGTTGGATTAAGCGCGTTTGTACACAGACCCCGTTAAATTTGTATATGCAATTTAAAATTCAATCTCCTTTTACGCCCTCAGGTGATCAGCCCGAGGCCATCAAACAACTGGTAAGGGGAATTGAAACCAATGAGAAATTTCAAACACTTCTCGGTGTCACGGGCTCAGGAAAGACTTTCACGGTGGCCAATGTCATTGAACAAACGCAAAGGCCAACCTTGATTTTATCCCACAATAAGACCCTAGCGGCACAATTGTATGGGGAATTCAAAGCCTTTTTTCCGGATAACCTAGTAGAGTATTTTGTTAGCTATTACGATTATTACCAACCGGAAGCATTTATCCCGGTCACCAATACCTACATCGAGAAGGACTTGGCCATCAACCAGGAAATTGAACGTATGCGACTCAGTGCCACTTCTGCATTGCTTTCCGGTAGACGTGATGTTATTGTAGTGGCTTCTATTTCTTGTATTTATGGTATCGGTAACCCGATAGAATTCAACAAATCCGTCATTGATTTGGCCAAGGGACAAAAGATGAGTCGTCAGGGATTTTTGCATCGATTGGTGGAAAGTCTTTACAGCAGGGCATTGGTTGATTTTGCGAGAGGGACTTTCCGAGTGAGTGGCGATACGGTGGACATTTTTCTTGCCTATGCGGATCATGCCATTCGGGTTGTGTTTTGGGACAACGAGATTGAATCCATAGATAGCATTGATCCTGCTTCAGGAAAAAAAATAATGAAGTACGAGACCATTCGTATTTATCCGGCCAATCTATTTGTAACCTCCAAGGAGACGTTGAATGATGCCATTTGGGAGATTCAGCAAGACATGGTGGTGCAGGTCGAGGCCTTTAAACGAGAAGGTAAGGAGGTGGAGGCCAAACGATTGGAAGAACGTGTGACCTACGATATTGAAATGATGAAGGAATTGGGATATTGTTCCGGCATTGAGAATTATTCCCGTTACTTTGATCGACGCCAACCGGGCCAACGTCCGTTCTGCCTCATGGATTATTTTCCAAAGGACTATTTGTTTGTGATTGATGAGAGTCACGTGACCGTGAGTCAGGTGAGCGCCATGTACGGCGGTGACAGAAGCAGAAAAGTCAATTTGGTGGAACATGGTTTCCGACTCTCGGCGGCCATGGACAACCGCCCGCTCAAATTCAATGAGTGGGAGGAAATGCAGAACCAAGTAATCTTTGTCTCAGCCACTCCCGCGGATTATGAATTGGAGAAATCGGAAGGTGTAGTGGTGGACCAAGTAGTTCGCCCTACGGGTTTATTGGATCCTCCTATTGAAATCCGACCAACCAAAAATCAAGTGGATAATTTGCTGGAAGAGATTCGCAAAACGGTAGACAAAGGCGAAAGGGTATTGGTCACTACATTGACCAAGAGAATGGCAGAGGAGTTGGCAAAATACTTTGATCGAATCAACGTTAAGTGCAGATACATTCACAGTGAAGTGCAAACATTGGATCGAATAGAAATTTTAAGAGGCCTAAGAGAAGGTGAGTTTGATGTCCTTATTGGTGTCAATCTCTTGCGTGAGGGTTTGGATTTACCAGAAGTTTCTTTGGTTGCCATCATGGATGCTGATAAAGAAGGTTTTTTGCGCAGTCATCGCTCGTTGACGCAAACTGCCGGTCGTGCGGCGCGAAATCTGAATGGCAGAGTGATTTTCTATGCAGACAAAGTAACCGACAGCATGAAATCAACCATGCGTGAGACGGAGAGAAGACGTTTGAAGCAACTGGCCTATAATGAAGCCAATGGCATTGTGCCACGTCAAGTGAAAAAGGATCATATCAGCACGGCATCCAAAAAAGTGTATACTGAACCAACGGATTGGAATGCTGCAATGGCTGCCGATCCGGTGCATCAATACTTATCCAAAGATCAGTTACAGGGATTGATTCAATCCACCAAGAAACAAATGGAAGTAGCCGCCAAAGAGTTGGATTTTATGAATGCCGCTCGACTACGTGATGAAATGTTTAACTTGCAAAAACAATTAGAAACCACTACAGTATGAGAAAATTGATTTTAGCCACCTTCGTATTGACAACTATTTTTGGTTGTAAAACAAAACAACCCATCGTTAAAGAAGAAGATGGATTGGGAATGATGCAAGAATTGTTGACTGCAAATGAAGGTTTTATTACTGTGGATAAAACCTACACAGGGCCAGCCAAAGGTGATGCTTTCACCATCAATGATATGAACATCACAGGAGATTCTCTTTTCATAGCTGTTCAATACAGCGGCGGTTGTCAGAATCATACTTTTGAAATGATCACCCATGGCAATATGTTAAAGAGTTTGCCACCTCAATTGCCATTGTATTTGGAACATCATGGGAATGGTGACAATTGTCGATCATTGATTACCAAGAAATTGGCATTCGACTTGAAACCATTGCGTGCGCAATCCGGCAAAAAGGTGAAAGTTTTTGTCAATGATGACAAGAACAAAATGGTGGAATATTCTTGGGAGTAGGTCCTTTGTCTTTTATAAAAAAAATAGCAACTTTATTGAGTGGTTCTGTAATCGCTCAATTGTTGACTTTTGCATCTTATCCCATTTTAACGCTTTGGTTGGCCCCAGAACAATGGGCCACATTGGGAATTTTTAGTGCCTTTGTGGGTGTATTTTCTGTTTGGTCATGCGGTGGATTGGAATCAGCCATTCTATTACCCGATCAACATGGTGCCGCCTATTCTCTCTGGCGGATCGCTCGCCGATGGGGTATTTATCTTGGTGCATTGGCCTCTGTGGCATTGTCTATTGGCCTGTGGTATTTTCCTGAATACTTCAGTGATTATTATTTTGTTGGTATGGTCTTGCTCACGGGTTTGAGTGTGTTTTTAGAAGGGGGCATTTTGTCCACCATGCAGTGGAACAATCGGTTGGAAGCTTTTGCGGTGATGTCAAAGTCACGTATGATTCAAGCATTGGTTTCTTTGGGATTGAGTATCGTTTTGGCTTTTGTTGTTCCAAAGTACAATGGTGTTTTGGTCTTTGCCTGGGTTTTAGGACAGTTGGCTGCCTATGTATGGCTCAACTGGAACCTAAAGCACCAATTGAAAATGGAAAATGTTCATCATGAACCGGAGCATTTGGCTTTTGCCTCCTATGCTCATTTTCCATTGCCCTCCATGATCTCTTCTTTGTTCAATTCCATTTCACGTCAGTTGCCATTTTTTATTTTGCCCGTTTTCGGTAATGCTGCTTTGATGGGGAATTTTACACTGGCCCATAAAGTGCTATCAGCACCCATTGCCTTTATTGGCGCCTCCTTGACCCAAGTTTTTAATGTGAAGTCGAGCAAAGGATATAGGGATGGCGGTGATTTGCATGACTGGACCAAACGTTGGTTGTGGATTTTTACGGTGTCTTCATTTATCCCGCTCTTCATTATAATATTTTTCGGTAACGACCTTTTCCGTTTTTTCTTTGGTGATGAATACCAAGAAGCAGGAACCTTTGCCGCTTATTTGGCTCCATGGATATTTGTTTTATACTGGATCAATCCACTTTCACATTTGATCAACGTGCACCATGCCTTAAAACAACATTTGTATTATAATTCAATGGTATTGCTGCTGAGAGGTTTGTCTCTGTGGCTAATGGGCGTATGGATGGGTTTTGAAGCCGCAGTGGCTGGATTTGGAACCATTGGCCTCTTGGCGGCCCTTTTTATGGCATCATGGTTATGGCGGTTGAGCAAAAATTCGAAAAGTGAGCCCCTTGTAAATTCCACATTGAATCCTCAACCTTTGAAGATTGTTTTTACCGGGGATGTTGCTTTTACTGGGAGCTACGCAAAGAGATTAGCCAACAATGAAGAAATTTGGTCCAATGATGTTCAACGTTTATTCAATGATGCAGCGGCTTCTGTGATCAACTGGGAAGGAGCTTGTACGGATAGAAATATTGACAGACGAAGAGGTGATTCCATTGCGCAACCGTTCCGAGCTTTGACTTATTGTATCCAGCGCAATATCAATGTTTTTAATTTGGCCAACAATCACATTTTGGATGAGGGCGCTGAGTGCGCAGGCAATACCACTCAAAAGATTTTGGATCTTGGTGAAATGCCATTGGGTTTAAATACCAAGGGTGAATGGGATTGGACGCCCCAATACATTTGTCTCAATGGTTTGACGGTCGCATTACTGGCCATTGAGGAGGATGAGCGTAAATTGGATCGATTGAAATTGCGCCGCCACCTCAAGACGATTCGTTGCAATTGTGACTACATTGTCTTAAATTACCACGGTGGTGAAGAGTATAGTGATATTCCTTTTCCATTCAAGAAACGTCGGTTATTGTCATTTATACATGAAGACATTGATGTCATCATTGCCCATCATCCCCATGTCGTTCAGCCCGAGCAGCGCATAGGAAAAAAATGGATTTTTTATTCATTGGGCAATTTTATTTTTGACATTGCCGAGCAATCCGGTCGAAATAAAATAGAGCAAGGTGCATTGTTACAGTTGAATTTCTTTGCAGATCGAATCGAACCCATTTGGACTCCATTGGTTCTGGACAATGAAAAAGGGATCATATCAGTGGGCAATGGACAATGGTTAACGGATCTTCAATCCAAATGGGAGTCCAAAGATTATCTTTCACTTTGGACAGAAGAGTGTCATCGAATTAGAAAGGAAGAGCAAAAACTAACTTCAAGTATGATGGTATCGAAGGCAACGGAGAAAGAAGGCCATTCAAGTCGAATGAAATGGCGTTCCATTTTCAATCCCACACGACGAACATTATTAATCGGTGATTGGATTTACCGTTGGAACAATAAATAACACATGAATCAAGCGATAGCACTTCATCTTCAAGAGCATTCTGTTTATCCCTGGTATAAAAATGACGAGGGACTTTTTCGGGGTTATGTTTATGATGATGAAGATCGTTTTTTAATCAATGAAGCAGCTTGGCAGTTTATCGACCGTGCGTTGAATGACAAACGCCAATTTATCAATGGAGTTTTTTTGTTTGTGCGGTTCTATCAAGAGGAATGCGTGATGTTGTCTGATTGGGGTAGGAGTTTTACCATGCTATTTGGTTTCAAGAATCATCAGTGGCATATTGGAGACGATGGCTGGAACCTGGCTGAGAGGTTGGAATTGAGGAAGGATGAAATACAGGCTTTTCACTTTGAAGCTTTTTCATTTTGTCCAGACCATTCAACACCTTGGTTAGGACTTAGTCAAATGCAAGCCAATGAACGGGTTGTTTTAAAAGCCAACGGAGAAGTTTCTTTAACAGATTTCGCAACCTTACCCAAATTAAATTTGAATTTTGAACAGGCCAACACGCGTATGGTCAATCGGTTACTTTCTAAAAAGATTGAAGGGAAGTATGTTGTTCCACTGAGCGGTGGTTGGGATTCTAGGCAGTTATTGTGTAGTTTGATTTTGAGCGGTGTCCAAAACATCATCGCGTACACATACGGCAATGAGGAGAGTTCCGAAGTGAAAATAGCGGCCAGCATCGCCAAAGAACTGAATGTCGAGTGGTTCTTTGTTTCCTACACACCTGATTTGATAAGGCAATTGTTCGGCGGAAAAGGTCGAGATTTTCTGCATTATGCATCACAAGGAATTTCTTCACCACAAGAGCAAGAATTCTTTGCATTGTTGGAATTGACTAGGCGAGGGGTAATCAGGAAGGGAGATGTCCTATTGCCAGGTTACTGCGGAGATTTACCTGCCGGTAGTTATGTTCTAACGGATGTAAATGCTCAGTCAAAGGTCAATACTCGAACCATCAAGCGATGGATAAGAGACCGACATCTCGTGTTCGCACGTGGTAGTGGTGTTGAAGATTTGCTATTAACCAAAATTTATGCGAACCTTGAACCCAGTCAAGACGCCACTTTTGAAGATTGGAATAGGGGGCATGAACGTTGGTTCATCAAGGAGAAAGTAAGTAAGTATGTATTGAATGGCTTGCGGACTTTTGAATATTTTGGAATAGAATGGAGATTGCCGCTGTGGGATGCGGAATGGTTGGCCTACTGTTATGGTTGTCATTTTGAACAACGCCAAAATAGGTCTCATTTTAAGCGTCAAACCAATCGATTTTTATTTCAGCCATTGGGTGTTCCGCATGTCATCAACGACAATCCCATTTCATGGAAGTCGCAACTAAAGAGCGTGCTCAAAGATTGGATTCCTGCGCAGTGGATGCAACAATGGGCCAAATTGAGAATAAAAAAGGCTGATTTGGACAATACCAATGGTCGCCATTTGGTGGCTATCTTGAAGAAAGAAACCACTGTTCAAGCCAATTGGGCTGATGAGTCCGTCAACCCTTATTTGGCCGCGTATATCTGGAAATTACTGGGTTGATTCAACGTGTTTTTTGAAATTTTCAAAGATCATTGACCAGCCCATCCGCTGCATCTCTTCACTATTTTCACCCTCAGGATCAAAACTTTCAACAACTTTGATACCGGAGTCATTGGCCTCAAAAGTCACAATAACTTTTCTATTGTCCTCTAAGTGATAAGCGATTTTTTGGTGCTGATCGATCTCATCATAAAATCCAATGAGATCAAATCCAAAACTGCCGTCCTTGGCTTCCATGCGCACAAAACGTTTTCCTCCTATGTTCATATCATTGGAGGCTGATGGGCTATGCCAATCATCTCCTGCAAAATTCCATTGGGTCATGCGATCTGGGTTCATATAGGCATCCCAAGTGTTTTCAAGGCTACTGTTGATGAGGGTTTCTATGGTAATCATGTTCGAAAAATAGGATTAATATTTTAATCTTGAATCTATTATAATTTTTTGTTTCGAGACAATTTTAATTTTTTTCATGTCCGGATGATGAGGATTAAGTAGGTAATTGTATTCCTCCGGTACGATACTGCTGGGTACCTTTAAAACGGCCGAATGCTTTTCAGATATAAATTGATCACCCAATCTTTGGGTGAATCGCATGGGAGGTTTTGAATCCCATCCTTTTGGCATTTGATTTTCATTGATATGCATGATGGAAAGGTTGTCCGGAATGTCAATGACTACTAGGTATCGATCTTGAGGTAAATCTTCCGACAAGTCAAGGTGAACGGCTATTTCGAGCATGGCCAAGGCGCGGTTTTCAGCAGTATAAACCATACAGGTTTGAATACTATTCCAACGAAAGCCATTGCTCAATGACGCACCAATGCCATGTAGTGTTTGCTTTAAGTGCTTTTCGCGCTCAATACGGTATACACGCATCAGACAAAAATGCCGTAATCGAGACGTTCTAAATCAGTTTTAACTTGGTTGATTCCGGCAAAGGTATCCAAGAGGGACTCGGGTGTTCTACCGGCCAATGAGAGGTTGGGCTTATTTATCCAACGGATGAATTTTTCTTCTTCTTGATTAAATACCCCTAGTCCATATTGGATTAACTCCGTGACAGCGATAATCCACTCACTTTCCCGCTTATCTAAAATCGCATGATCAGATTTCTTTTTGTTGTAAGTTGTTTGTGGAATTCCCATTAATTGAAGAACGTTTTTAACGGAGCTTCTCATATGCAAACTAATGGCCTCTATGGATTGGTAGGGCAGTCCCTCGCGCGCAACATGGATTCTTTCATTTTGATTTTTCCATTGATACGTTTTTTTTCCAACTTTTAATTTCCAAGAAACTGCATTTTCAGTGGTGAAACTGAATGTCATGTCTTGACTTGTTTGGTAAATTTTCTTTTTTTTCATGCTCAACCAATTTGTTACTAAGGTACAACAAATTGGTTGTCATACCTTAAACAATCCAAAAATCATGAGCGCCACCAAAATCATCAACATGTGGTGTAACAATACAGTCCAACGTTGATCGTTATTCTTCCAGTTTTCAATCAATGAAAATGGCCAGAACAGGATACAAAAGATGGCGATACCGCTCATCATCAGAAAGGTAGCGGTTGGCCAATGAGCAATTTTGAAAAGAACGCCAGTGCAGAATAGCAATATTGAAACGACCAATGTGACATTTTTCCATTTGACCAATCGAACGCCTTCTTGTTGGTATATTTTAATTAAGGTTAGTGGAAAGACAACAAGTGTTGCGGTGATGAGCGAGAGCAAAATGAAAGCCAGTGCCCCTGGTCCATGTGCAATTTTGATGGCCATTCCCGTAAATAGCATAGCAATGCTGAATACCATGCTGTACATCAATCCTTGATGGATTATTTTTTGCGTTTTCATTTGATTATAGGTGTTTATTTGGTTTCTTATTGTGATAATTTCAGAGGCGTCAAAAGACTGCCAAGCGTTCTGCATTCTTTCATCAAATGAGAGGTTTGCGTCTTCATTTTCTATCAGACAGGCAATGTGATCGACAACGCTATCAAATAGTACATGATCTTCAGGACAGTGCTCTGAGATCTTCCTTTTGAGGGCATTAATCTCCTCAGAGCTCATATCGACTGAATGGTTTTCTTGTCGGCAAGGATAATTTCCTGAACCGTTTGAAGAAAGGATTGCAATGCGGCAATTTTTTCTTTTGCAGCTGTTTTACCTTCAGGTGTCAAGCTGTAATATTTGCGTGCACGTCCATTGACTATTTCACTTTCCGTAGTAAGTATTCCTTCCATTTCCAAGGCATGCAGCGAAGGGTAGAGCGCTCCCTCCGTTAATTGTATGGTGTCACGGGATAGTGCTTTCACGCATTGGGTGATTTCATATCCGTACATTTTCCCTTTCTCTTTGAGCAATTTGAGAATAAGGGTTTTTAAAGTGCCTTTGATAAATTCTGATGAATGCATAGCGCAAATATATACATAATTTTCTTATGTATTAGAAAAATAATTTATTTCTTCGTGAAAATAAAATAAGGTGTTAGTTTTCTTTCCAAGTTCCCTTTCCAGCCTTGTCTGGATGGGCCAATAGCCAACGTTCAATTTGAACCCCGATTTGCGGATCTTCGGGTAATCGGGTGTAGTCGTTGATGAATTTTCCTTCATCATCCAACAAGAAACTCAATGGAATATTGTTCAAGCACAGTTCCTCTCTCATTTCGGGTTGATTTCCCATATAGACCATCTGTGTCTTCCATTTTTTATTCTGTACAGCAGCTTTCCAGGTGGATTCCTCTTCATCCATGCATATTGCTACAAATTGTGCAGCACCATGGAATTTGATGGCCAATTTTTCCATGGCTTGCAATTGCTTCATGGCATATGCATTCCAAGTGGCATAAAACAAAACATAAGTCAATTTCCCTGCATTCAAGGTCATGTCCCAATGTTTGTTCTTTAGATCTTTGCCCTGAATGTCTGGCATGGCCCAATCTTTAACGCATTTACGGCTATTCTCTAACAATGCAAAACATACTGTTCTCTCGGGATTGTCAAAATCCGGTGATTGTGTCAATCCTTTATCTGCAATCTGTTGTAACAGCATTTGATAAGTCATCGATCCAATGCTTTGATTGTTAAACCCATGTTGAAGAAAGGTGATGATTGCAGCCATTCTGTGTGGAGATGCAACCAACAATTGGTACTCGTCTAAATGGAGTTCAATTCGTTTAATGTCAATGGGATTACTGAGTACTTTCTTGCTATCCTGAACAAACTTACTGGGCCCTGTGATAAAGAAATCACTGAAATACAACTCCAAAGCTTGGACGTAAGCAGGGTGGTAATAGGCTGGTGAGTTACTGCCCCCAAAGTATTGTAGCATCAACTCTGTTCGGGGTGATTTTGCTATTAAATACAATCTCGCCATGGAGTATCGATGCAGAGTACTCAGAAATTTCAATTGACCCAGTGGAAGAGCTAGTTGCAATGAATCGTCAAAGGATTTTACAATCTGAGCAAATTGCGCAATTTGAACACTGTCACTCCGGGTATTGCTTTCGGGCAACATGTCCAATTCATGTCCTTTCTTCTTTAAGTGAACACGTTGCTCCTCCTTTCCAATAGCCGTTTCAGCAGCAAAGTCAAAATAATGTTCTTCTAGAAAGTTATTGTAGTCTTTGTAATAAGTCAATACGCGCTTGTGCAAATCATCAGAACCGCTGACCCACAAAACGGGGATGTCGGTCTTATCAAATTGAATGGGACCCGTGGATTTTAATGTGGGTATTTCAATTTGGTAACTTCCATCCGACTCACCGTAAAATATTCCTTCCCATCGACCCAATCGAAAAAAGAATACATGGGCTGGTTTTTGTATCGGAATATCAAGTGAAAAATTCCCAGCGTTATCGATGGGAATTCTACCAATAACCTCTCGTTTTTCTGAAATAAAATCATGGCATATTTCGACAGTCATGGTTTGGTTTACTCCCAAAGGAAATGACCCTGTTATTTGTATGCTCCAAATGGGAGCAGACAAACTCAAGAAACAAAAAAGTAGAATAAATGCTCTTTTATTTTTCATCATAAACTTTTACCACAGAGGGAAGGAACGAAGAAACATCCCCTTTATTTCGCAGCACCTCTCTAACAATGGTGCTGTGCACAAAGGCGTATTGCGGATCAGTAAACATCAATACGGTTTCTATGTTGGGATGCAAAGATTTGTTCATGTGGGCGATGGATCTTTCGTATTCAAAATCTCCTCCATTTCTAATACCGCGCAACAAGTATTGCGCACCAATGGATTGACAGTACTCAATGGTCAATCCGTGAAAAGTCTCCACTCGTACATTGGGCAAATGGGCAAAACTTTCGTTGCACCATTTCAAACGTTGCTCCAATGGGAACATGTATTGCTTTGAAGTATTGGTTCCAATGCCAACGACAATTTCATCAAATAGGTGAGCACTTCGTTCAACAACATTGACATGACCTTTGGTGATGGGATCAAAGGATCCTGGGAATACGGCAATTCTTTTCATATGGATAAATTCTGAAAAAATGAAAAATGAACATGCCCAAATTTTTTCATTTTTAAAAATGAGCTATGCGTTTCGAAGGTGTGTTCTTTACCATGCTCTAGTACCAATAGTCCGCCCTCTTTTAAGAGATTCAAACAAAGGTCGGGTAGTTCCATCATTTGAGCCAAATCAAATGGCGGATCAGCAATGATCAAATCAAAGTTTGTTGTATTTTGTTTCAACCAAGTCAATGCATCTGCTTTGACGACATTTCCTTTAACCCTAAATTTTTGATGGTTTTTCTTGATTTGTAAAACGTGTGCGGCCTGACTTTCAATGGAGGTGATGTGTCCTGCACCCCGTGAAGTACACTCCAAACCCAACGCTCCTGTTCCGGAGAATAAATCCAGCACGGTGGCTCCTTCGATGTCCAACATGTGGTGCAAGATGTTCATTAATCCCTCACGTGCGAAATCAGTCGTGGGACGTCCATTGAATTTTTTGAGCACCTCAATGGGATGTCCTTTGTATATGCCTCCAATTATGCGCATAATGTATGCATCAAAACACTGTGCCATTGCGCTGGCAACCATTCATTTTTTGGCAGATGCAATCCCATCGGAGGCAGCCACAAGTTTAATCCACCAATGTATGGTTTTAAGGACTCCATGAGCTCTTCAGAAACATCCTCTCCCGTAACCACTACCATGGTTTTTTCTGAGCACTCAAAGTTTTGCAGTGCTGCTGAAATAAAGTACAAACTATCTTCCCAGCTCCTGGATTCAAATGGATTGGCCAATAATCGCTTTCCTCCTTTGATCAGGTGAATGTTGATTTTTTGGGCTTCCAAGTTGGCAAACAGGATCTCTCCTTTTTCGTGTTGGGGAGAGGTCAGTTGCAACCAGGGGTGCACCCAACTTTTGACGGATGCCTGAGGAAAGAGCAAGGCGATACTTTCCATGGATTGATGGTGGCGATCAACCAAAATGACGCGCTCATCAGTTAACATAGTGTGGTGCATTTGATGTGCGGGGAGATCCGACATCCAAAGTTCAATCTTACTTTCTTCAAAAAACAACTCAGGAACCAATGTCCAACTGTCGCTGTCATAAGTGATACTGACCTTTCTAAATAGATACTGATTTAAACCTTGTTGCGAAATCAATGCAGGTATTTCCCAAGGTTGAATCCGCAATCGAAACAAATGCACAGGCTGTCTATTCTGATAATCAAACAAAGCCAATTGAAGGCCCTCCCCATGAATGTGCAATGCCAGATGCATCTGATCTGATTGCTTCAACCATTTTTCAGGCACATCGATAATTGGCACATGGGTCATCTGAATATTCGCATGATTTATTCGTCCTGCGAATCTACATAATCCTTGCGCCTTTCCGTTATTTGCAAAATAATTTTCACCATGAGTCAATCCAACCTGAGTCAAATGTTTGAAGAGAGGGCGCTCTCCTTTCTCCCTTTTCAACCTACAGAAGGGCAGGGTAGATTGCTTCATGTTTTTGGTCGCTTTGCAGCTACTCCCAAGCCTCGGTGCGTATTGCTCGTGAAAGGATATGCCGGTACCGGAAAAACAACCACGGTTCAATCCATGGTGAAGGCACTGGAAAGCTATGGGTTGAGTGTTGTTCTTTTGGCGCCCACAGGGAGAGCTGCCAAGGTTTTGGGCAATTACTCTGGAAGACCCGCCTCCACGATACACCGTCAGATTTATTATAAACGTTCAGATCGTTCTGGGAAAATCTGGTTCGAACTCAAAGAGAATAAATCAGAAGACACCATCTTCATTGTCGATGAAGCTTCCATGATTGGTGCTGATGCCATGAATTTTAAATTTGATGATTTGGCCAGTGGTGATTTGTTAGACGATTTGATTACCCACGTGTACAGCGGTGAGCGTTGTAAGTTGATGCTAATTGGGGATGAAGCGCAGCTTCCTCCAGTTGGCAGTGACAGAAGCCCCGCACTTGTGGCGGATGGTTTGCGATTGAATTATGATTTGTTCTTGGCTGAAATTCATTTGAAAGAGGTCATTCGTCAAGCACAAGATTCTGGTATTCTGTACAATGCCACGTTGCTGCGTTATCTTATTGTACAACGTGCGGAGCAATTGCCTCATTTTATTGCCAAAGGTTATTCTGATGTTATTCGTGTGGACAGTGATGTGCAACCGTTGATAGAGAGCATGTACAGTGAATACGGTATGGATGATACCATCGTGATTACCCGTTCCAACAAGAGAGCCAATCTATTCAATCAACAAATAAGAACGCGCATTTTGGGTTTAGAGGACGAGATCAATTCAGGTGACAGAATGATGGTTTTGCGCAATAGTGACTACTGGCTTCAAAAAGAACATGAAGGCATTGGCTTTATTGCCAATGGCGATACCATTCAAATCAAACGCATTCTCAAATTTGAAGAACGCGGTCCTTTTCGCTTCTGCAAGGCCATTATGGAATTGGTAGATTATCCTGATTTGCCAGAATTGGAAGTGATCTTGCTGTGCAATCCCATTTATGAAGAAACTCCGTCACTTTCCTCAGAGAAAATGAAAGAGTTATGGAATTTGGTGGCCAAGGATTATGAAGAGGAAGGCTTTGTTAGGATGCGAAAAAAGGTGCAGCAAGACCCTTACTACAATGCATTGCAAGTGAAATTTGCTTATGCCATAACTTGTCATAAATCACAAGGTGGGCAATGGTCTGCGGTATTCATTGATCCAGGCTATATCGCGCCGGATACCCCTGCTTATGAATGGAACAGATGGATGTACACCGCCATGACAAGGAGCAAACAAAAAGTTTTTTTGGTGGGCATGGGCGATGATTTGTTTGACAAAGATTAGTCTTACTTCGTCATCATCCATTTGGTAATGGCAACAACCCAATTTCTGGGAAACAATCTTCCTGAGTTGGCCAGGATGTAATTCTTAAGCCCGTGTACAACAACTGATTTTTGATTCATCATGGCCTGATAGCCGAAAATAGCTACCTCCTCTGCACTCGGGAATTTTTGCTTCTTGTCAAATATACCATCGTCTTTGAATCCTGCGGCGTTGGCAAAATTGGTCTCAGTAGGGCCAGGGCATAGGGCTGTAACACTCACCCCTGTTCCTTTCAATTCACTATTGATGGCCTCTGAGAAATGTAGCACATAGGATTTGGTAGCAAAATAAACCGCCATAGTGGGACCAGGCTGAAAAGCCGCTGTGGAAGCCATGTTCAAGATGCGACCAAATTGGCGTTCCTTCATTTCAGGAACAAAACATCGGCATAGAGCGGTGAGCGCCGTGATGTTCAATTGAATCATCTGCTCATTTTTTTTCCATTGGGTTTGATCAAACCATCCTGTATCACCAAAGCCAGCGTTGTTGATGAGGTAATCAATGGCAATGCCTTCGGATAGTATATTTTGGTGCAAGGCATGTGCAGCGCCGTTTTCCGAGAGGTCGCAGGCTATTACTTTGACAGGAATAGTGTATTGAGAAGTGATTTCCTTTTGCAAGGTCAATAGAGCCTCTTCATTGCGAGCGGTAATGACCAATCCAATATTGTCTTTGGCAAACAAAAAAGCCATGGCTCTTCCAATTCCAGACGATGCTCCTGTAATCAATGCTGTTTTCATCTTCTCCATTTTTTTTGCAAAGATGAGGGAAGCTTTTTATCGAATCATTTATTTTTCAAAAATTCCACTGATCACCAATCCCAAACCATCGTGGTATTTACCCTCAGATAAAATAACTTCGTGTTCTTCCAAATGCAGTGTCTTGAAGCTTTCGAAAAATTGCTTGACTTCTTGTATGTTATACATTAATTCCATCTCTTGAGGTCCACCCACATTGCTCTTTTCTCGGTAAGGAAGATGACCCTCAGAGAAGCACTGAAATAAAACCCGACCTCCGGGCTTAATGGCGCGTGTTAGATGCGAAAAAATTTCAGGTTGAAGTGGTTTGGAAAATTGGTTAAAAATGATGGCCAAGCCATCGTATTCATAGGGGACAATGGGAAAGTCAAAAGCGTCACAAACCAAGTATTCGATGTTCACCCCTTTGGATTCAGCCAATTGTTCGGCTTTCTTTTTTCCTGCTTGGCTAATGTCAAAGGCATGAACGTCATGTCCGAGTTCAGCTGCGAAAACAGCGTTCCGACCTTCTCCCTCCGCTGAGAAGAGCCATTTTCCTTTTGGGAGGGTTTTAATATTTTCCGCAAAGAATGCATTAGGAGCGGTGCCATATACAAAGTCTTCTTGTGCGTATCGTTCATCCCAAATTTTCTGAGGTCCTGTGGTCATTTGCTTTATTTTAGTGACATGAAAATTTTCTTTAATACAGGTTCCTTGATCATTGTTTTTTTGCTCACTGGCCTGGTTTCTTTCGGCCAAAGTAACTTTGGATGTGACCTTTTTTGTGTAACCAATGTCACCTTGAATACCACAGAAGAATTATGGTATGTTGACATTGTATTTGACGGTGTAGAAACGGACTTCATCAATTATCCTTATGTCAGCCAAATGGTCAATACCAATGGAGAAATTGTGGCCATTGGTTCTATGGAATATTTTGGACAAATTGGAGGTACTACCACTACCTATCATCCCGCTCTCAATATTTACGACCCCAATTTTCAGGGTACCATTTATTTTGTGTATGATTCCGATACCTGTGCCTTGAGCTATCCTTGTCAAAGCCTTGGTGTCCAATACGGAGAACATTTTCCCGTGTTGATGCAAACTGAAAATGAGTTGTTTTGGAATACAACGCAAAATTTAGACAGGATTGAATTGTTTTCAGTCGCAGGAGAGAGGGTTGCGGCTCAAATGAACAATAGTCGAATCAGTATAATCGGACTTACCTCCGGGATTTACGTATATCAGTATTTTATGGGTAGCGAAAGAAATTCGGGTCGTGTATGGATTCGATGACTGAGGTTTTGCGTTTCATGGTGCACTATGGATTGCATTTTTTGTTTCCCGTTTTTATTGCCAAACGATGGGGAGGGGAACTTTGGTTGAAATGCCTGTTGATTTTATGGGCCACCATGTTGGTCGATTTGGACCACTTGTTGGCCAATCCCATGTTTGATCCTTGCCGGTGCAGTATCGGTTATCATCCGTTACATTCATCATGGGCGATTGCTGTTTATGTTTTACTTTTACTTTTTCCAAAAACAAAATGGTGGGGTGTGGGTTTGGTATTGCACATGCTGACAGACGCACAAGATTGTCTTTGGATACAAAATAATTGTTGATGAAAAAAATGATTTTTGGGATTTGGTTGTCCTTGACAACTTTGATGGGTTTCTCCCAACCTGCAGGCGGTTTAGATGCCAATTTTGGTACTGGGGGTAAGGTGGTTACTTCATTCTCTAATTTGGGTGAAGAAGCCAAAGCGGTTATTCTCCAATCGGATGGCAAGATTGTGATTGCTGGTTATATCAACTTCGCAGCAACCGGCAAGGATTTTTTTGCTGCGCGATATTTGGAGGACGGAACATTGGACAACACTTTTGGTAACAATGGTTTTACAGCCATTGATGTTCAATTGGGCAGTGATGATATTGCACACAGCGTGGTCATGGACAACAATGGGGGATTTATTTTGGCTGGAAACTCAGATGATGGAATCAACAGAAATGCGGCCATTGTAAAATTGACGGCCGATGGTTTATTGGATGAGACATTTGGCAATGCAGGAAGGGTTATCACTGATTTGGTTACCAATCAGCAGGATGAAATCAAAGTGGTTAAACACCATGCATTAACCGGAAAAATCATCATTGGTGGACAGAGTGCCTCAACATCAAGCATCGCGCAGCCCATCATCGCTCGCTTTCTGTCGAATGGTGACTTAGACACCACGTTTAATGGCACAGGTATTTTATCCGCTACAGTTACTTCCGGTGATTTGCAGCGCACCATCATGGTGGAAGATTTAGAAGTTTCACCCAATGGGAAAATTTCGGCAGTGGGATGGAGAAAGTACATCAGTACCTCGATCTCTTCAGAATTTTGGGCCTGTCGGGTGTTGTCCAATGGTACAATGGACAATACTTTCTCTACTGATGGCGCTGTTGCTTATGCCGAAGTGGGAGGATCTTGTTACGGATACGCCATGGAATTGACCGCCAATCAGGATATTATTTTGGTAGGTACCCGATCCTATCTCGGTAGCAATGATTTCCGAATTTTGACCATTGCTAGCGGAGGAACCATCGCCAATAGTTCATCTAATTATTACGTCAGTACTGACATTGACATCGCCTATGCCATGGCCATTGACATGGATGGTAAGTATATTTTATCGGGTTCGGCTGGTACAGCCAATGCCAAGTCATTTGGCACGCTGCGCGCTTTGACCCCTGGTGATTTACAAGCCGATTATTTATTCAATAACAACGGACGGGTCATGACTTCCTTCAATGGCAATACCTTCAATGAGTGTTGGGATGTGGTTGTACAGAATGACAACAAGATCGTTTGCGTGGGTTACACAGGAAATGATATCGCCATTTGTCGATACATTGGCAATGCGCAGCCGCAATTGGATATTTTCAATTTGGCTACTCCGGCCAATAATAGTGTCAATCAGAATTATGCCTCTATGGACCTCAGTTGGACGGAAGCTTTTGGGGCGGTTCTGTATGAAGTAGAGGTGGCAACGGATATCAATTTTTCCAATATTGCTGCAACGGGGCAAGTAACCACTCTAGGAGGTACATTGACAAATTTACAGCCTGCAACGGCCTATTGGTGGAGGGTAAGGGCCAGCGATGGGGTGAATTGGGGAGCATTTGTAGGGCCATGGAAATTTACAACTTTGAGTCTCAATGCATTTAATTTGACTACTCCCGCGAACAATGCTAACAATGTGGCCTACAATGTCGTGAATTTCAATTGGACGGACAATGCGGGAGCATCGGGATATCATTTTATGTTGGACACAGATATCAATTTCAACAATGCACCTTTCACATATTTTCCTTCAGCCAGTGCGCAGAGTGCAAACAATCTGACACCGAGTACAACCTATTATTGGAAAGTTCGCGCAACCAATGATGGAGCCAATTACGGCAACTGGGTTGGTCCATGGACTTTCAATACGCAGGCAGCACCAGTTGGAGTCAGTGAGCTAAGCACCCAAAGTATGGTGGCCTATCCCAATCCTTGTTCGGATTATTTTGAATTAAAAGTCAACAATGAAAACATCGGACAAATGGCTATGATTTTCAACAACAATGGACAATTGATCAAAACCGCATTGCTGACATCAAACACCCATCGCATCAACACAGAAGATTTGGCTTCTGGCATCTATACCGTGAGGGTAGGGGATATTGGAGCAAAGGCTGGCCAATTCCCTGTCAAGGTTCTGGTGGTGAAACAGTAAACAGTAAAGAGTAAAGACTAAAGAGGGAAGAGGGAAGAGGGAAGAGGGAAGAGGGAAGAGGGAAGAGTGTTGATGCCTGATTTAGCTTGACCGTTTTTTATCCCTTATTTCCGTTAACTAGTGATTTGAT
>VFQT010000952.1_pt1 | contig 38168 bp, 34 predicted proteins | sample 3512381 | NCBI WGS metagenome assembly VFQT01 (sample SAMN10412376, study PRJNA504923) | tailings metagenome | isolation source: Relicate 2 Philex TSF3 active mining site | place: Philippines: Tuba, Benguet | collected 2017-08-29 | reverse complement strand
CCTCAGGGTTATGAATCCTGTGCTCTAACCAACTGAGCTACCTCGCCAAATACCTGTTGGTTATCCCCTTTTAGGGGTGGCAAATTTAGGATAAAAAATTGATAATTAAGGGTTCACTTGAAGCTTAAAAACAGATTTCCCCTCAAAAAAGCCTTCAAATACATCCCCCTTATGGGTTGGACCTACGCCAGCAGGGGTGCCTGTGTAGATTAAGTCATCTGGGTAAAGGGTAAAGTATTCAGTGATGCTTTCGATGATTTGAGACAATCCATAAATCATTAAAGAAGAATCTCCTTCTTGCACTATATTGCCGTTTTGCGTCATACTATAGTGAAATGGATTTTCAAACATATCTTCTGTTAATGGAATCCACTCGCCTACTATTGCTGAATCATCAAAAGCTTTTGCCTTTTCCCAAGGAAGACCTTTTGCTTTTAAATCATTTTGTATATCTCTTGCAGTAAAATCTATCCCCACCGAGATAGCATCGCAATAATCCATCACTTTTGCATTTTTTACTTTGCTAGCCACTTTGTTTACACGCAACACCAATTCTGCTTCATAATGTAAATCTTTAGTAAAAGAAGGGATGGTTAAATGCTCTCCCTTATTTAACATAGCTGTACTTGGCTTCATGAAAATCACTGGAGACGTTGGAACCTCATTGCCTAATTCTTTTGCATGTGCCACATAATTTCTTCCAATACAGTATATACTCATTGCAATTATTTTTATCTAGTTAATTTATGCTGGTTTAATATCTAATGCATTCGCCATAGTCATGGTTCTCGACATCCCAACAGCTGCAAACGATTCAATCACTTCTACAGATTTTTGAATTTTTAAATCAATGGTTTTTCTTTCGTCTTGTGCCCACTTGCCTAATACAAAATCTACTTGTTGTCCTTTGGCAAAATGATTGCCAATACCAAATCTTAGTTTAGGATACGCATCTGTCCCCAATGTTAATTGTATATCTTTTAAACCATTATGACCAGCATCCGAACCTGATGCCCTTAATCTTAATTTATTAATAGGCAATGCTAAATCGTCTACAATAGTTAAAGTGTTTTCTAGATCCACTTTTTCTTTATCCATCCAATATTTAAACGCCTTCCCACTTAAATTCATGTAGGTAGTTGGCTTGATACATATAAATACTTTACCCTTCCATTTTACTTCCGCTACCTCTGCTAATCTATCCATCTTAAAGAACCCACCATGCTTTATGACAAATGCATCTAGCACATCAAAGCCAATATTATGCCTTGTATGTGCGTATTCTGCACCAATATTGCCTAGCCCTATGAGTAAAAATTTTGACATGCGTTCTTCTTAAATTCAAAGTTAATCTATAAAACCAAAATCGCGGAATCGATTTTAAAATCATTAGAGGTTTTTATGGATGCCTTTATGTTTTTATTAAAGGCATTCATAAAAACAAAACCCCCTGATTGCTCAGAGGGTTTTTATTATTCAAATAGATTGAATTATTTTTTAGCACCTGCTTTCTCCGCTGCAGACTCTTCTTGTTTTAATTGACGAGTCATAACGATTGAAGCAACTGGAATACGAGGAGAGTTCATGATCTCCATATTTGGAGTCTTGATATCTTCGATTCTTAAGTTACCGTTCAATTCTAAGTTAGTAATATCTAATTCGATAAACTCTTTTAAATCTTTTGGTAATGCTTTTACTTTAACAGCTTTAACCTTAGAGATTAACTTACCACCGGCTTTAACACCCGCAGCAGATCCTACTAATTTTAAAGGTAAAGTTGCAATAACTTTTTTGTTGTCTACTAATTCTAATAAGTCAACGTGTATTAACGCGTCAGTTACTTTGTCAAATTGTAAATCTTTCAAAATACAATTGTAAACTTTTCCGTCAATTTTAACTTCTGCTAACTGAAATTCACTTGTGTACACTAAAGACTTAAATGCCTTTGCAGGAGCGTAAAAATTTACTTCCTGAGCACCCCCGTAAATTACACCTGGCACGTTTTCCTGAGAGCGTAGTTGGCGGGCGGCTTTTTTGCCAGCTTCGGTCCTCAAGTGTCCTTCGATTGTAACTTTTTTCATGTTTCTCTAATTATTTTCTTTTGCAACATGTGATTCGCTTACGCTCATCTCATCACAAAAGACTTATTCAATAATATTGTAATTACTATCCTGCAATTACAGCCATTATTCGTTCTCAATAATGGAGCGCGAAGATAAGTAATAAAAAAGGAGAAACCAAAGTCTCTCCTTTTTATTCTATAAGTTATTGATTATTAGCTTCTTGCTTTCAATTGAGAATGCACAAATAAGCTGGTAATACTCTTATTTTCATAGGCATTTCTGATAGCAATAGAAAACAAGTCTGCAACGGTAATTACCTTAATCTTTGAGGAAGGGTGCTTTAAAGGAATTGTATCACAAACCACCAACTCTTCTAAAATGGAATTTTCGATGGTTTCATATGCTTTACCGCTTAATACTGGATGCGTAATTAATGCTCTAACCGTTCTAGCTCCCTTTTCTTTTAATAAAGCAGCAGCTTTTACCAAAGTACCGCCCGTATCACAGATATCATCTACTAATACAATGTCCTTACCAGTTACGTCTCCAATCACCACCATGCTAGCAATTTCGTTAGCACGCTTACGATGCTTATCACAAATCACCATCTCTGCATTAAAGTAATTTGCCACTTCACGAACTCTGTTGGTGCTACCCACATCTGGAGCTGCGAAACATAGGTTCTCTAATTTCAAAGATTCGATATAAGGAATAAACACAGCAGAACTATCTAGATGATCCACTGGAACATCAAAAAATCCTTGAATTTGTGCGGCGTGTAAATCCATTGTGATCACTCTATTCGCGCCAGCTGTTTCTAATAAAGAAGCGATCAATTTAGCACCTATCGCAACACGTGGTTTATCTTTTCTATCTTGACGCGCAAATCCATAATATGGAAGTACCGCAATAATTTTATAAGCACTTGCTCTTTTCGCTGCATCAATCATTAACAACAACTCCATTAAATTATCGGTAGGCGCATATGTACTTTGTACTAAAAAAACATAATCGCCACGGATACTTTCCAAAAATACAGGCTGGAATTCTCCGTCACTGAATTTTTGAATATTTACTTTACCTATAGGGGCGCCAAATCTTTGGGCAATCTTCTCTGCAAGTTCGGTTGAGCCTGTACCTGCAAATATTTTAACTGAAGGATTCATGGAGTAGTGTATTGAGCCAAAGTTAAAGAGAAGCATAAAAAGAATTAAATAATAAAAGGGCTACTTTTCAACAAGTAGCCGACTTATACACATATGATGCGATTTTAGAGTATTAATACCCAAGATTTAGGTGCCTGTTTCATGGATTTTTGTCATAAAGAAGCTAAGCATGCAAGATTCTATTAAGCACTGGGCTGTAGAAGATCAACCCATTTATAAATTATATACAAAAGGTGCAAAGCATTTAAGCACCGCAGAATTATTGGCTATTATATTACAACATGGCACAGCCAATCAAAATGCAATACAAATGGCAAGAACGCTTTTAGCCAGTACCCAACATAATTTTAAAAAATTAGCTGGCTTTACATTAAAAGATATTTTGAATTTGAACATTAAAGGCATTGGAAAAGTGAAAGCTGTCAGAATTTTAGCAGCGATTGAATTAGGATCAAGAAGATTGGATACCCATTATCCCAAAACAGCCATCTCCCAAAGTTCAGATGTCGTGCAATACTTAAGAAACAGTTTGCAATACGAGCCCAAAGAATATTTCATGATACTCTTACTCAATCAAGCCAATAAAATAATTCATGAAGAAATATTAAGTGAAGGAGGCATTACTGGAACCATCGCAGATCCAAGAATTATTTTTAAAACAGCACTGGCATACAGTGCAACAGGTTTTATTATATGCCATAATCATCCCAGCGGCCAACTAAGGCCAAGTAATATGGATGACCGGTTAACAGAGAAGGTAAAAAAAGGTGCCCAGGTATTTGATCTCCAATTAATAGATCATATTATTGTGAGCACCGAAGGGTATTATAGTTATGCCGAGCAGGCTACCAATTGGTAAGATTATGCTTGCGCAGTAGGACCACCAAAATTCATAGGAATCTCAATCGCTTCCATATCACCGATAGGACCATTTGCTGCCTCGAACTTTTCAATATTCTCTACCATGGCTTTCATAAAACGTTTAGCATGCATAGGTGTTAAAATCACTCTAGACTTTACCTTACTTTTGGGAGTGCCTGGCATCACATTCACAAAATCTACAACAAATTCGGCATTGCTATGGGTGATAATTGCCAAATTAGCATAGGTACCCTCTGCGATTTCTTCGCTGATCTCAATATTTAAGGGTTGATTGGGTTGTTGTTCCATATTTCAAATTATGATAACAAAGATACTCGGAACCAATCTTAAAATAAACTAAATTTGCAGCATGTTAGTACTAGATGGCAAAATAGCTTCCGCAGCGGTAAAAGCAAGTTTATTAGAACAAACCACAGCCCTAAAAGCAGCAGGTAAAAGAACACCCCATTTAGCAGCCATTTTAGTAGGTAACAATGGTGCAAGTGAAACCTATGTTGCAAGCAAAGTGAAAAATTGTGAAGAAACGGGCTTTGGATCTTCCTTGTACAGATTTGAGGATACAGTTTCAGAGCAGGAATTATTAGCAAAAATTGAAACATTAAATAAAGACGAAAATGTAGATGGCATTTTGGTTCAATTGCCTTTGCCTAAACATATTGACGACGCCAAAGTAATTGAAGCCATTCACCCCAATAAAGATGTGGATGGATTTCATCCTGCCAATGTGGGTAGATTAGTACAAGGATTGAATACATTTATTCCAGCAACACCCTATGGTGTTTTGTTGATGTTGGAGCATTTCAATATTCCTACCAAAGGAAAAAATGCCGTGGTAATTGGGAGAAGTAATATTGTTGGCAGACCAATGAGTATTTTATTGAGCAACGATCATCCACAAGGAAACGCTACTGTTACATGTTGTCACAGACATACTCCAAAAGAAGATTTAATGGCAGCCTGTAAAAATGCTGATATACTGGTAGTTGCAGTGGGTAATCCAGAGTTTGTTCATGCAGACATGATCAAACCAGGGGCTACCATTATTGATGTGGGTATTACCAGAGTTGCAGATGATACCGCTAAAAAAGGTTTTAGAATTAAAGGCGATGTGCATTATGCATCTGCAAGTGAAGTGGCGGGCGCGATTACACCAGTGCCAGGAGGTGTAGGTTTAATGACCATTGCAGCCTTATTAAAAAATACTATGAAAGCCTACCAAGGTTTATAAATTTTATAATTAACTATTTTGAGCCACCCTACTTCCTATCCAGTAATGGAAATGTTTTACTCTTTACAAGGTGAAGGATTTCATCAAGGTCGTGCTGCGTTTTTTATTAGACTTGCTGGTTGTGATGTGGGTTGTGTTTGGTGTGATGTAAAAGAAAGCTGGGATGCTTCACAACATCCTGTATTAAGTATCAAAGAAATTGTAGATGCAGCAAAAGCGCATCCTGCAAGGTTGGCGATAGTTACAGGGGGTGAACCATTGTTGTATCAATTAGATGCATTAACCACAGCTTTAAAAGAAGCAGGCTTTGAAACCAATATTGAAACTTCTGGATCAAGTCCGATGTCCGGGAATTGGGATTGGGTTTGTTTGTCTCCAAAAAAATTCAAAACCCCATTAGAAGAAAATATTTCCAAAGCTTCTGAATTAAAAGTAGTGGTATTTAATAAACATGATTTTGATTGGGCAGAAACTTATGCAAAACAAGTAAGCCCTTCTTGCAAATTATATTTACAGCCAGAATGGGATAAGTCTTCCGAGATGACTCCTCTTACAATTGATTATATCAAAACCCACCCTCAATGGGAATTGAGCGCACAATTGCATAAGTATATTCAAGTACCTTAATCATGCGATCAAGCAAATTGCATATTGCCTTATTCAGTTTGCTTTTTCTAAGCATCCATCAAACTGCTTTTTCTCAATTAAATATTTTTCAAGAAGCTTTTGAACAAAAGAAAGTTGATGAAGCTATCCTCGCTTTTGACAAAGCATGGAGTATGGATAGCAATGAGGCAAAACCATTTATCATCAAGTACCTTAGCTTATATGCAATGAAGGGAGATTATACAACTGCATATAATAGATTACAACCATTAATTGCCAACAATGCTTTACCCACTTATTTGAAAGACAAAGCGGAAAGCCTTTATAAAACATGCAGCTTTGCAATAAGGTATCCAATTGCAAAAGAAATTACTATTCAAAATATAGGCGATAGTATTAATAGTAAAGATGCAGAGTATTTTCCAAGTATTAATTTTCAGGATAGCATTTTGCTTTTTATGCGAAGAGCGAATTGGCAAAGGGAAGATTTTTATGTGAGCTATTTAAACAAAGACGGGTTTACCAAAGCACAATTAATGAAAGATGCTTTAAATAGCAGTGCTAAAAAAGGGAGCGCTAGTGTAAGCAAGGATCAACAAACCTTATATTTTGCAGCAGACTTTCCAGGTATGGGTTATGGTAGGTATGATATTTATAAAGTAATTGCCACAGATAGTGGATGGAGTAGTCCAAAAAATTTAGGCAGAAATATCAATACTGATTTTTGGGAGAGTGCGCCTAGTATTAGTCCAGATGGCAATGCATTGTATTTTTGCAGCAATAGTCCAGATGGATATGGGGGTATTGATATTTATGTGAGTTATAAAAATGAAAAAGGTTATTGGGAGGAAGCGGAAAATTTGGGACCTAATATTAACACTACAGCAGACGAACAAGCTCCATTTATTCATGCAGACAATCAAACATTGTATTTTGCATCCAATGGCTGGCCTGGATTTGGAGGATCAGATGTTTTTGTAAGTAGAAAAGATAAAAATGGTGAATGGTCCAAGCCCATCAACCTTGGTTATCCAATCAATACTTTTGATAATGAAGGTAGTATTAGTGTTACTAGCAATGGACAGGATGCTTTTATGGCAAGCGATAGAGCAGATACCAGAGGTGGATTAGATATTTATAAAGTGGTATTAGCAGAAAGTACCAGAGGATTTAAGAAAGAAGATACAGCTGATTTTGCAGTTGTAGTGAATCAAACAAAAAATTTCAATGCAGTTTTATTTGAAGTTAATTCTGATCAAATCAAGTTTGTTGGAAACGAATTAGATAGTGTTGCCAAATTTTTAATGCTTAATAAAAAAGCTACCATTATTATTGAAGGACATACAGACAATACTGGTAATGTAACACAAAACTTATTGCTCTCTTCCAAAAGAGCGGAAGCAATTAAACAATGGTTAATCAATCATCAAGTGGAAGCCAATAGAATTAGCACCATTGGTTATGGAGACAAATTACCTATTGCTTCTAATAATACCGAAGCAGGAAGAGCACTCAATAGAAGAACCAGTTTCCGTATCGTTTTTTAAAGTATTTATACGCTTCATTGAATTTGATTTAGATATGAGTTTTGTACAATGGAAACACAACACTCAATAGACGAATTGATCTACCTCATTGCTTTTTCAAAATTGAAAGGTATTAGTGATATAAACAAGAAGAAAATATTCATCCATTTAGGAAGCGCTCAACATGTTTTTGAGTATTGTAAATCCAAGCAAGAATTACATCATATCCACTGGCCTTTAGAAATAGCAAAAAGAGAAATTGATTTTATTACAAAACATGCTATACAATCTATTTCTATTCTTGATAAAGATTACCCACAAAAATTAATTCATATTGATGATGCCCCACTTTTACTTTACCATAAAGGCAAAGGAAATATACATCTACCCTATTTAATAAGTATTATAGGAACGAGAGCACACACAAGGCAATCTTTTGCAATCATAAAAGATTTAATTGAAGGAATAAAACACTTGCCTATCGGCATCATCAGTGGATTAGCATTAGGAATTGATACCATTGCACATAAAACTTCACTAGAATATACATTACCTACATGGGCAGTACTGGGTCATGGTTTAGATATGATCTATCCCACACAAAATCGTAAACTCGCTATTAGCATCTTAGAACATGGAGGGCTTTTTACAGAGTTCACTAGTAAGACCTCTCCACTACATTTTCACTTTCCAAAAAGAAATAGAATTGTTGCTGGCTTATCAGATGCCACCATTGTTGTTGAAACTGATACCAAAGGAGGTAGTATGATTACTGCAGGACTTGCGTTTAAATATAACAGAGAAGTTTTTGCAGCACCTGGAAAAATTTATGATCCAAAAAGCAGAGGATGTCTTGCACTTATAAAAAACAATATGGCTAGTATTTACCATGACCCCATTCATTTTTTAGAAGCTATGCAATGGCCCATTCCAGAAAAGCCCAAGATTCGAAAACAAAACCAACAAAGAAGCTTTAATTGGGACCCCATTTCCCAACAGATCATCGAATTTATTGATATTCATAGTCCCGTTCAAGAAGCATTTATACATGAACATTTTAGTATGGAGTCGGCACAATTGGCCGCAAAACTGCTTGATTTAGAATTAGATGGAGCCATTGAAAGACTGGCTGGCAACCAATATGCCAGAAAAATTGACTAAAAACCCTATCTTTGCCTATGGCAACAAGAAATTCTACCAACAACTCCCGCATTTTTGGTCAAGGCTTAACTTTCGACGATGTATTGTTAATGCCAGCTTTCTCTGAAATTCTACCTTCAGATGTGAATATTCACGCACAGCTTACCAAGAATATCAAATTACAGGTTCCTATTTTATCTTCTGCAATGGACACAGTTACAGAAGCAAGTCTAGCAATTGCACTAGCACGTGAAGGTGGTATTGGTATCTTGCACAAGAATATGAGTATCGAACGCCAAGCAGAACAAGTGCGTAAAGTAAAAAGAAGTGAGAGTGGAATGATTGTAGATCCTATCACACTAGAAGTAAATGCCACTATTGGAGATGCATTAAACCTAATGAAAGAAAATAAAATTGGTGGAATTCCCATTGTAGACAAAGGAAATAAATTAGTAGGCATCTTAACCAATAGAGATTTAAGATTTGAAACAGACCGTAAAAGAAAAGTGAGCGAAGTAATGACCAAAGAAAATTTGATCATTGCACCAGAAGGAACGGATTTGAGAAAAGCAGAAAAAATCTTACGCCAATATAAAATTGAAAAATTACCAGTAGTAAGCAAGCAAGGAAAATTAATTGGTTTGATTACTTATAGAGATATTTTACAATTAAGCGCTTTCCCTAATGCAGTAAAAGATAAAATAGGTCGTTTACTAGTGGGTGCCGCTTTAGGTATAACCAAAGATGTATTGGATAGAGCTGCAGCATTACAAAGCGTAGGCGTTGATATTGTAACATTAGATAGTGCACATGGTCATAGTAAAGGAGTAATTGAGGCACTTAAATCATTAAAGAAAAATTTTAAAAACCTACCAGTGATTGCTGGAAATATTGCTACTGCGCAAGGTGCGCTAGCATTAGCGAATGCAGGTGCTGACGCAGTAAAAGTGGGTATTGGTCCAGGTTCTATTTGCACCACAAGAATTGTTGCTGGTGCAGGCGTGCCGCAATTAACTGCTATTATGGAAGCTACCAAAGCATTGAAAGGAAAAAATATTCCTGTAATTGCCGATGGAGGTATTCGTTATACAGGAGATATGGTAAAAGCTTTAGCTGCTGGTGCAAACTGCGTGATGATGGGAAGCATTTTTGCTGGTACAGAAGAAAGCCCAGGTGAAACTATTATTTATGAAGGACGTAAATTCAAGAGCTATAGAGGGATGGGAAGTATTGGTGCCATGAACGAAGGAAGTGGCGATAGATATTTTCAAGGCAATACAACTGATTCAAAAAAGTTTGTTCCAGAAGGAATTGAAGGAAGAGTAGCATACAAAGGAACATTGAGTGAAATCATTTATCAATTTGTGGGTGGACTAAAAGCAGGTATGGGCTATTGTGGTGCTAAAACCGTTAAAGATTTACAAAATGCCACATTTGTTCAAATTACGAATGCTGGCATGAGAGAGAGTCACGCACATGATATTGATATCACTAAAGAAGCTCCTAATTACAGCAGAAAATAATTGTCAATGAAAAAAATATTTTTTTTCATGCTGGTATTGGCTTTCAATTTTTGGGAAAGCACTACCATTCAAGCGCAGGATAGCAATCAAAATGCTACACTGCGTTTTAGTTTAATCACCTGTGATGCTGGCGAAGATATTTATACTATATGGGGACATACTGCAATTAGAGTAGTGGATAGTATGAATCAAACAGATATCGTATATAATTACGGAAGCTTTGATTTTAATACACCTAATTTTATTGCAAAGTTTATTAAGGGTAACTTATTGTACTTTATATCGGCAGATACTTATCAAAACTTCTTATACGAATATCAATACTTTGGAAGAGATGTACACGAACAAGTATTGAATATCTCCCAAGATGAAAAAATAAAATGGTATCAAGCCCTTCAAACCAATATGGTCGGTGATAACCGTTTTTATTTATACAATTTTATTACAGATAATTGTACCACAAGAATAAAAGATGGCATTTTCAAACACGCTACTTTAAATGATAGTCTATTAGGTGTGCCCAATTTTAGAGAGCAAGTAGTTACACCAACCTATACAGCAGGACAGCCATGGATTGGACTAGGTATTGATCTATTGTTAGGTGCAGTATCTGATCAAAAACCAACGGCTTTTGAAGAAGCATTTCTTCCAACACTCCTATACAATAGAGTTGCGAATAATCCAGATTTAGTCATTAAGACCCAACATATTCAATATCAAATGAAGCCCAATGCAAAAGCAAGTTCACCAATTTACGTGTTGATTGCTTTTTTAATTGTGTATATATTAGCAGCCAATTGGAATGCCAGACCTGCAATAGTTTTGTCAAAGGCAATTGATATTGTATTATTGATTGCTTTTGGTATTGGAGGATTATTAGTGCTGTATATGAGTCAATTCTCCATGCACACAGCATGTCACGAAAATTATAATTTATTATGGTTACATCCTTTTTATTTAATGGCATTGATAACTTATTTTGTTTCTAGAAAATGGACAGGATATTTGGGATGGACTTTCTTTAGTATTATCATTGTATTTATGCTGGGCAATTACTTTATCCCTCAACATTTTTCAAAAGAAGTCATTGCAGTAATTAGTTTAGCATTGGTATTATCTATAAGGTTAATTAAAAGAGGAAAAGATGCGAGGTTCCAGTAATTCAATGGTGCATCATTACAACTACGGCATTGATGAGCTTGTTTTTTTTGATAATGGGAAAATAAATAAGCCAGTCGTTTTACTAATACATGGATTTGGAGAAGATTATCATATATGGGAAGCACAGATTGACTATTTATCAAAGTACTATAGAGTAATCGCCCCCAATTTACCTGGAGTGCATTGTAAACCATTGAACATACATTATAGTCAATTACCACAAATCAATATGTATGTTGAAGTGATGCATGAGTTAATGCATCATTTGAATATTGAACAATATTACGTGATGGGCCATAGCATGGGAGGATACATTGGCTTAGCTTTTGCCGACTATTATACCAATCATGTGATGGGACTTGGTTTAATACATTCTACTACATACGCAGATACTGAAGCCAAAAAAGCAAGCAGAATGAAAGTGGCAGAATTTTTAGAAGAATATGGCACATTAAAATATCTAGAAACAGCCACTGCAAATTTATTTAGTAATAAATTTAAAGAAGAACATCCTGGAGCGATTCAATCAGTGATTGATAGCGCCAGTGATATTAGTAAAGAAGCCATGATGCAATTTGTGTTTGCTATGCGTAATAGACGAGCACACACACATATACTCACTCAAAAACGTATCCCTGTTTGGATGATTGTAGGTAAAGAAGATATTGCTGTACCTTTTGAAGATAGCCAGGCACAAATTGAACTTTTACCCCCAAAAAATGTTCTTATCTTAGAGCAGGTGGGACATATGGGCATGTTGGAAGCAACAGACCAAGTAAAACAAGCAATGCATCAATTTATTCAAGAAGCTATAACAAAATAACTATGTCAAAAATTATATTGATTACCGGAGCAAGTTCTGGTTTAGGTAAAGCAACTGCAGAAAAATTTGCCGCTGAGGGATGGAATCTTATTTTAACTGCAAGAAGAAAAGAAAAATTAGCAGTTGTTGTCAATGATATTGAAAAAAAATATGGCGTAAAAACCTTGTCTTTGATTTTTGATGTGCAAGATAAAAAAGCCGTTTTTGAACATTTGGAAAATTTGCCAAAAGAGTGGCAAGCCATCAATGTATTATTGAATAATGCTGGTTTGGCATTGGGAAGAGATCCATTTGAAGAAGCTCATCTGGAAGATTGGGAAATCATGATTGATACCAATCTAAAAGGTTTAATATATGTAAGCAAAGCAGTATTACCTTTTATCATTGCTCAAAAAGGACATATCATCAATATAGGAAGTACAGCTGGGAAAGAAGTATATAAGGATGGCAATGTGTATTGCGCAACAAAACACGCAGTAGATGCTATTTCTAAAGCACAAAGAATAGATTTATTACAACATCAAGTGAAAGTAACTGCTATTCATCCAGGTGCAGTAGAAACTGATTTTAGTTTAGTGAGATTTAAGGGGGATACTACTAAAGCAGATGCTGTTTATGCTGGCTATTCACCATTAAAAGCAGAAGATATAGCAGATACTATTTGGTATGTAGCTAATACACCTGAACATGTTTGTATTAATGATTTAGTAATAACCTGTACAGCACAAGGAAATTCTACAACAATTTTTAAAGGCTAGCCAAAGTCAATCTCTGTATTGTCTCCAATATTCAAGGTTCTACTTAATCCTTTAACGGAAGCATCGCTTCCTATTAAAGAATTGTCTAAAACTACTTCATCTAAAGAGGTATAGGAACCAATGATACTATCTTTTACCACAGAGCTTTTTACGGTAGTATTATTTCCAATTGTTACATGTGGACCAATAATGGAGTTTTCAATGACACATCCATCTGCAATACTTACTGGAGGAATAATAATGCTATTGATATAATTTTCTGGATTGATGGTAATACCACCAGTCTTTTTTAATAATACTGCATTGGTTTCAAGTAAGTTTTCTTTCTTACCACAATCATACCAGTTCTTTACTTTGAAAGATTTGAATTGAACACCTTTTTTGATCATACAATCCAATGCATCAGTTAAATTGTACTCCCCATTGGATTTAATATTTTCTTCAAATAATTGTTGAAAGCAATCAAATAAAATTGCAGACTCTTTAATCTTGTACAAACCCACTAAAGCGGAATTTGATTTTGGAATAGAAGGCTTCTCTACAGTATGTTCAATAAATCCTTCTTCATTAATTTCTGCTACCCCAAACATTCTTGGATCATCTACTTTTTGAACGCCCAACATACTATAAGGACTATCAATTACTTCTCGAATATCAAATTCACAAATGGTGTCTCCTAGTGAAATAAAAACCTCATCATTTCCAACAATAGATTTTGCTAATTCTATGGCATGAGCTGTTCCTTGTCTGTCCGTTTGGTTTACAAAATGCTTCTTTACATTGGGATAAGTTTGCTCAACATAATCTTGAATCTTATCTCCTAAATAACCTACCACAAAAATGAATTCATCAATGCCAACCTCCCTTAGTTGATCTACAATGAAACTTAGTATGGTTTTACCAGCAATGGGTATCAATGCCTTAGGCTGCGTATATGTATGAGGGCGTAATTTTGCACCTGCACCAGCCACTGGAATAATTGCCTTCATGTGTGAATTTTTGGGGTGGGTAAAAATAGCAAATATGTGTTACTTTTGCTAAAATTATCCAATTATGCAAAGAGATACCCTAGTATTCGACATTATTAATCAAGAATTAGCTCGTCAAAGACGTGGAATTGAATTGATTGCATCTGAAAACTTTACCAGTTTACAAGTGATGCAAGCCATGGGTAGCGTAATGACCAATAAATATGCGGAAGGATATCCTGGTAAAAGATATTATGGTGGTTGTGAGATTGTAGATAAAACAGAGCAATTAGCCATTGATAGATTAAAAGAAATTTTTGGATTAGAATATGCGAACGTGCAACCACATAGTGGTGCACAAGCAAACGCTGCAGTAATGTTGGCTATATTACAACCAGGTGATGCTATCCTTGGTTTGGATTTAAGCATGGGTGGTCACTTAACACATGGAAGTGCAGTGAACTTCTCTGGTAAAACATACAAACCTTATTTTTACGGTGTAGTGAAAGAAACCGGATTGATTGATTATGAAATGTTGGAATCACAAGCAAGACAACATAAACCAAAATTAATTATTTGTGGCGCAAGTGCTTATAGCCGTGATATTGATTATGCACGTATCAGAAAAGTGGCTGATGAAGTAGGTGCATTTGTATTAGCAGATATCGCTCATCCAGCGGGCTTAATTGCAAAAGGATTATTAAGTTCTCCATTCAATCATTGTCATTTTGTGACTTCTACCACACATAAAACATTGCGCGGCCCTAGAGGTGGTGTGATTATGATGGCAAAGGATGGCGAAAATACTTTAGGATTAAAAGATGTAAAAGGTAATTTAAGATTATGGTCCAATGTGATTGATATGGCGGTATTCCCTGGTACTCAAGGTGGACCACTAGAACATGTGATTGCAGCAAAAGCGATTGCTTTTGGCGAAATTTTATCTAATGATTTTATGGTATACGCTAAGCAAGTTCAAAAGAATGCACAAACCATGGCTGCAGCTTTTGTAGCTAAAGGATACGAAATTATCAGTGGTGGTACAGACAATCATTTAATGTTGATTGATTTAAGAAATAAAAATATCAGTGGTAAGAAAGCAGAGCAGGTTTTAGGCATGGCCGATATTACTGCTAATAAGAACATGGTACCATATGATGACAAATCTGCTTTTGTTACTTCAGGTATTCGTTTTGGCGTTGCAGCAATTACTTCAAGAGGAATGAACGAAACACATCTTCCATTTGTAGTAGATGCCATTGATACTGTATTAATGAATGCAGATAATGAAACCGTTTTGGCAAACACTAAAAAAGAAGTAAACAAATTCATGGAGCAATTTGTATTGTACCCAGAGTTAGGATAATTAGTATAACTTTATAGAATGATACAAAGAATTCAATCAATCTATTTATTATTAGCAAGCGCAGCAGCTTTCTCAGCTTTGCGTTGGCCTTTTTATTATACTCCAGTGCCCATTGCTTTTGAAGTAAATGGTAGTCAACAATACAGTACATTAATTACTTTGGCTTTCAGTGCTTGCTTGTCTTTTATTACCATTTTTTTGTATGGCAATAGAATGTTACAATTAAAAGTGGTATTGGTAAACCTGATGCTTTCTGGCTTAATTGGTTTTTTTATTTACAAAGTAATATTAGCGCATCCAGGTGGTGGATTCACATTGCCCTCTGTCGCTTTATTCTTAATGCCTTTATTACAGGTACTTTCTATAATTCGTATTTATAAGGATGAAAGCATGGTGAAAGCGTCTGATAGATTAAGATAGTAATTAATTAAGCTGCTTGTATTTCTTTCTCTATAGCTTTCTGCACCAATTGATTCAAACTTATACCCTGCATTTTTGCAAGCATTGCAGCTTGTTGATGGATATCTGGTTTCACACGTACGTTGAAGGATCCTTTGAAACTTTTCAATAAAGGTTTGTTGAAGTGCTTGCAAGATTCAATATACTCATCAACAGCCTCTCTGAATATTTTTTTGATTTCAGTAACCGACTCTCCCTCAAACATAATCAAATCGTTTATACCTTCAATTTTTCCAAATAATATATTGTCTTCATCTACGAATGAAACAGATGCGATAAAGCCTTTATAATTCAATGTGTTTTTCATACTATTTTATCCTCTATTAATTTTCTTCTAATATTTTTTAAATAAACTGTTTTCATGATTTTTTCAGGATGTGGTTTATGGATGATAATTTGACTCCCTGAAATAGAATTATAAAAGGAAGTCCTAGATCCTGAAGTTTTTCCTCTATTTACTTCTACAAACCCTAAACCCGAAAGCAGCACCTTTAACTCATCATAAGTGAAATCTCTGGGTATGCTCAAAAACCTTTCTAGTAGTTTATCTCTTTTTGTCATAATAAAATTATGCAACTATTTTTTAGTTGCATAAAAATAAAACTTAATTTTCTCAAAAAGAAAATAAAAATCTTCTAACTAATTGATTTTAAATGATTTAAATAGAATCTAGTCTAAGTACTTCCCTGTCTGAGAGGATTTGCATTTGGCTAAGCCGCTAGGTATACCTTCGTAAACCACTTGCCCGCCTAGTTCACCTGCCTCTGGACCCATATCAATTACCCAGTCCGCAGCTTTGATGACATCTGTATTATGCTCTACTACTACCAAGCTATGACCTTGATCGATTAAAGCATTAAATGCTTTTAATAATTTATGGATATCATGAAAATGCAAACCAGTGGTGGGTTCATCAAATATGAATAACATTTTACTACTAGCTTTTCCTTTTCCTAAAAAGCTTGCCAGTTTAACACGCTGTGCTTCACCACCACTTAAAGTATTACTGCTTTGTCCCAATTTCACATAACCCAAACCAACTTCTTGCAATGACTGAATGGCTGTAGTGATATTTTTTTCTTCAGCAAAAAACGCCATGGCTTCATCCACACTCATCTCCAATACATCATGAATACTCTTTCCCTTATATTGTACTTCTAAAACAGCTTCTTTAAAACGCTTGCCACCACAGTCCTCACACTCTAAATGCACATCTGCCAAAAATTGCATTTCTACCAATTGCTCTCCTTCTCCCTTACAAGTATCACATCTTCCACCGTCCACATTAAAAGAAAAATGTTTGGCAGCAAAGCCTCTGATTTTTGATAGCGCTTGTCTTGCATATAAATCTCTAATGCTATCATATGCTTTGATATAGGTTACTGGATTAGATCTGGAGGATTTACCAATAGGGTTTTGATCCACCATTTCTATTTCATCAATTAAATGCAAGTCTCCTTTTAATTCTGTATAACCACCAACAATTTCTGTAGGCAATTGCTTGGCCTTAAGCAAGGCATTGTAAAATACTTGCTTGACTAAAGTGGTTTTACCACTTCCGCTCACTCCACTTACTACACATAAACTATGTAATGGAAATTGTACATCGATGTTTTTTAGATTATGCAAGTATGCACCTTTTAAAGTAATACCATATTTGGATGCCCTAGTTTTCTCAGGCACTGGAATACTCAATGTGCCTTTTAAATATTTACCAGTTAAGCTATTTTTATCTTTCATCAATACAGTAGCACTGCCTTCTGCAACTACTTCTCCTCCCAAATGGGCAGCCAATGGGCCCATATCAATAATGTGATCGGCCTTACGCATTATTTGCTCATCGTGCTCTACCACTACTACTGTATTTCCAAGATTTCTTAAGTTCTGTAAAACCTTAATCAATCTTTCTGTATCTCTTGAATGCAAGCCAATAGAGGGTTCATCCAAAATATATAAGGAATTAGTTAAATTAGATCCCAAACATCTTGTTAATTGTATACGCTGACTTTCACCTCCACTCAAACTATTGGCCAATCTACTTAATGTTAAATAACCCAAACCCACATCCATTAAAGTTTGAATCCTTTGTTCTAGTTCGATTAAAATTCTTTTAGCAATCTCTGCATCATTTTTTGATAAATGTAAATTCTTGAACCAAACTTGCAAGTCTTTTACAGGCATCGCACATAGTTCACCAATATGCTTCCCTCCAATTTGCACATAGTATGCTTCTTTTCTTAAACGATACCCATTACAATCAGGACAGTTGGTTCTACCTCTGTACCTGCTTAATAATACCCTAAACTGAACCTTATACAAATGTGCTTCCACATCTGCGAAAAAATCATCAATACCCAATGCCTTCCCGGTTCCCTTCCACAATTGCTTGTATTGTTCTTTGGTTAATTTGTTAATGGGCTGATGAATAGGAAAACCACTCTTACCTGCTTCTTTCACAAATTGATTCTTCCACCATACTAATTTGTCACCCTTCCATGGTGCAACACCGCCATCATATACAGAAAGTGTTGGAACAGGTATCACCAAATTTTCATCAATTCCTAACACCTGACTATACCCCTCGCAGGTTGGACAGGCTCCATATGGATTATTGAACGAAAACAAATTTGCACTTGGTTCGTCAAAATCCATTCCATCCAAACTAAACTTATTATTAAAGTCTTGTAATGTGTTGTTATTTTTTTCTACCCATACAATACCATCTCCTTCATAAAATGCAGTTGCAATGGAATCACTTAATCTATGTATATCATCTTCTTCAAAATCTTTTACCACAATTCTATCTATCAGTACATATACATCATGCTCTTTGAATTGCTTATTCAAAGATGTTTTATTCATTTCCAATGCTTCTTCTATTCGAAGAATAGTAGATTCCTTTTTGGCAGATCTTAAATAAATTCGAGTAAACCCTTTTTGTAATAATATATTGAGCTCTTCTTGTATATCACGCTTGGACTGTTGTTTGAAAGTAACCAACAATACCATCTTATCTCCTTGCTTACCTGATTGAATATACCCAATAACATCTTGCACATCATGTTTCTTTACTTCATGACCACTAATGGGTGAATAGGTCTTACCAACTCTCGCAAAAAATACCCTTAAATAATCATAAATCTCTGTCATACTTCCCACTGTACTTCTCGGGGTTCTAGTAACCACTTTTTGTTCAATGGCAATTGCTGGGCATAATCCTTTAATATAATCAACATCTGGTTTGCCCATTCTAGACATAAATTGTCTGGCATAGGAAGACAAACTCTCTGCATACCTTCTTTGCCCTTCTGCAAATAAAGTGTCAATGGTTAATGAAGACTTTCCGCTACCTGAAACCCCAGTTACCACAATCAATTGATTACGGGGAAATTCAACTGATACATTTTTTAAATTATGTACCCTCGCGCCTACCACTTGTATTTCATTCGCCATAGCACAAAAATAATGTGGATATCCTAAAAAAGCTTTTCTTCTTACCCACATTTCAAAATTGGGTCATTTAAGCTAGTAATTTCAGTAACTAATCCAAAAGGCCTTTATCCAGCCTAGTTCGAACACTATAAACAAAACAAAATGAACAAAGTTCTTGACCTAACAGACAACGAATTAATCCAATCATTTCAAGAAGGAAATACGCGCGCATTTGACGCCTTATTAGATCGTCATCAAGAGCGTATTTACAATACCATTTTGTTTATGGTAAAAGACAGTTATTTAGCAGAAGACTTGATTCAAGAGATTTTCATCAAGATCATCGATAATCTTAAACAAAGAAAATACAACGAAGAAGGAAAATTCTTGCCTTGGGCTTTAAGAATCTCCCATAATTTTTGTGTAGATCATTTTAGAAAAGTAAAAAGAACTCCAACCATTAAGACTAGTGATGATCAGGATTTATTTGAAGTAATCAATCATTCAGATCATTCAGCAGATTATAAAATGACGCGTAAACAAACGCATCAAAACATTCAACAATTAGTAGATCTATTGCCAGAAGAACAAAGAGAAATTATTGTTTTAAGACATTACGCAAATTTGAGCTTCAAAGAAATAGCTACCATGACCAATTGCTCTATCAATACAGCATTGGGAAGAATGCGTTATGGTTTAATCAATCTTAGAAAGATGATGAACGAGCGAGGAATGACGATGTAAACTTTTATTTACCTGCTTTAACACTACATTGTAACCACTCTAAATACTGCTGAATATTGGGAGTATAGCCAACTGGATTAGATAATAATGTCTGATCCGGACTTAACACTACATATAAAGGCTGTGTGACTTGCTTGAAATTTTCTGATTGAAAAGTGGCCCATAAATCTCCCTGTGTTTTAATCTCCTTGGACTGACCAGCAGTATTGGTATAGGTAAATCTTTTCTCAATAGGAAGATTAGCTCTATCATCTACATATAAAGAAACCAAGATAAAGTTTTCTTCTATATATGATTTAACAGCTGGATCCACCCAAACATTCTCTTCCATTTTTCTACAGTTCACACAAGCCCAACCTGTAAAATCAATTAATAGAGGCTTGTTGGCCGCTTTAGCCATCTCTATCGCTTTACCATAATCATTCACCACTTGTGCATGCAAACCTGTATTTGTAGTATTGACAGATTCAAATAAACTATAAGACGCTGGTGGAGGAAATCCACTTAGTAATTGTAAGGAGCTTGCTCTACTCACAGGTATGCCCTGTGCTACATATATTGCAAATGCTAAACTGATTAAACCTAATACTTTTCTAGTTGGGGCAATTGTTGCGCCTTTGACATCATGTGGTAATCTTAACCAACCAAATAAATATGCCGTTAAGCCTAATGCAACCAAGGTCCAAATTCCTAAGAACACTTCTCTTTTCAAAATGCCCCAATGTTGCACTAAATCCGCGTTAGACAAAAACTTAAAGGCTAATGCTAATTCTACAAATGCCAATATCTTTTTAACGGTATCTAACCAGCCACCCGACTTTGGAATACTTTGTAACCATCCTGGGAAAATAGCAAATAAGGTAAAAGGTAAAGCTAATGCTAAACCAAAACCAGCCATCCCCTGTGTTAATGCCCATGCACCACCTTGTAGTGAACCCACTAATAAGGTTCCTAATATTGGGCCAGTACAAGAGAAAGAAACAATGGCTAATGTAATAGCCATAAAGAATATACCACCCAAACTTCCGAGTCCGCTCTTGGAGTCTGCTTTATTTGCAATGCCACTTGGAAGCGTAATTTCAAAATAACCAAAGAAAGAAATAGAGAAGAAGATGAAGATAATAAAGAAAATAATGTTTAGAGTAGCATTGGTTGAAATGGTGTTAAAAATTTCTGGTTGAACATTTCCAATAATGTGAAAAGGAACACTCGCTAAAACATAAATCAAGAAAATACTCAATCCATATAAAATACCATTTTGAATACCTTCTTTTTTTGTTTTTGAACGCTTGGTAAAAAAAGAAACGGTTACTGGTATCATTGGAAACACACAAGGTGTGATCAATGCAATTAATCCACCTAAAAAACCTAAGAAGAAAACAGACCAGGCTGTTGCGTCAACTCCTGTTTGTATTTCCCCACAGGCATCTTCTTTAGCGGTCGAAGCAGATGTGGGCAATACCATTTGAAAGGCTTCTGCTTTTGATCCATTGGAGAGCGCTGCACTATAAGGTAGTTCTAATGCATAAAATTGATCCCCCTTTCCTACATTTAAAAGAATATTTCCTTTTAAACTATCTGGTTGAAATCCACTAATGCTAATTTCTTGTTCGAAAGAAAATTTATTCAAAAACATTTTTGCGCTGCCAAATAAAATATCTTTTTGTGTTACGGATGTATTTGAAAATTGGATGGGACTTAGGAATTTTACTGATTCAATACTTGCATTGAAACTAGGTGCCGTTATTCCATCTGCATTGTCATCATATACATGCCAATCTTTTTGTAATACTAATGCTGCTTGTAAAGTATAAGTTGAATCAGTCTTTTCAATTGCTTTCACTGTAACTTTTACAATGCTATCAGTTTGCGCATGCATAGAAACACTGATGAGTAGTGTTACAAAGGCAAAAAAGAAGAAAGAATATTTTTTCAAAGTATATATTTTAATAGGAGCCCCTACTGAAGATTCACTTCAAATTCTACTTTAGAAGGAGGAAGGCATTTCTCATCGTTACAAACAGTGTAATCAACAGTCCCTGATAATTTTGTTTTGCTGGATACTTTTAAACTAACCAATTGCTTGAACTTAACGGTACCCGCAAAAGTAGCAATCATCGTTTTAAAATTTGGATCAAATTTTTTCTCTAATTTCCCTTCTTCCTTAGTCTTACCCACCAATGTAATCAATGGATTTTTCTTAAATTGGATGCTTGTTGGAATAGGACCTCCCTTTACAAATTGAGAGTATATATGCCATGGGGATTCAACAACTACAGTGGCTATAATTTCATATTGCTTATCCGCTTTTTTAACTGCTTCAAAACTCCATTTGGTTGGATTCAATTTTTGTGCATGAACATTGACCATTATAAGAACCGCACTCATCAACAAAAACCACTTTTTCATAACGACCATTTAATTTGTTAAATTAAGCTTTACTTAAACCTAAAATTTTAAACACCTCTTTGCCATCTATATTATTCAATGCAGAAGAAGTAGCTCTTTCTGGATGTGGCATCATACCAAATACATTTCTTTGATCATTACATATTCCTGCAATATCATTCGTGGAACCATTGGGGTTAGCAGTACCACCAATATTTCCATCCTGATCACAGTATCTAAAAATCACTTGATTGTTTTTTTCCAAATGATCCAATGTTGCCTTATCCGCAAAATACCTGCCCTCACCATGTGCAATGGGAATAGTCAATGCTTTGCTTGAAGGTGTTTTTATATAAACGTTTTTACAGATAAATTGTTGATTCTCGTTTTGTAATAAAGCACCAGGCAATAAACCAGATTCACATAAAATTTGAAACCCATTACAAACCCCCAATACTTTACCCCCTTTATTTGCAAATTCAATAACAGATTGCATCATTGGGCTAAATTTTGCAATGGCTCCACAACGTAAATAATCACCATAAGAAAAGCCACCAGGAAGTACCACACAATCGTCGGTTGTAAAATGAGACAAGTCGCTGTCTTTATGCCAAAGCATTTCAACGGGGTATCCCAAATCATAGGACAAGGCGTCTTGCATATCTCTATCACAATTGGAACCTGGGAAAACAACTACACCGAACTTCATAGGATTGAATTAACTAATTAGGGTATTATTTGGAGCTTCAAAGGTACCGAATAATGCGCTTTTTAGGACTAAAAATTTGTAATTAAGCCCAATGGTTATACACAATAATACCCACAGAAATCCAAAAAAAGATATTTGGAACCATTAGACTTTTAGGTGTAGAATAGGCAAAACTAATAAAACAGGCCATAGGGGCAATCACTATAGCCGAAGCATACAAAGCCTGTACTGAAAAAATGATCGGTTGGAAGAAAGTGAGTAATAAAACTAACAATAATACCCCCCAATATTTTCTTACTTGAATAATAAACCTTGTTTGTTGTTGTTGCCAATAAAAAATACCAACGATTAATTGTATACCAATGACAATTAAACTACTGATAATATTCCACTCTGGTTGAACCAACGGATTTTTCCAATCCAATTTTGGGAAATATTGTCTAAAATTTGGATCCGCTTGGGTCAGAAAAACAAAAGCAAATAATAAATAAAAAGGCAAAACAATACCCATTAATAAAACCAACCACTCTGTTAATTTAAAAGGTCTAATAATGGTCAATGCAAACAATACCACAGGAATTAAAATAGCAATGGGTTCGTACAAAAGAATAGATACCCCTACTATTAATCCAATATTAAATTCATTGGTTTGAGGTCTATTTTGATCATACAACTTTAATAACTTTAATAAGATCCATATGATTAATGAATTTGCTACCAATCCCGAGCTAATTACATCCCAATAAGGAAATGTAGCAGTCAATAAAATATAGACAAATGCAGGTAGGTAAGTGATTTGCTGAAACATTTTTAATTGACTCAACAAAATATTTAATCTCAAAGCCTGGGATATGACCAGTAATTGAAATAAGAAAATCAGTGCAATAGAAGGCAAAGGTTTAATATACTGTAATAATAAATTTGCCAAAAAGCCATCCGATTCATTAGCAATAACTAATGGAGGAGCCATCCAATTATGAAAATGTAGTGCAAAGCTCAATACTATGATGAATAGTATATTGATATCTGACCTATCTCTAAATAAAAATACCACCGGTTATTTTAATTGAATTTTAGCAAATCCGATTTTATTTTTATACTGATAAGGTATGATACATTCTTTTTCTCCTACTTGTTTTAATGCTTTTGGAATCCAATCAAAACGTTTCTCTTGTAAAATGATGGATTCTGCTTTGCTTAAAACACCTTGATCACTGATAGTATTAATAACAAATTGACGTTGTCCTTTTTGTTTTTGATAATAAATAATATTTACACCATTGTTATTTTCAAAACTACCATATCCAATAAATTGATCTACATTGATATCTGACTGTGATTTATCGATCGTCTTTACCCATTGTAAAGTACCATTTTGATCAAAAGACATAAGGGCAATTTGTTTTGCGTTGTAGGTAACTGAAGGATAACCGAAGCTTGCAAATGGATTCCAAAATCCACCACCCCAACCCCAGCCCCAGCCTAAACCACCCCAACCCCAGCCCCATGGGCCTCCCCAGCCTAAACCGCCCCAGCCCCAATCCCAACCAGGGAATCCAAACCAACCAAGTCTTGTCCAAGGATAAAAACCAAAAGGTCTAAACCAATAATTAAAAATAAATGGATTATAAAACGGACCACCCCAAAAATAATCCCATCTTGAAAATACAGATCTGTTAGAAAAAGTTTCTGCAGATTCCGCCATAACTACAAAATCTCCATTGGATTGTGTGTTTACTCTATCAATATAATACGTATCTAAAGCTTTTTTTAGATCTCTTTTAGTGGTCATCAAAGACCTGTTAGCGTCTGTAAATCGATTAGCAGAAGAAAGTATTTCAGATTTTGTATTCACATCCCATATAAAAGTGAATAAACCTTCTATATTCCCTTTCTTTTCAATTGCATAAAATGAATTTAACAACACTCTGTTATTATTGTTATCTACTTTTAAACGAATATCATCTAATAAAAACTGAGTGTTCAAAATTGAAGACTCTATAACTTCTCTACCACCCTCACTTAAGTAAATTAAACTCACTGCTGGAGCTGCGCTGTCTTGAGTAGTATTTCTTAAGCAAAATAAATTGCCTTTATTATCTAGTGCAAAATCAGAAAGGGTTGATTTTTTATTTTTTGAATTAATGCTGATAGTAGCATCTGCTATTTCTTCAAATTCTCCATTGTAAGAATGAGTTTTAATTTTAATGGAAGCAGGATTGCTCGTATTCACACTAAACATCAAAATCTTTTGGTGATCATCACTTTCAATTAAATTGAAAATCTTAACTCTTGAACCTGGTCTGATATTTTGTGCAGTATCTAAAATAATTGGCTCTCCATTTAATTGACCATCGATATTTAAAGTAGCTAAAGCTGCATATACTGTTTTATTATTTTGAAATTGATAAAAAGCAAATAATTGATCTGCTCTTTTTACAAATTCAATTTGTTGTACTTGAGAAGGTAAAAAAGTTAAATCATTTTGTTTAACCAATTGCATTTGATCATTGTATTGTGCAATGGTAGAAACAGCGCCATTTTTTTTATACACCCAATAATTTTTCCCCATCTTTCCAAGCACTTCATATTGCATTCCTTCCTTGTCTGTTTTTTCAATTCCAGAAACAACATAAGATTGTGCCCAACTTGATTGAACAAAGGATATCAATAAGATACATAATGAAAAAATACTCTTTTGCATACAGATCAATTTTATGCCCAAATTTAACAATTAAAACGGCTGTTTGGAAAAAGTGCTACGAATATTAACGTAGTTTTTAAAAAATTATGCTTCTCGTAAAATGGTGCCCTCAGAAGAGACTTCAAAAGTATAGTTTACCCCCTGCTTTACTGCATAATTTGGCAACTCATGGCTAATCGGAAAATCAAAAGCTATGGGTATCGACTTATCCAACACATAGGATTGAACCATCGAAACAATATCCTGCCCAATATCCGTCCATTCGTCCTTTAAAGAGGTGAAACCACCCATAATTAGGCCTTTAATTTCCTTGAACATGCCTGCATTTTTTAATTGGATCAACATCCTATCTAAATTATAATGATGCTCCGTGGTATCTTCTAAAAACAAAATTTTACCCCTGGTATCTAAACTATATTTGGATCCCACTAAATGTGCAATTAAGCAAAGATTTCCCCCTACTAGTGGTGCAGTCGCTATTCCATATTGATTAGAAACATGTGGTCCTACTTTAAAATGGGTTGCCCTCCCTTCCAATATATCTTTTTCAGATTGTATGTAAGGGGCTCCTTCTACTCCCTTATTAAATGCAGCCGCCATGGGGCCGTGAATACTGGCAATGCCTAATTGATGTATCGCAGCATGCAATACTGTAATATCACTAAATCCAATCACCCACTTGGGATGATCGATGAATTTTGAAAAGTTGATTTGATCAATGATTTTACTTAAGCCGTACCCACCCCTTGCACAAAGAATCGCTTTCACATCGGGATTGTCCAACATAATTTGTAGATCTTCTGCTCTTTGTGCATCTGTTCCAGAAAAAGTATAATGTTTGGATCCTACTGTCTTACCTAGTACTACTTTATAGCCCCATGCTTCAAGGGTTTGCACACAGGTTTGTACTCTTTCCAGGAGGATGGACCCTGCTGGGCAGACCATTCCAATAAGGTCTCCTTGCTTCAAATGGGAAGGTTGAATCATACCGCAATATTAAGTACTTTTGCAGCAATGAAGACGCCAAAAAGATATTTGATTACAGCTGCCCTTCCTTATGCAAATGGTTTGAAGCATATTGGGCATTTGGCTGGGGCTTATTTACCTGCCGATATATATGTTCGCTACCTTAAAGCACAAAAAAGAGACGTGGTTTTTGTTTGTGGCAGCGACGAGCATGGAACGGCTATTCCTATTCAAGCAACCAAAGAAGGAACCACTGCACAAGCCATCATTGATAAATACCATCCCATCATTGAGCAAAATTTTAAAGATTTGGGTATTGCTTTTGATATTTATCATAGAACCAGCGACCCATTGCATCATGAGACAGCTGCAGCTTTCTTTTCTAACTTAGAAGCCAAAGGTGATTTAGAAACCAAAACTACCGAGCAATATTTTGACGAAGCTGCGAAAACTTTTTTAGCGGATAGATATATTAAAGGTACTTGCCCAAGTTGTGGCAACAATGAAGCATATGGTGATCAATGTGAGAAATGTGGTAAAACATTAAGCCCAGAAGAATTAATTAATCCAGTGAGCACTTTAAGTGGTAAAGCACCCATTAAGAAATCAACTACCCATTGGTATTTACCATTGAATAGACATGAAGATTTTCTAAGAGATTGGATTATAAAAGAACATTCCAACGATTGGAGACCAGCAGTGGTGGGACAATGTAAAAGTTGGATTGATGGCGGTTTACAACCAAGAGCTGTTACTAGAGATTTAGATTGGGGAATCAAAGTCCCTATTCAAGGGGCAGAAGGAAAAGTATTATACGTTTGGTTTGATGCACCCATTGGATATATCAGTGCTACTAAACAATGGGCTATTAATAATAATAAAGATTGGAGTCCCTATTGGAACGACTCAGCAACCAAATTGGTGCACTTTATTGGAAAAGACAATATTGTATTCCACTGTATTATTTTTCCAGTGATGTTGCATTTGAATGGACATATTCTTCCAGAGAATGTTCCTGCCAATGAGTTCATGAATCTGGAGGGAGATAAAATGAGTACTTCAAAAGGCTGGAGTATTGAGATGGAAGATTATATTAATAAATGGATTAAGAAAGAAAACGGTGGGGAAGCTTTAGCAGACTGTCTTCGTTTTTATTTAACTTCTATTGCACCTGAATCAAAGGATAGTGAATTTACTTGGAAAGGTTTTCAAGATGCGGTGAACGGAGAACTAGTAAGCATTTTCGCCAACTTCATCAATAGAACCTGGGTACTAATGCATAAACTATGTAATGGCAAAGTTCCACCAATTCATCAAGATTTATTGGACAATGAAGACTTGGCCATCATGCAGGCAGTGAAAGATACTAGTGTTAAAGTAACAGAGCTATTAGAGCAATATAAATTTAGAGACGCACAATTCGAAATAATTAATTTAGCAAGATTGGGTAACCAATACATGCAAAAGAAAGAACCTTGGATTGTGGCAAAGCAAATTGGTACAGATCCTCATGCTCAAGCGAAAATTGATAATTGCATGCACGCTTGTTTACAATTAAGTGCCAACTTAGCTATTTTAATTCATCCGTTCTTGCCATTTACTGCAAAGAAATTGTGTCACTTAATGAAAGTGGTAGATAAGATGTTGGAATGGGAAAATGCAGGTTCGTTTAACTTACTAAAAGTGGGTTATAGTTTAAGAGCTCCAGAATTACTATTTAGAAAAATTGAAGATGAAGAAATTGCAGCAGAATTAGCTCAATTACAAGCCAATGCTACTGCTAAAAAAACAACTATGGAAAATACCAATACTGAAACAAGTGCCAATGGACCAAATCCATTAAAACCTGAAATCGTATTAGATGATTTCGCGAAAATTGATTTGCGTGTAGGTACGATTATTGAAGCGAAGAAAGTGGAGAAGGCAGATAAATTATTAGAACTATTAGTGGATCTTGGATTTGAACAAAGAACCATTTTATCTGGTATTGCAATGTATTTTAATCCTGAAGATATTGTTGGCAAGCAAGTTACCATTGTTGCGAATTTAGCGCCAAGAAAAATGCGTGGGATAGAAAGCAAAGGAATGATCTTAATGGCAGAAGATGCAGCTGGGAAACTATATTTTGTTAACCCTTCAGAAGGCATCGCCCCTGGTAGCAACATTTCATAATTTAAATTTTCATTAGAGAATACACCTATTCTCTCCCTCTCAGCTCACAAGCTCAATGTTCGGTCGAGAAAGTATTTTCTCTAATTCAAAAAATTAAAACAATAAAAAAGGCGCTGAAACAGCGCCTTTTGATTTTCAATTAGAATTTAATACGAAATACATTCCTTCAACTCTTTCTCAGTATACGCAAGACCGTGTTGTTTTAACACATCGTCTGGCACACCATTCCACATATTAGGTTGGTTACCCATATAACCTAAATCTTTCACACCTATTTCTGAAGTATAATAACCTGTGGTTACTAAATCTCTCATTTTATTAAAGAAGCTTACGCCTTGTGCATGTTCTGGTTTTGCTTTCTTAGGATAAGCAATTTCATCTACGATGCCAATTTGCTCTTCATGGGTGCATGATACAAAAGATTTTCCATGCTTATTAAAACTATGTAAATCCAACCATCTCAAACCACCTCTTACAGGGATTTGATGCTCAGGCATATCTTTTACAATAAATTCAATAAACTCAGGCACTTTTGCTTCAGATGCAGAACCACTTTGCTCATCTTTAGGCATAATGATATCACCTAATACAGTAATAGTAGCCATCTCATGCTCGTCAAAGAATTTAGGTTCGGCATTTACCTTCACTAAATAATCTTTTTCTTCTTGCATGCGATCGTCCATGTTCACTTCCGTTACAGTGGTCTTAGCATTCTTACAGGCTTCCATAACAACACCTGCTGAAACTGTTCCTAAAACCAAGGCTTTGATGGAGTTCCTTCTATCCATGATATGATAATTTTATAGTGTGTTAATTATTTTTATTTTATTATTTATAAACAAAATCTATAGATTTTGTTTTTTCATTTGATCCAAGATATACTCAGAAGTACGCATTGACAATGCTAAGATGGTCCAAGTAATATTCTTATCTGCTTGTGAAGTGAATACAGATCCATCCACACAGAATAAATTATTACAATCATGCGCTTGTCCCCATGCATTTAAGGCTGAAGTCTTTTTATCATTACCCATTCTAACTGTTCCTGCTTCATGGATAATATTTCCTGGATTAGATAAACCATAATTGTTGCTCGCATCATCAGAATCACCCCATGTAATTACTGCACCCATTTCGTGCATGATTTCACGGAAGGTTTCTTTCATATGCTTTGCTTGTTTGATTTCATATTCTGAATTCTTACAATCAAATTTCAATACTGGAATACCGTATTTATCTACAACATCTGGATCTATCTTACAATGGTTTTCAAAACGAGGTACCGCTTCACCACGACCACCCATACCAACACTCGCACCATAGAAGAAACGCACGTCTTCTTTTAAAGAAGAACCGTATCCACCTTCTTCTTTGGTTTTTCCATTTACTTGGAATTTACCATTCAAGCCTTGCATACCCATACCAAATCCATAACTAGGTTGGCTCATACCACCCCAATATTCAATATGGTATCCTCTTGGAAAATCTAATTTTTTATTATCCAACCACCATGGCGTATAAACGTGCATACCGCCTACACCATCTTCGTTATAACGCTTACGTCCCATTAAATTTGGAATCACACCACCCATTGCTGCGCCGGTAGAATCGTGTAAATAGTGACCTACCACACCAGAACTATTCGCTAAACCGTTTGGATGTTTTTGAGATTTTGAATTCAATAATAAACGAGCAGTTTCACAAGTACTTGCACCAAGTATGACTACTTTAGCTTGAATTTGATATTCTTGCTTATCATTTTTATTAACATAAGAAATACCTGTTGCTTTTCCTTCTCTGTCTGTTAATACTTCACGCGCCATTGCACCCGTAATTAAATCTACATTACCAGTTAATACTGCAGGCTTTACTAATACAGAAGAAGAAGAGAAGTCACCATATACTTTACAAGAACGATTACATTGACCGCAATAAAAACATGCGCCACGCTCATCATTTATTTTCTTAGTCAAAATAGATAAACGAGAAGGAATTACTGGGATATTAATTCCAGTAGCTGCTTTCTTAAACATCAATTCGTGTAATCGCGGTTTTGGAGGAGGCAAGAAGATGCCATCTGGATCGTTCTCTAATCCTTCGTTTGTTCCGTAAACACCAATTAATCTATCAATCTTATCATAATATGGTTTTACATCTTCATATCCAATTGGCCAATCATCTCCTAAGCCATCAATACTTTTTCTTTTAAAATCTTTTGGTCCAAAACGTAAAGATATACGTCCCCAGTGATTGGTACGTCCACCCACCATTCTAGCTCTCCACCATTCAAAATGATCAGATCCTTTTGTTTGTGTATAAGGTTCTCCATCAATTTCCCAACCCCAATAACATCCATCGAATTCACCGAATGGACGAAACTTGGAACTTGCACCACGTCGTGGTGAATCCCATGGATTTTTTAATTGCGCTGAATTTTTTGCTGGATCATAATCAGGCCCTGCTTCAAGTAAACAAACTTTTAATCCTGCTTTCGCAAGTACATAAGCTGCCATACCTCCACCAGCTCCTGATCCTACAATAACTGCGTCATATTTTTTTGGCGCTACTTTAACTTGAAAATCTGACATAAGGCAATCGTTTTCTCGTGATGAATTTAAAGAATGAATTTAGTGAAAAAATCAATTACTTAAATCAAAAGTGCTACTCATTTTATAAGTGGTTCAAGTTCATCAAAACTGTTTCGAAGAACACTTCATTTATACTAAATTTCTACAACAAAAAAGACCACTCATTGTTGAGTGGTCTTGGATGATATAGGGTACGAAAAATTTAACTTTAGTTGAACCCAACCCCACCCGTTTATGGGGTGGGGTTGAAAAATCATTAGAGGATAAAATTTATGGCCCTATATTTTTTTAGGGCCAATAAATTTTAACTACATCCCATGCTAGTTCCGCAGTTCAAGCACTTATAACAAGTACCGCTACGGATGGTAATATGACCACAAGTGCTACAAGCAGGCGCATCACTTTGCATACTCTTTGCAGCGGCAGTTACATTATCCATTGTACCACCTTCGTTTACTGCAGCAGCAACATTTGCTTTTGCAGCAGGTGCTGGAGTAGCAACAGGCGCAGTTACGCGAATACTACTCAATTCAGGCTTTCCCACAAGGGTAATATCTCCCTCCTCTCCTAAGTTTTCTACTGTAGGTTTATCCAATACATGCACTAAATCTGTTCTGCCTAAATATTCATAAGCTAATGAACGGAAGATAAAGTCAACGATTGAAGTGGTTGTTTTAATATTTGGATGATCTACCATGCCTGATGGTTCAAACTTGGTAAATACAAACTTGTCTACGAACTCTTCTAATGGCACACCATATTGTAAACCAACAGAGATAGAGATAGCAAAGCAGTTCATTAAACTTCTTAAAGTAGAACCTTCTTTTGCTAAGTCGATGAATAATTCACCCACTGTTCCATCTGCATATTCACCTGTTCTTAAGAACAATACTTGACCGCCAATTCTTGCTTTTTGAGTAAAGCCGCGACGCTTAGCTGGTAAAGATTTGCGCTCAACGATACGAGATAATTGACGCTTTAATTTAGTATCAGTAGAAGTCGCCATACGCTTTTGTACTTCTTCTAATAATTCATCTACTGTTAGGTTGCTTAAATCAACTAATTGAGATCCTGATTCTACTGCAACATCAGCGTCTACTTCAGTGTCATCTGTTTTCTTTTTCTTATCAGACTTTGTACTTAATGGTTGGCTCAACTTAGATCCGTCACGGTATAAAGCATTTGCTTTTAAACCTAACTGCCAGCTCATTAAATAACAATCAGCAATTTCTTCAACAGTTGCTTCGTTTGGAAGATTGATCGTTTTTGAAATCGCACCAGATAAGAATGGTTGACAAGCAGCCATCATTCTGATATGACCATGCGCGTGGATATAACGCTTTCCTTTCTTACCATTTTTATTTGCACAATCAAATACTGGCAAGTGCTCTTCTTTCAATGCTGGAGCACCTTCTACAGTCATTGTACCACAAACATAATCGTTCGCAGCATCAATTTGATCTTCTGTGAAACCTAAAGCTTCTAATAAGTTAAAGCTCCAATCTGCAAATTCTTCTTCTTTGAAACCTAATCTTGTTAAACAAGCATCCCCTAAAGTGAAACGATTAAAGATGAATCCAATTTCAAATGCAGATTTAGCTGCACCATTTAATTTATCTACTTCTTCTTGTGTAAATCCTTTTGCTAATAAAGACTCATCATTAATATAAGGAGCACCCTTAAAGCTTGCATGACCTACTGCGAAGTTTACAATTGCATCGTTTTCTGCTTGAGAATAACCTAAGTTTTTCAATGCTTGTGGAACAGATTGGTTGATGATTTTGAAATAACCACCACCAGATAATTTCTTAAACTTCACTAACGCGAAGTCAGGCTCCACACCAGTTGTATCGCAATCCATTACTAAACCAATTGTTCCTGTTGGAGCAATTACAGTTGTTTGCGCATTTCTATAACCATATTTTTCTCCTAATTGAACTGCATCATCCCAAGCCTTTGTTGCAGCTTTTAATAAATAATCAGGAGTATGTTGTGCCTTGATACCTTGTGGTTTGATTTCAATACCTACATATGCATCTTCTGCATCGTATGCAGCTGCACGGTGGTTGCGCATTACACGTAACATATCTTCTTTGTTCTCATCGTATTTAGCGAAAGCACCTAAGAAAGCAGCCATCTCAGCAGATGTCTTATACGCAACACCTGTCATGATCGCAGAGATTGCACCTGCAATACCACGTGCTTCTTCGCTATCATAAGGAATACCACTTACCATTAACATAGAACCAAGATTTGCAAAACCTAAACCTGTAGTTCTGTAATCATAAGATAATTGTGCTACTTCCTTTGAAGGGAACTGCGCCATTAATATAGATATCTCTAATACTGTCTGCCATAATCTTGTAGTATATTCAAATCCTTCCACATCAAAACTATTGTCTGCTTCGTTGAAGAATTTTCTTAAATTGATAGAAGCCAAGTTACATGCAGTGTTGTCTAAGAACATGTATTCAGAACATGGGTTAGATGCATTGATTCTACCACCTTTGGGACATGTATGCCATTCGTTGATAGTAGTATCATATTGTGTACCTGGATCCGCACAACGCCATGCAGCATTTGCGATTTGCTCCCATACTTCTCTTGCAGGAACTGATTTCATTACACGACCATCTGTTCTTGCTTTTAATTCCCAGTTACCATTTTCAGATAACGCTTTGAAGAAGCTATTTGGAATACGTACAGAGTTATTTGAGTTTTGACCAGATACCGTTGCGTAAGCTTCGCCTTCATAACTGTTATCGTAACCAGCAGCAACTAATGCAGCTACTTTATCTTCTTCTTGTACTTTCCAATTAATGAATTCTAACACTTCTGGGTGATCTAAATCCAAGCAAACCATTTTAGCTGCTCTTCTAGTGGTACCGCCAGACTTAATTGCACCAGCAGCTCGGTCTCCAATTTTCAAGAAGCTCATTAAACCACTTGAAGAACCACCACCACTTAATTTTTCGTTCGCTCCTCTAATTTGAGAGAAGTTAGTTCCTACACCAGAACCATATTTAAAGATTCTTGCTTCTCTTGTCCATAAATCCATGATACCCCCTTCGTTCACTAAATCATCACTTACGCTTAAGATAAAACAAGCGTGTGGTTGAGGACGCTCATACGCACTTGTTGATTTTTTTAATTGGCCATCTTTTGGATCTACATAATAATGACCTTGTGCACCACCCGTAATACCATAACTTTCATGTAAACCAGTATTGAACCATTGTGGCGAGTTAGGCACACAAGCTTGGTTTAAAATACTATATACTAATTCTTCATAGAATACTTGTGCATCTTTCTCCGTTGCGAAATAACCATAACGCTCACCCCACACTCTCCAACAATTTGCCATACGATGTGCAACTTGCTTCACTGTTGTTTCTCTACCCAAAGAACCATCAGCTTGTGGTACACCAGCTTTTCTAAAATATTTCTGTGCTAAGATATCTGTCGCAATCTGGCTCCATTGTTTTGGAACTTCCACATTGGTCATTTCAAATACTTTTTCACCATTTGGATTTTTAATTACGCTATCTCTGTAGTCGTACTCAAATTGATCGTAAGGAGAAACATTGTCTTTTGTAAAGCGGCGCTTAAACTGTAAGCCTTTTTTTGTTTTTGGAGTAGCCATGTTCGTATTCTATTTTTTGGGTGTAGGTTATGTTTCCCATTAGGTTTTTAAAAAACCTTGATGGGTAGACGAAAATATTCTTCTCTTGCCACATTTCAGCACCCGAAATATCAACAGCTGTGGATAAGGATTGTGAATTATTATAAACCCTATATTGCCATTGAATTCTAGGATTTATCCCCAGCCAATGTTAGTTTCTGAGAAAAAAAAACCTGGGATTATCAATATTTTTTGTAATAATAATGGGTGGCCTATAGGAGATACGATAAAAATGGATATTTTTGGGGCATGGCTAAGAAATTGTATGATTTGATCAGTGCGGAAAAGGAGCAATCTAAGAAAGCATTTGCGGTATTAATTGATCCTGATAAATTGAATGAAACGGCATTATTGGATACGATTCAATTAGCCGTAAAAGCAAAGGTGGATTATTTCTTTGTGGGAGGTAGTTTGGTGGTAACAGACACTTTAGATTTTATGGTGGAAACCATTAAAAAACATTGTAGTATCCCTGTAATATTATTTCCAGGATCTCCAGATCAAATCACGCCAAAAGCCGACGCGCTTTTATATCTTTCTTTGATCTCAGGAAGAAATCCAGAATTATTAATTGGTCATCATGTAGTGAGTGCTCCCTTTGTAAAACAAAGTGGTTTAGAAATTATGCCAGTAGGTTATATGTTAATTGATGGAGGAAGTCCCACTACTGTTTCTTATATCTCTAATACACATCCTATCCCTGCTAATAAAAAAGACATCGCAGTTTGTACTGCTATGGCTGGAGAAATGCTAGGTTTGAGGTTGATTTATATGGATGCTGGAAGTGGCGCGAAACATCCTATTAGTGCAGACATGATTCAGCAAGTTGCTAAGCATATCAAAGTGCCTTTGGTAGTGGGTGGTGGTATCACAAGCGCCGAAAAAGCAAAAGAAAATTGTCAAGCAGGTGCAGACATTATTGTAGTAGGAAATGCAGTAGAGAAAGATCCTAGCCTAATTGAAGCCATTGCCGATGCGATACATAGCTTAAATGCATAATGATTTAGAAGCTCATCATTTCTTTAAACTTCACTGATTGACGACGACTGATCTCAATCTTCTCTCCCCCTTTTAATTCTACCAATAAACCTCCATTGAAGAAAGGTTCAATTTTTTCAATCCAATGAAGATTGATAATATGTTTTCTATTCGCTCTGAAAAATACCCTTTCGTCCAATCTATCTTCCAATGCGTTTAGCGATTTTAAAATCAGTGGTTTATTGGTATCAAAATATACTTTAGCATAATTGCCCACACTTTCAAACAATCTAATATCCGCCAATTTCACAAACCAACAACGCTCTCCATCTTTTACAAATACTTGATCTGATTCTGTTAATGGTCCTCTATTTACCCCCATTAAACTAGCTTGCTCTAGTGCAATTTCTGTTTGTAGTTTATGTATAGCATCCGATAATCTTTGAGGATCGATAGGCTTTAATAAATAATCCAAAGCATTTACTTCAAAAGCTTTTAAAGCAAATTCATCGTATGCTGTTGTAAAAATTACCCTCGGTGCTTTTTCTAATTCAGCCAATAAATCAAATCCTGTCTTACCTGGCATTTGAATATCTAAAAAGATTAAATCAGGATGCGCAATATCGATTTTCTCAATGCCTTCATCCACACCACTCGCCTCATCAATGATACTAATCTCTGGATGTTGCAGTAATAATTTTTTTAGCTCGTTTCTAGCTAATCTTTCATCATCAATGATAATTGCTTTAATTGGCATAATTCAAAAAATTAATGTTGTATCGGTATAGTTAATTTAGCAGTTACCTGGTTGGGCTGACATTGATAAATATCAAAATCGGCTTCACCACTATATAAAATATTCAATCGATCTCTAGTACTCTGTAATCCAAATCCATCGTTTTCTGTAGCTTCAAGTTTCCCTGAATTTTGGACCATGATCACCATCTTACCTTCTTCAATTTTGGCAACAATTTTGATCAAACAATCACCGGGTTGCTTGCTTAAACCATGTTTAATGGCATTTTCTACCAAGGTTTGTAACATCATGGGAGGGATGGCAAAATGTATAACTGCATCTTCAATTTCATACTCTACTTTTAATCGATCTGCAAATCTGATGTACTCTAATGCTAAATAATCCTTTACAATGGCTAACTCTTTTTGTAAAGAAGTAATTTCTACTTTATCCACTTGAATACTACTTCTTAAAATATTGCTTAATTCTGTGATCGCTTTTCTTGCTCGCTCTGGATCCTCATCCACTAATGCACGAATACTATTTAAAGCATTAAAAATAAAGTGGGGATTGATTTGAGATTTAATGGTCTTTAATTCCAATTCTTTAATTAAAGATTCTAGTTTAAATTTCTTCAATGCTTCCGCATTGGTAAATTCTATATAATGCCATAAAACATAAATAGACATCCACACCAAAAAAATGGGCGTGTCTAAAATGACACTGAATAAAAAGCGCTTGTTAAATCTTTCTCCATCCCAGTTTTGGACAATTTGATCCCAAGAAAGCACAAATGGAGTTTTGATTTCTCCTTCTTTCCTAAGATCATACAATTTAAAAATTTCAACAAAGCTGCTATTTAAAAAACTGTATAAACTTGCAAAAATTAAAATAAGCAATAAGATCTTCCACAATTGATTAGATGAGGTAGGTGGTCTTAAATTGATTTTGATCAGTGCTTTTCTCAATAAGTGCGAAACCAAAACCCCTAAACTGATTCCTAATAAGATTCTTTCCAAGAACAAAACATTCAACTCTCTTTGTAAAAAATAAGAGAAAAACAAAATGGTAAGGGCATAACTCACCCAGCCCCCAATTTGACAAGCCCAGTAATATGATTTGTTTTTAAACATCTATCCAAATTTACCTAAATCAAGGTCAAAATAGCCCAAATTTAGGATGAGGGGTAAAATGATTGGCTATTCGGCAAATGCCCTTATTGGACTAAACTTTTATGCTTTTTTAGTGTTATTAACTTACTTTTACATTACAATTCTTTTGAATGCATTTTGAGGCCGGACCATTATTAAAAAATATCAACTCTCCAGAAGACCTAAAAAAGGTTTCTAGAGAAAAATTGCACCAGGTTTGCGATGAACTTCGTCAATACATCATCGATG
>VFQT010000951.1_pt1 | contig 38170 bp, 28 predicted proteins | sample 3512381 | NCBI WGS metagenome assembly VFQT01 (sample SAMN10412376, study PRJNA504923) | tailings metagenome | isolation source: Relicate 2 Philex TSF3 active mining site | place: Philippines: Tuba, Benguet | collected 2017-08-29 | reverse complement strand
CCGTGTCGACATTTTCCCAAGCGATGGTCATTCCTACTTCCGCTTCTATGGAGGGACAGTTATCTCGCGAAGCCTCTACAACAATGGCAGGCGGGGTAAGAAGAACAGCGGGCACTTCATCACCTTTCGACCCGCAGGCAACGACCATGAAAGGCAGAACAAAGAGTATCAAACTTTTATTCATCATATTCTCCTGCAAATCTTTTAACATCGAAAGTAATTTGCCTAAATGGTGTAAAGTTCCTATGGTATCCATTCGGCTTGAATATCATCATCCAACGTAATGGACATTTCACGGATGGTGACAGAAACCTGCCCTTTCGGATACCCATTCTTACATAGTTGGGTATAGAGCAAAGGTTGGGTCTTCACTTTGTTGACATCTGACAACCAGCATTGGTATTCGTCACTTCGAATATCCATTTCAACCACAAGTTCCAAAGACGGGTCGGCAGCAACGATAAACTGATAGCCATACTCATATCCCTGCGAGCCGTCTACATAATCATGGATTTTCGCCACATTGTCATAGTTCGAAGCCTGAGCAGAGACGATCTCAAAGTCGTACCCGGCGATGGTGAAGGGAATGTTCAAATCCCATTTCTGACCATATTGCGGATTTTCACCCACATCAAAGGTGAAGGTCATTTCTTCAGGAGTCGCTTGCGGAGGGTCAACATACATGGGCATATAGTAGGCTGTCATTTCATCTACCACCACGGTCAAGGGACCGGGCGCAGGTTTGCCTTCGCTGACAAATTCAAAGGCGCTACCCACTTTATGCTCAAACGGCTGCCAGACAAATGAGCCAGCCATGTGAAACTGTTGACCAAGCGAGTCGATCACATAAACATTGCGCGGCATGATGGAGACCAGAGACGGATCGGCGTTCTCCATATTGAGATGAAAATAGATAACCGTGTTGGTGTCAGTGGGGATGATCCGCTCGAGGGTTATAGTCACTTTGGGAGCAGATACAGTATTGGTTGAGTCAGAAGCGGGCACTTCTTCAGTCACAACAGGTTGAGTCACTTCAATCACAGGCTCGCCCACTATTGTTCCAGCCGGGACCTCCACAAGATCAAGCGCGAGTTCCCAATGTTCAGGCACAACGCCGAGGCGGGCTTGCGGAATACAGTCGAGCACGAAAGTGAGAGATGTGACACCCGCCGGAAGCACGGCATCATAAACAGGCTGCATCGCAAACACATTCTGCGGATACTTGCCGGAGTAATCGCGTTCAAGCACCGTGCCATCGGGCAGACGCAAACGCGCATCGCCCGCTTTGTTATATCTACTGCCGGGATTCACGCCACCGCAAAATGCAGTCGGGTTCGACGATGCATCATTAGACTGCCAGCCGTCATCTTCAGAAGGAATACCGCTCACTTCATATTGCAATTCAATATGATCGGGAAAAGCAAATACATTCGTGATCGTAATCGTCACGCCATCGCGAGTTGACGAAACAGGTTCTGTCAACATGCGCAAGCCATTTGTCGTTTCTATCAAACCCACATTAGGCATATAACCAAACACACGCCCTAATGCAGCGGCAAGACCCGGCACACTGACCAATATCACAGCTAGTGCCAGCACGAATGCCACAGCCCAGGCGGGTCTAAAAAAATTCGTTTTCATTTTTACTGGTCTCCGTACCAGTTCATTGCGTAATCGTTTTGCAAATTCAGGATTCGATTCGGGCGTTTGCATCGCCTTGCGAACCTTATCTTCAAATTCAGGAGAGGGATTCAGATCATTCATGGTCACTCCATTTGTCCCTTCAAACGCGCCAGCAAACGGTATAGAGTCTTTTTGACAGCGTCTTCGCGCTTGCCGAGCAAGTCTGCGATTTCAACGAAGGTTAGATCAGCCACATATCGCAAGCGGATCAAGTCCTGTTCTTCTTCGTTCAATTGTTTGATGAGGAAACGGACCTTGCTCAACTCGTCGGCACGGATCAACGTTCCAAGCGCATCTTCACGCTCAAGCAATTCCCCTGCCGCCTCCAACCCGACCTCACGCCTGTTCCTGCGCAAGTGGTCGTACATCTTGCTGCGGGCGATTCGGAACAACCACGCTGTGAACTGACCTTGCTCCCGATATTTGGGCAACGCCTCATATGCAGTGATGAACGTCTGCGATGTGACATCTTCTGCAGAATGAGCATCACCCAAACGGCTATACAGGTAGCGATAGACAGGTTGCAGATAACGGTCATACAACCTGCCAAACGCAGCGGGGTCGCTTTTCGCGGCGGCGATCAGATCGGGGAGTTCGTCTTGACTCATTGGTTTCGTCTTTACTGCTTCAAATCCTAACATGCAGTTCCTTTCTCTCGCGAGGGTACCTTTGTAAATGCATTCATAGAGAAAACGGACAAAACCGCAAAACGGGACAAATATCTGTCACATCAAAATAGGGCTAAACGTTACTTCACCAGCGAGACAATTTCTTTTAGATTAGATATTAACTATCGTAAATGTCATTGTGGGTAAAAACGGAAAGCTCAAATCCCACACCGAGTCTCTTCGGACTAAGTCCTCACCATGACATGCACAGGAGTTTCCTATGCCGATCAAAACCATCATCATGGGCGCCGCAGGGCGCGATTTTCACAACTTCAACACCTTCTTCCGCGGGAATAAGGATTACGAAGTTGTAGCCTTTACCGCCACCCAGATCCCCGACATTGAAGGACGCGTCTATCCGAAAGAGTTGGCTGGTTCGCTGTACCCAAGCGGAATCCCCATCCGAGCCGAGGAAGAGCTGCTCGACCTCATCAAGAAGTATGGCGCAGAACAGGTCGTCTTCTCTTACAGTGATGTGCCGCATGAATATGTGATGCACAAAGCCAGCATGGTCAACGCCGCCGGTGCGGACTTCCGCATTATGGGCACGAAGAATACCCAGATCAAGTCGAACAAGCCGGTCGTGTCGATCAGTGCCGTTCGGACGGGATCAGGCAAAAGTCAGACCACGAGGCGCGTGGCTGCCGTCTTACAAGAGATGGGCTACAAGGTCGCCGCGATCCGTCACCCCATGCCGTATGGAAATCTCGTCGCGCAGGAAGTACAGCGCTATGCTTCGTATGATGACCTCGACGAATATCAATGCACTATTGAAGAACGCGAAGAATACGAACCGCACATCGACAATGGCGTGATCATCTATGCCGGTGTTGATTACGAGAAGATCATCCGCAAAGCCGAAGCCGAAGCGGACATCATTCTGTGGGATGGCGGTAACAACGACTTCCCGTTCTACGTGCCCGATTATCAGATCGTGGTCGCTGACCCGCATCGCCCCGGACACGAATCCACCTACTACCCCGGTGAGACCAACGTGCGCATGGCAGATTGTTTTGTCATCAACAAAGTCGACACCGCCGATGCTGAAGCCGTTATCAAAGTGCGCGAGTCACTCCGCAAATTAAACCCGACTGCAATACAAATTGAAGGCGCCTCCCCCCTCTTCGTGGATGATCCCGATGCCATCTTTGGCAAACGTGTTTTGGTCGTGGAAGATGGTCCGACCCTTACTCACGGTGAAATGGCATACGGTGCTGGTTATGTTGCCGCTCGCCGTTTCGGCGCAAAAGAGATCGTTGACCCGCGTCCATTCGCGGTGGGTTCGATCGCCAAGACCTTCGAGAAATATCCGAAGACTGGCGCCATCCTCCCTGCGATGGGCTATGGTGACAAACAGACCCGCGAACTTGAAGAGACCATCAACAAGTCGGATGTGGATATGGTCGTGATTGGTACCCCGATCGACCTGAGCCGTGTGATCAAGATCAACAAGCCGAGCCAGAGAGTCCGCTATGAATTGCAGGAAATCGGCGTGCCTACGTTAAAAGACGTGTTGATGAAGAAATTTGGTGTAAAGAAGTAAATTAGCACATTAGTAGAATACGAAGCCGGGTGATAAAATTCATCCGGCTTCTTTTTTATCGAAGCCGCGAGTCTATAAAGAAAAGGATGTTTACATGGAATACTGGAGCGAAGGCGATCGTGTATTTGCATACTGGGATGAGGATGACTATTTTTATCCTGCCACCATATTGAATATTGCAGAAGAGGATATTTTCATCCGTTTTGATACGGGTGAGGAAGAGTGGACGCAAGCAGACTATCTCGAGGAATACGCTGTAGCAGCAGATGAAGAAGTGGAATGCAAATCTGCAAAAGATGACCAATACTACGATGTGAGGGTCTTAAGCGCTGACGGTGACCGGGTGGAAGTCGAATTCGATGATAAATCCACCGAATGGACAACGTTGAATCGCATCCGCTTCTATATTGAAGCCTAGAAAAAAAATCGACTTGCTTCGGCAAGTCGATTTTTTTCTAAACAGACAACACACGCATCAGTACCTTCCGTATGTGTGAGCGGGCACGATGCTCAAAGACATAGACACCCTGCCAAGTGCCAAGCGAGAGAGCTCCATTATCAACAGGGATGGTGAGGCTGGTATCGGTCAACATTGAGCGGATGTGGGAGGTCGCGTCGTCGGGTCCTTCGAGATCGTGGGTGTACCAATTGTCCCGTTCGGGAACGATGCGTTCCATGAAGGTTTCCAAGTCTGCGCGGGCGGTTGGGTCCCAATTCTCGCTGATAACCAGAGAGGCGCTGGTATGCTGAAGAAATAAAAAGCACATCCCTTCGCGGACTTCCCATTCTTTTAACTGGGTACGGAGGGATGATGTGATATCGTGAAGTCCCTTGCCGTGGGTGGAAATTTCGAGGGTGGTTTTGTGTCAGTTCATAGGTGATGAAATTATAGCAGGTTGAGTTTTATTAAAATCCGCTTGCATACGATATACTTTTGCAAATTCTTGAAGCAAGGTTTATAGCCGAGTATGATTACCCGCCTTAAGCAATGGTTAGCCCCGCCAATTTTCGAGGGGGATGAAGAAAAAACTCGTTCTGTTCAATTACTGAATGCCAGTTTGATCGGTATTATTTCGGTACCGGCTTTGGTCATTGTTTTAAATCTGGTCGATCGAAACATTCCTCAAACCACATTGGTCATTGATGTAATTTCAATAGTTCTTGGTTTTTTTCTCCGGCATCTGTTGTATAAAGGTCGCGTAAAACTTGTGGGGAGTCTGATCCTGGGTTTTGGTTTCATCCTGATCACTGTATCAAACGCAAGTTTGGGAACCATTCGTACACCTACAACCACGATCTATCTATTCTTGATCATTATGGGTGGAGTGCTTTTTGGAAAACCCGGAATTATCCTTTCGACAGCGATAAGTTCGCTTGCTGTATTAGGTATGATCCTCGCTGAAAATGCAGGTCTCCTTCCCACACCAAATTATTCTGTCACAATCGTTCAATGGGCAACGTATACGACCATCTTTGCTGTTGTGGGCAGTGCCTCTTTCGTTGGTTACCGGACCATTCAACATTCTCTTTTAAAGGCGAGGCAGGAACTTGGGGAACGCACAAAAACGGAACAAAAACTTCAGCAGCAAAATGAATATCTTGCCAATCTCCACCAGATCACATTGGATCTCCTCGGTCGTCAGCCAACTCAAACCCTCTTGAATAACATTGTTCAATATGCCATGCTTTTGGTAGATGCGAATCATGGATTTATCTTCCTGCCAAAAGAGAACCTTCTCTCCTTAAGCGCAGCAACACAAGGGTTTGTTCAAAATCTGGGCAGGAGCGAGCCAAAACCCGGACGAGGTGTTCTTGGTCGTGTTTGGGAGACCAAGTCCATATTCCTTGTAGAGAATTACAGCGATTGGGAATTTCGGGACCCCGATTACTCTAATGAAAACCTGTACGCTGTTGCCGGGATTCCCATTAAGACTGGTGATGAAATCATCGGTGTGCTGGAAGTGGCAAGTACAAACTCTCCACGCGTCTTCTCACAAGATGATGTAAAAATATTAACCCGCTTCGCCCTGCTTGCAGCCCTTGTTCTGAACAACTCACAACTCTTGGATGCCACTGAACATGAAGTTGCAGAACGAAAACGAAATGAAACCATACTGCAAAAACAAGTAACAGAGATCGAACAGCTTCAAGCAGAATTGCGTGAGCAGACATTAAGAGATCCATTGACCGGACTGCATAACCGACGCTACTTAGGTGAGACCTTGCAGCGTGAGATCGATAAATCCAAGCGTGAAAAAACGCCGTTAAGTATCATTGTCTCTGATATCGATCACTTCAAAATGATCAATGACGTGTATGGGCATCAGGCAGGTGATAGATTTCTCGTGGCGATCGGATCGCTGATGAAAGCCAATGCGCGCAGTTCAGATATTATTTGCAGATATGGCGGCGAGGAGTTTTTGATGGTCATGCCTGGAACCTCACTCGAAGCTGCTCTCAAACGGGCAGAAGATATTTTGCACAAATGCACAAACATCATCATTGCGCATGAGGGGCAAACACTAAAAGTGGCAATGTCGCTTGGGGTGGCCACCTACCCCGATCATGGACAGGAAGCGGAAGATGTCATCCTTAAGGCAGATAAAGCTTTGTATAAATCCAAGCAAAATGGACGGAATCAGGTGAGTGCCTGGGTGGAGAGTTCAGACCTGGCATTGTAAATTTTATTGAAAAACATCAAGTGAATGGAAGATGGGTTTTTCGATCTGTCTTCCATTCTTGCTATAATAAAGGAAAAAACAATTGCATAGCCGCACCGTAATGGCACGAAGTTATCCTAAAAATTCTAAGGAAAATAAAGATGATAATTACGCCTCAGAAACTACGGATGTTTTATGATAGCTTCAAAGATGAGGATGAGAGACGCCTTGCACAAATACTCTCGATCATCACCCTCATCTATATGGCAGGAAGTCTGCTCCTGATCGTTTTGGATATATTCTGGGGGAACAAAAACCTATACGGTCTTCTGATCTTCGGTGTGCTTTTCCAAATCACCCCGGTTTACTTTTTATATAAGAGGAAACTCTCTACCAGCAGCTTGATATTGATCGGTAGCTATATTTTATATACGACCCTATTTGCAACCATGGGGTTTGGCATTCGGGATTATGTCATTTTGGTTTATCCGCCCATCATTTTGTTTGCAGGGTTGACGATAAGACGAAATGGGACGATCATCTCAACGCTTCTGGTTCTCGCCGCCCTTACCTGGCTTATTGTTGGAGAAATTTTTGGCTGGTATTCACCATTGGAAATTTCCACTCCAAGCATGTTCGACCTGGGGATCGTCACCTTATTAATTCTGGTCTCGGCAACTGTTGTGGGACAAATGATCGAAGATCTTGAAAGCAAACATGCTCAAACAAAACAGGAGCTTCATAAACGCATCATCGCCGAAGATAACCTGCAGGCATTGATCGAAAACACGGATGGAAGTATCTGGTCAGTAGACAGTCAATACAGGCTTATTGTTGGAAATTCTTATTTTCATCGCAATATCAAAGCGGTTATTGGTAGAGATCTTGAGCCCGGCGAAAGTGTTCTGGGGTCAGATTTCAGCCACCATTCCATCAAAGAATGGAAGGAGTATTACGACCGAACATTGAGAGGGGAAAAATTCTACGTCGAGTTGAGCACTCAACTCATCCCTGAACATCTGGAAATGGAATATCACTTCAGCCCGATCTATGACCAACTTGGACAAGTTGCGGGCGCTACAGTATTTGGGCGGGACATTACAGAACGCAGAAAGATGGAACAACAACTCCGGATAAGTGAAGAACAGAATCGCGCTATTGTTGAAGCAGTACCCGATCTCCTGTTTCAAACAACGCAAGATGGTGTGATCTTGAACTACCATGCGCCAAATGAGATGATGCTGTACCTTCCTCCAGCAGATTTTCTAAACAAAAAAGTTGAAGACATACTGCCGCCTCATGTTGCCAAACTTGTTATGGAAGCGATCCACCAGACCATTGAAAAACAGCAAATGGTCATATTTGAATATGACCTGGAATTAGGAGGAGAAAAAAGGTTTTTTGAAGACCGGGTCATTCCAGTACATGCTGGGGAAATGTTGTCGGTTGTGCGGGATATTACCGAACGCAAGCTGGCAGAGGAAAATTTACATAAAAGTGAAGAACGGTTCCGGCGACTTTCAGATAATGCACCAGATATTATTTTCAGATACGATCTGCAGCCAGAAAAGCGCCTTAGCTATATAAACCCCGCAGTGCAATTCCTTACCGGTTATTCTCCCGAAGAGTGTCTTGCAGACCCATCTCTTATGCTCAACATGGCCCATCCCGATGATGTATGGATCATGAAGGAGTATTTGCATACCAACCAAACACCAAAAGAACCGCTATTCATGCGATGGATCGGAAAAGATGGGCAAACACGCTGGATGGAAAGCCGTATCGTACCTGTACATGACATGAACGGGAAACTAATTGCAGTCGAAGGCATCACGCGCGACATCACCGAACGAAAACGGTTCGAAGAAAAATTACGAGAGAGTGAAGCCTTTATTCGGAATATAAATAACAACCTGGTTTCAGGCATGATCTATCAGGCTTTGATGAAAAAAGATGGAAGCAGGAAATTCACCTATTTCAGTGATTCTGTACAAAGATTATATGGGATCACGCCCCAGGAAGGTACAGAAAACCCTTCACTCATTTATGGCAGGGTATATGAGGATGACAAGGCTCGGGTAGCCGCAGAAGAAGAAGAGGCAAATAGAAATCTGACGGTGTTCAAGACCAAAACAAGGATGATCAACCCTGATGGGAGTATCCGCTGGTCTTCTTTCGTTTCCAACCCAACCCTTTGGGACGATGGCACAACTTGTTGGGACGGAATAGAACTCGATATTACCGAACTCAAAAATACAGAACACGCTCTCCATCAAAGCAGGGAAATGTACCGGTTGTTGGCAGAAAATATCTCGGATGTGATCTGGGTGCTCGATATCAATGAAATGCGCTTCCGATATGTCAGCCCATCTGTGGAACGATTACGCGGATTTACTGTTGAAGAAGTTATGGCACAATCTTTAGACCAGGTACTTTCTCCCGATTCCATGCATGTTTTACAGGCGAATCTATCATCTCGAGTTCAGGAATTTCTGGAAGGGCAGCGTGGATACCATGTGGACGAAGTGGAACAGCCTCGCAAAGATGGCTCCACTGTCTGGACAGAAGCGACCACCAGCTTCCAAATAAATGAAGCGACCGGACATTTGGAAGTCTACGGCGTTTCCAGAGATATCACTGAAAGGAAACAGGCTCAGGAAGCGCTTCGAGAAGCGGAAATGCGCTGGCAATTCGCGCTTGAAGGATCAGGGGACGGGATCTGGGATTGGAATGCTGAAAGTAATCACGTTTTTTATTCAAGGCAATGGAAAAGTATGCTCGGTTATAAAGAAGAGGAGATTGGACATTCACCCGAGGAATGGACAAAACGCATTCATCCTGATGATCTTCAAAATGTTGAAGATGAGATAGCCAAGCATTTTGCAGGGAAATCGCCCGTGTATATCAGTGAATATCGCATCTTATGCAAAGATGGCACATACAAATGGGTGCTGGACAGAGGAAAGGTGGTCCAATGGAGGAAGGAGAATAGCCCTCTCCGATTCATTGGTACACATACCGATATCACCCAACAAAAATTGACGGAACGCCAACTGCGCAGTCAACTGAACGAGATCGAACAGCTTCAGGATGAATTACGCCAACAAGCCTTCCATGACCCGCTAACCGGTTTATTCAACCGGCGTCACCTGACAGAAACACTGGATCGTGAATTAAACCGTGCACAACGCGAAGAGAAAACGACAAGTATTGTGATCATGGATATTGACCTGTTCAAAAATATCAATGACACCTATGGTCACCAGGTTGGAGATAAGTTCCTGATAGCGATTGCCGAACTGCTCAGAAAACAGGTTCGCGGCTCAGATATTGCATGCCGATATGGCGGTGAAGAATTTCTACTCATTCTGCCGGGAATTACAGCTCAAGATGCATTCAAACGTGCGGAAGAACTTCGGGAAATGTGCATGAATATTCTTATTTCACATGACCATAAAGACCTATTCGTAACTCTCTCAATGGGTGTTGCCACCTTCCCAACCCATGCCACAAGCGTTGATGAATTGTTGACAAAAGCCGACAAAGCCTTATACAACTCCAAGCAAAGTGGCAGAAATCGAGTCACTTTATCAAATAAATAAAAAGTTCGAGTGAGACTATTCACCCGAACTGAACGTTCTTACTCTTCCTACCTATTCTTCAAGACTACCGTAAAGGTGGTCCCTTCGTTCAATTTACTATCCACCAAAATCGACCCATTCAACTCTCTCAGAATGGAGTTGACTATGAACAACCCAATACCACTACCAGGAATCTCGGCCATATTAACGTTGCGGGCACGGTAAAAACGGTCGAACAAATATGGCATGGCATCCGATGGTATGCCTAATCCACTATCCACAACAGATATATGGGTTTCGGTTTCCAACCGGTCAACACGCAGTAACACCTGGCTATCGTCCTGAGAAAATTTAACAGCATTGCTCAACAGGTTAATGAATACTTGCTGAAGGGCACTTACATTTCCCAGAACAACACAGGGGTTGGCGGCGATCGTCATATGAATATTTATATTCTTCTTCTTTGCGATCGGTTTCACCGCCAAAATGGCATCCTTCAAAATCGGGTTCAGATCCAGGGCGGTAACTTCCACATGCAAAGTTCCATTCTCCAAACGCCCTGCCATCAACAATTCATTGATCAAATTCTTTTGCCGATTTAATTCACTTGATAGTGTAGAAAGATATTCACTGGCTTCCTCAACCGTACAATCTTGTTGAAGTAATTCCGTCATCAAAATCGCAGAAGTTAGCGGTGTGCGCAATTCATGGGATGCCCAATTCACAAAGTCAGATTTCATTTGATTAAGTTTGGCTTGCTCGGTGATGTCACGCACGATCAACAATGCTTCCAATTTACTGATAGGAAATAAGCGTGCTTCGAACGTCCCATTCTTACCAGAGAGTTTGAAGTTTTCAACCGTGCGGGGCAATGTAAACAAAGTTTCATCTGGAATACGTGGAAGTAATTTATTTGCTATCTCGTCATTCCACAACTCATGCAAATTTCTGCCTATGGCAGTGGCGGGCTCAAGATAAAGTGGATGGGAAGGATTCGCGTTGTAGTCAAAGATCCGTCCCGAACGATCCACTCGAAGCAAAAGATCAGGCAACGCGTCCACGATGATGCGGTTACGTCTTTCACTCAGGCGCAAAGTCTCTTCGTAATGCATTCTCTCGATTGCAGCACCCAACAAATTTGCCGTCGTTTGCACGATATCAAAACTGGTAGGCAGCCAAGAGAGCCGATCATCTTTATCGAACAAGCCCAAGAATCCCCATGACCCCAATGCCCCTTGAATGGGAACTGCTAGCATTGAAACTTTTGGTGTGGTGGAGACTTTTTCTGGCACATCAGGAACAGAGAAGACACGATCCGGAAACTTGGATAGTGACTCTAAAAATGGTTCAATGACCGTTTCCGCATCAAACTCAGGGACAGCTGGATCAACCCATTTATGCCGAATCCGCAGGGATGAATTTTTCGCCTCAAAGATGACAGTACTAAACACCCCCACCGCATATCCCAACGACTCAAGCACCTCTGGCAAGCTTCCCTCAATGTTCGATGAGCGAAATAGAACTGCAGTCACCTCACCAATAATGGATTGGGCACGCACATTTCGTTTGAGCAAGCGTTCATTCTTCTTGCGTTCTCCGATATCGCGTGCGATCAATTGAATATAAGCAGGTTTCCCATCGGCACTGTACACGAGAGAAGAACTCAACTCTGCCTGTAACAAAGATCCATCTTTTTTACGCAGGTTGTGTTCAAAAACATTTACGCGTTTTTCAAGGATGACATCCCTGCGGGATGAATTGTCGAGACTCAGGAAGATATCTGAATAATTTCCCGGCAACTCGCCTTCTGAATACCCAAGCATGCGATTGGCTTGCGGGTTCACTTCCAGGATCTTAAAATCCAGGCTGATGATGAAAACACAATCTCCCGTCTGTTCGAACAAAGCGCGATAATCCAAGTCTCCATTCCAGGAGATTCCTTGTACATCAACGCCTATGCCAAGTTTCTTAAACGGAAGAATTTTCTCATCCATACGTTACATCTTCTGTGGAAATATCCGGCAAGGTTGCCTGCACACAACATCCTTGAGCGCTATCAAGGATCTTCACGTCACCACCTAATGAGCGAAAGAGAGCCCTGGCTATGGTTAATCCCAACCCCAGCCCCTGATACTCTCGTGTTGCCCCCTGGCTGATCTGAAAATAACGTTCAAAGACCTTCTCACGCAGATCCATTGGAATTCCAGGACCTTGATCTTCGATCGTTATTGTTGCACCGCCATTGTTTCCCGATGTGATCTTTAGGATCACTGTCCCATCTTCCGGGCTAAATTTCAAGGCATTGTCCACCAAATGCAATATCGCTCGTGGAATCTCCTGTCGAGGTGCTCTGATCGCATTGGAAATCGAAAGAACGGGCACAAAATGGATCGTCTTGGTATCGTACCGCGCGATCCTACGACGGATCGGCTGCAAGATATGTAACTCTGGATTGATGGGTTGCCTTACATTATTGATGGAACCCTGATCTAGATCGGTAAGAAGAATGATGTCGGTTATCAATGATTCAAGACGTTCCCCACTGGAGCGGGCAATACGTATAAATTCTTTTTGTTCCTCCAACGATTCGAATTTGTGTGTCGCAACGATCTCCAGAAACATCATTACATTATTCAGGGGAGTACGGATCTCATGGTGAAAATTCTGGATCAATTCGCGGCGTAATTTTTCAAGGTCTTCCTGCCCAAACTCTCTAGCTTCTGCTTGCCCCTGTTTTCGCTCCCGGCGCACACGACGAAGAACCGCCTCGACCCGTGCCGATAATTCCTGCACATCAAAAGGCTTGGTCACATAATCATCTGCCCCGCCTCGAATACCCGTCACGCGATCTTCCACCGCAGTTCGGGCTGTGAGGTAGATCAAAGGTATGGAAGCCAATACCGGGTCTGTGCTCAGTTTCTTTTTCATTTCGAACCCGTCTAACACAGGCATCAAAATATCGGAAATGATCAGGTCTGGGTGATATTCACCAGCCTTTTGGATGGCATCAATGCCATTTTCCGCCGTGATCACTCGGTATCCCTGGCGGGTCATTGCAGCAGATAGCCCCATGCGAATTGCTGCTTCATCTTCAACGATTAAGATAATGGTTCTCAGGTCTTTGCCCGATTCTAAATTCATAACGCACCTACCCCGATTATCCCCGCAACGGGCAGGTACAGCATAATAAAGACATGACAATTTTTATGAAGTTGTCTGGAACAAAAGGAAATTCCCCTTATTTTTCGCCTTCATCATTGTTAAATATCACAACCCGGTTCCGCCCTGAATTTTTGGCAACATACAACGCCCGGTCTGCAAGCATCACCAATTGGTCTGCCTTTTCCATATCTGGCTGAAGACTGGAGATGCCAGCGCTGATGGAGATGCCCAATTTCTTGTGGTCAGCACTGATAATCGTTGACTTTAACTCACGGTATATTCGCTCAAGGACCATGGAAGCATCCTGCTCGGAACTGTTCGAGAACAGGATCACAAACTCATCGCCGCCATAGCGGGCAAGCACATCCGAGGTCCTCAACTCGCCGCGAACCACATTGGCGGCTTTTTTCAACAACTCATCCCCCACCTGATGTCCGTACGTATCGTTGATTTTTTTTAGATAATCCACATCGAACATAACCAGCGAAAGCGGACGCTCATACCGCCGCGAAGCGGAGAATTCATAGCCCAACAATTCGAAGAAATACCGACGGTTGAAAACTCCTGTCAGGCTGTCGGTTCGGGAGGCGAGTTGCTCCCGTTCAAAAGCTCGCCTTAATGTAAGGTTGATCTGCTCAATTGACTCTTTGGTGCGGCGTAATTCATCCTCCGCCAATTTACGCTCGGTCACATCATGATTGATGGTGACGCCGCCAACATAATTGCCGCTATCGTCTTCCAACAAGGTCACTGATGCATCGACCCAGATCTCTTTACCAGAGCGATGCTTCTGCTTAAGTTCACCTCGCCAGGTTTTGTCCTTGATTAATGATTGCTGGGCAAGTTCCTGCTGTCCCTCCATGAACTCCGTACCGCAAACATCATCAACCAACTTGCCAAGTACATCGGCTTCCTGCCAACCATAAAGGATCTCGGCTCCTTTGTTCCAATAATTGATCTTTAGATCATTATCGGTCGAAATAACAGCACTGGAGACCTTATCCATCACAAAGGCAAGGAAACGAACCCGTGCTTCTTCCCGCCGTCGATCCACGACATTACGGGCAATTCCGATCAACCTGCCATCCCTCATCATTTTTGCACTGATCTCTACGGGAACCAATTTACCGTTTTTCCCAATCAGGTCACGTTCAGCGATGACCGTCTTGCCCTCTAACAGGTCTTTCATCCGGATGGGGTTGTATTTTGTTCCTGCCGCCAGATCTTGCATGGACAGAGAAAGGATCTCTTCACGGGTGTAGCCTAACATTTCGCAACCAGCGCGGTTAACATCCACATAACGACCAGACGGTTCAGCAATAAAGATGCCATCTGCTGCCTGATCCATTATGGAACGGTAATTGATCTCGCTGGTAAGTAATGCCTGTTCGATCTTTTTTCGTTGTGAAATATCAATAACAAAAACAGATATTCCAACGATCTCTCCATTTTTGTCATAGACGGGCACATAACGATCCTCCCACCATGAGCGGACATGTCCAGATTCATCACCATATTCTTCTTCCATGATCAATGATTCACCACGCAGAACTTTATCAAAGTTTTCCTGCGCTTTTTTTCGATCATCTTCACGATGAATATATTCGAGCATATTCTGACCAATGGCAATCTCTGCCCCCCAGATCCGTTTCATTACCTCCCTATGCGATTCTGTAAAAGCCGTATATTGATACTTGATGTCTAGAGAAAAAATAATGACACTGCGCAAACTGGATAAAGTGTCATTTTGAAGATGGTTTATCTTTTTCATTCTCAGAGATCATCTTTCATAAAAAAAAAGACCTTCAACGAATACAATTGAGATACAGGGATGCCTGTATTTTTTTTAGGATTAAAACGATGGATAGATAAGTTGAGTACTAATACCTTTACTTGCGTCTTCCATTGGTAGATGCACTAAGGCGTAACCATTGAGCAACAAATCGAATTTCCCGCTTTTTTGCCATCTCCCAGAAAGGTCATTTTCACCCATTATAATGTAGGAATGTTCATTGACCAGGTAAATATTCATGTAAGATCCGGAAAAGGCGGCGACGGCATGGTCCATTTTCGCCGTGAAAAATACGAACCGCGCGGCGGCCCCGATGGCGGTGATGGCGGCAAAGGCGGCGACATCATTTTTCAAGTTAAACCGATCCTCAATTCGCTTTCTCACTTTAAACCAAAGCAATCCTTTGCGGCGGATGATGGCGTAAATGGCGGTGGCTCGCAAATGACCGGACGTGGCGGCAAAGACCTCATTATCCACGTCCCCCCAGGAACAGTCATCTATGATGCTGAAACTGGCGATCTCCTCGGCGACCTCACCGAAGCCGGGCAGCAACTCATCGTCTGCAAGGGTGGACGCGGTGGACGCGGAAACCAGCACTTCGCAACATCACGGAACCAGGCTCCACGAACGGCAGAACGCGGCGAACCACATGAGGAAAAAATGCTGCGCCTCGAACTTAAGCTGATCGCGGATATTGGCATCATTGGCTTACCCAACGCTGGGAAATCCACTCTCCTCTCCGTTCTGACGAACGCCAAGCCCAAGATCGGTGACTATCCCTTCACAACTCTCGAACCCAACCTTGGAGTTGCCAAGATCGACGAAGAAGCAACTGTTGTTTTGGCAGATATCCCCGGGTTGATCGAAGGGGCTCACGAAGGCGCAGGCTTGGGTCATGATTTTCTGCGTCATATTCAGCGCACACGAATTTTGGTTCACATGATCGATGGCTTGTCTGAAGATCCACTTGCAGATTTCAGCCAGATCAACACCGAGCTTTCGCTCTTCGACCCGAAACTTGGCAAAAAGCCGCAGGTAGTGGTCATCAACAAGATTGACCAACCTGATGTGCAGGCACGATTAAAAGATATTCAAGCGAGCTTCAAAAAGAAGAAGGTGGAGATCGTCACCGCCTCAGCCATGGCACGTACCAATACGCGCGAGGTTTTACTGTCGGCGTATCGAATGCTTCAGGAACTGCCACCAGAACAACTTGAGGAAGAGGCGCTGCCCGTCTACAAACCGGAAGTGGACCCGAACTTATTCAACATCCATAGAGAAGATGGGGATAAGTGGAGAGTATCTGGTGTGGCAATCGAACGAGCCGCCAAGATGACCTACTGGGAGCATTACGGTTCGGTACGCCGCTTCCAACGCTTGATGCAAAAACTCGGCGTGGACAAAGCCCTGCGAGAAGCTGGTGTGCAGGACGGTGACACGGTCTACGTTGGTGATTTTGAGTTGGAATGGCAGGAATAGAATAATGAAAAAGGACATGGACACCAATCCATGTCCTTTTTTGATTCCACATTATTTCTTGACAATTCAAATATGAGAGTGGAGATAAAATAATAGCATGACCAAACAACGCATCCTTACCGCAGGGCTGATCGTTCTTGGATTCTTTATCATCGTTTTTTTTGGGATGAATACCATTCGCGCTTTCAAACACATGCGCGGACGCGGCCCATTTGACGGGAAGCCGCCCACGGCAAACCAAACCGATGTTGAGTTGATCCGCGATTGGATGACGATCCCCTATATTGGAAAAATGTACGAAGTGCCGCCAGAAGCCTTGTTCTTCAGCCTGGGCATTGAACCAGACAAGCAAATTGCAAAAAAAAGTTTGAAAGAACTTAATAATGAATATTTTCCAGATCAAACAGACCTGGTCATTGTTCAGATAAAAGACACCATCAAGGCATTCCAAAGTCAGGAACGCCCTCCAGAACCAATTCCACCTGCAGCACCTGCTGCGCCAATACCTTCTACGCCAAAACCATGAGCGACACGATCTCAAGTTTTTTTCTAACCCAGGTCATCAACTATGGTGCTCCCCTCTTTGCATTGACTCTCTTTCTCGGAGCTGTTGGGCTGCCCGTGGGTGCTTCTCTGATGGTCATTGCAGTTGGTGCGTTTTCTCAGCAAGGATATTTTGATTGGGGTACTATGGCGATCCTTGGATTACTGGGTGCAGTGATCGGTGATTCGCTCAGTTTTGGTATGGGCTTCTATGGGAAAAATTGGGTTGAAAAACGTTTTGGGTCCTCACCAACCTGGAATAATGCCCAAGTGTATTTTGATAAGCGAGCCTGGGTGGCGATCTTTCTAACCCGTTTTTTGGTAACGGCATTGGCAATTCCCACCAACCTGATCGCGGGGAGTAGCGGATACAAGTTCCAACGCTTCATGTTGTACGATGTCCTCGGTGAAACAACATGGATCATTCTTTATGGCGGCTTGGGGTATGCGTTTGGCACACAGTGGGAATCGGTCTACGACTTTCTTGGAAATTTCGGAGGGCTCGTGCTCGGGGCTGTAATTTTAGGTGCTGGGATTTGGATGGCGAAAAATCAATTCAATAAGCCCAAACTAGAGCAAGTTGCATAAAAAAACATCCTCTTTGCAGAGGATGTTTTTTTTATATTAGTGGTGGTGCCCGTCACCCTCATGGACATGTCCATGGTCGAGTTCTTCATCGGTCGGCTCTCGCAGAGCGACAACCTTAACTGAGAACTCCAACACAGCACCGGCCAGAGGATGGTTGAAATCGAGCTTTACGGTCTTGTCATCGAATTCAGCTACATAGGCAGCCTGATGATTGCCATCTTCATCGGTAACATGAAGTTCCATGCCTTCTTCCAATGCCATGTCGGCAGGGAATTCGGTGCGGGGGACATCCATGAAGGCATCATCTTCGAATTCGCCATATCCATCGGCAGGCTGAACGGTAACATTCTTGCTGTCACCAACCTTCATGCCCATCATTTCATTTTCCAAACCGGGGATGATATTGCCGTACCCTGCCAGAAACTGCAAAGGACCCGCCTCATCGGATGAGTCCAGTACTTCTCCGTCCACGGTCAGTTTGTATTCCATTGAAACAACCAACCCGTCTTTTACTGTATCGTGTGCCATAATCTATCCTTTTCAAATTTAATTGCGCCCATTGTACCAGCGATTATCCAAGTCAACCCAAATTACGTTCGGCTATAATCTCATCTACAATAACTCTCAACGCAGCCAAGGAGAATGTATGAAAAAATTACGTGCCAGAGACTTGGGAATTCCATTTGAGGGAACACCCGGTAAGTTCAACGCGATCACGGATGTGACCGGTGTCACTGTTGGGTATTCCACCATTATCGAAGGCACTGATGCGCGGACGGGTGTCACCATCATCCATCCACGCGGAGCAAACGACCCAACCCCCGCTTTCGCAGGCATCCATTCTTTTAACGGGAACGGGGAAATGACCGGTGCCGCCTGGGTGGAAGAAGGCGGTCTTTTGGAAGGTCCCATTGGGTTAACCAATACACACAGCGTTGGAGTCGTTCACCATGCATTGATCAAATGGCAGGTTGAGCACCATAAACTGACCCAAAATTGGTTAACCCCGCTCGTGGCTGAAACCGCTGATGCCTGGTTGAACAACATGAACGGTTTCTATGTTCAGGAACATCACGTCCTCGAAGCAGTACAAGCTGCCAAGTCTGGAGAGATCGAAGAAGGAAATGTCGGCGGCGGCACGGGAATGTTATGCTATGAATTTAAAGGCGGCACAGGAACCTCATCTCGCAAACTGCCTGAAAAACTGGGCGGTTGGACGGTTGGGGCTCTGGCACAATGCAACTTTGGCAGGCGTTATCAATTGACCATCTCCGGTGCGCCTGTTGGAAATCACTTGAAAGATGATTCACCCGTCACCAGCGGAGAGAATCCATTCAAACAAGATGACGGTTCGTTGATCGTCATCGTTGCCACCGATGCGCCGCTTATGCCGCATCAACTCAAACGAGTTGCGAAGCGCGTTTCGTTGGGCATGGGACGCACAGGCTCCATTGGTGGGAACGGTTCGGGGGATATCTTCCTCGCCTTCTCAACCGCCAACCTTGAAGCAGCACGCGGCGGCAAGATCGTTTCTCTTAATGCCCTGCCCAATGAACAACTCGACCCGATCTTTGCTGCCACTGCCTACGCCACCGAAGAAGCGATCATCAATGCATTGGTCACAGCAGAAGATATGATCGGGCATGAAATTAGCGCCAAAGCCATGCCGCATGATGAAGTGAAAGAGATCCTTCGCAAATACAATCGATTGGTTTGATCTAAAGGGAGATACACATGAGCAAAGCAACATCACACTATGGAAGCTGGAGATCCCCGATCACAGCCGACCTCATTACTGCCAAAACCATTACCCCTGTCGAAGTGATCGTCGATGGCGACGATATTTACTGGATCGAATCCCGCCCGCTTGAAAAAGGTCGTTACGTCATCATGCGCCGCACTTCAAGTGGAGACACCAACGAATGCACACTGCCGGACTTCAATGCGCGCACATCCGTCCACGAATATGGCAACGGCGCTTTTACGGTCTCAAAAGGCATCATTTACTTTGTCAATTACAAAGACCAGCACATCTATCGTCAAGCTCCGGGTGAAACACCTGTGCCGCTCACTCCAACCAATGGCTATCGCTATGCCGATCTTCGAATGGATGAAAAGCGCAACCGCATCCTCTGTATCCGTGAAGACCACACCGGTGAGGGTGAAGCTGTCAACACTCTTGTGAGTGTGAACCTCAATGGCAACGACAATGGAACCGTTCTCGTTTCAGGCAACAATTTTTATTCCTCGCCCCGTCTCGACCCAAGCGGAACCAAACTCGCTTATTTGACATGGAATCATCCCAACATGCCTTGGGATGGATGTGAACTCTGGCTGGCAGATATCCACGAAGATGGCACGCTTCACAACGCGGACCTTGTAGCTGGTTCAGCCACCGAATCCATTTACCAACCCGAATGGTCGCCTGAAGGCGTCTTGCACTTCGTTGCAGAACCGCATGGCTGGTGGAATTTGTATCGCCTGAACAACGGGAGCATCGAAGCACTGCATTCCATGGAAGCGGAGTTCGGTGAACCACAGTGGGTCTTCAACATGGCAAAGTATGGATTTGTTTCTGAAAACAAAATTTTCTGTGCCTATACCCAAAACGGACTTTGGTATCTTGCCCTGCTCGATACCCAAAACAAAACCTTCTCCCCCATTTCTTCATCGTTCACCTATGCTGCTGATGTCCATTGCGGTGAGGGTTTCAGCGCATTTATTGGCGGTTCATTCTCTCAACCGCTTTCCGTCATACGGTACGACCTTGCATCAAACCGCTTTGAAACCATCAAACAGGCGTTTGAAGTGACCGTCGATACGGGATACTTATCCACTCCGCAACCGATTGCCTTCCCAACTACCGATGGAAAGGTCGCGCACGCCATTTATTATCCACCTTGCAACAAAGACTTCTCTGCCCCAGAGGGAGAACGCCCGCCTCTAATGGTCATCAGCCACGGCGGACCGACGGCACAAACCGCAGTGACCTTGCAATACAAGATCCAATATTGGACCAGTCGCGGCTTTGCTGTTGCCGATGTCAACTATGGCGGCTCGACAGGTTACGGGCGGGAATACCGTCAGCGCCTCAACGGCAATTGGGGCATCGTGGACGTGGACGATTGCTGCAATGCTGCTCTCTATCTCGTGGATCAAGGACTCGCTGACCCGGAACGTCTCGCCATTCGCGGTGGCAGTGCAGGCGGCTATACCACTTTTGCCTGCCTTGCCTTCCGGAACGTATTCAAAGCTGGAGCCGGTCACTATGGTGTCAGCGATCTTGAAGTTCTCGCCAAAGACACGCACAAGTTTGAGTCCAGATACCCCGACTCACTGATCGGTCCATATCCTGAACGCAAAGACCTATATTACGAACGTTCTCCTATCCATTTTTCTCACAACATCACTTGTCCGCTGATCCTCTTTCAGGGAGATGAAGATAAAGTCGTACCGCCCAGCCAATCTCAGGCTATGTTCGAGGCGGTGCGGGCAAGAGAGATTCCCACGGCGTACATCCTTTTTGAAGGTGAACAGCACGGGTTCCGCAAAGCAGAGTCCATCAAACGCGCGCTCGAAGGTGAGTTATATTTTTATTCGAAGATATTTAAGTTCGAGTTGGCAGAAGATATTCCAGCTATCGAGATCGAAAACCTTTAATCCTGCAACCCGTGTCTGGTTTTTTGCGTAAAGAAATCACGCGCTTAAATTATCGGAGGCAATATGTCTAACATTCTTGAAGTTCAAAATCTTGCAAAACACTATGGCGATTTTCAAGCCGTGAAAGGTATTTCGTTCAGCATAAAAGAAGGCGAGATCTTCAGCCTGTTGGGACCCAATGGTGCGGGGAAAACGACCACCATCTCAATGCTCTCCACACTTTACGCCCCCACATCCGGTGATGCGACCATAGCAGGGCATTCCATAACCAGGCATCCAATGAATGTCCGCAATGCCATTGGTGTTGTTCCGCAAGACCTTGCACTTTATGAAGACCTGACCGCCCGCGAGAACTTGACCTTCTGGGGGCAGATGTACGGATTGAGCGGTTCGACTCTCAAGAACCGTGTGGAAGAAGTGCTCGGTCAGATCGGGCTGGTGGATAAAGCCAAGGATAGAGTTAAAACCTATTCAGGCGGGATGAAGCGCCGCGTCAACATTGGGGTGGGCTTGCTCCACAAACCAAAACTTCTCTTCATGGACGAGCCAACGGTCGGTATCGATCCGCAATCGCGCCGTGCTATTCTCGACACAGTCAAAGATTTGAACAAACAAGGCATGACCGTTCTTTACACTACGCACTACATGGAAGAAGCCGAAGAACTTTCAGACCGTGTAGGCATCATTGACCACGGCGAGTTGATCGCCATTGGTACGCAAAAGGAACTCACCAAACAGGTTGGTGAAACGGAAACGCTGATGCTGCACATCGGCGAGAACGAAGATCCCGAAGCTCTGGTGACTGCCTTCAAAGGCATCAAAGGCGTGCTTGAAGCCAATGCCATCAACCATGAGATCTCGGTCATTACCCATTCTGCAGCAGATGTGATGGCACCCGTTGTAACAAAAGCTAATGAGCGCGGAATCAAAATCCATTCCATTGACATCCGCGAGCCGAATTTGGAAGCGGTGTTTTTGCATTTGACGGGTCGCGCATTGCGCGACTGACCGTTGACCATAGACCGCTGACGATGGACACACCATCGTCCATGGTCAATCGTCCATCGTCTTTACGGAGTAATCATGCTAAAAACAATCCTTATCGGCATCAAAGATGTAAAACTCGCCTTTCGTGACCGCGCTGCATTGATCTTCATGCTGCTGGCGCCCTTCCTACTCACCCTTGGGATGGGACTGGTCACCGGCAGATTTAGCGGCAGCAACTCTTCGGGCATTTCAGATATTCCCGTTGTCATCGTTAATTTGGATGATGGCGAAATGGGGCAGGCATTGGTGGATGTGTTCAACTCGGAGGATCTGGCTGAATTGGTCGAACCAAGTCTCGGCACGAGTCCAGAAGCGGCTCGTCTTCAAGTGGATGAAGATGAAGTTGCGGCGGCGATCATCATTCCAGCTGGGTTCACGAAAAGTATCATCCCCAAACAAGAAGACCTTGATAATGGTGTCATGCCGGAAACGGTCAAGATCGAAATGTATGCCAATCCATCGCGCCCCACTAGTGCAGGCATCATCAAATCCATTTTGGATGAATTCATGAGCCGTATTGAAGAAGGGTCGATCAGCGGGCAGACTTCGATCGTGCAATTGCTCGTCAGCGGACGCATTACGCCAGAACAAGCACAAGCCGCGGGTGAAGACATGAATCAGCGTTTGCAAAATACTTCCACAGACGAAGTGCTTGCGATCACCCTCAATTCATCCACAGCCGATGGCGAAGAAGTAGAGTTCGATGTCCTTGCATATCTTGCGCCGGGCATGGCGTTGATGTTCTTGATGTACACCGTCAGTTATGGCGGGCGTTCCATCCTCGCGGAAAAATCACAAGGCACACTGCCGCGCTTGCTCGTCTCCCCCACGAACACAATGCAAATCCTCGGCGGCAAGGTCTTTGGCATTTTCTTAACCGGTGTGGCACAAATGTTGATCTTGATCGGTGCAACTTCCATGCTCTTTCAATTGAAATGGGGAGATGCGCTTGGCGTGATCGTTCTGGTTCTCGTGGCAGTTTTTGGAGCAACCGGTTGGGGCATGATCATTACAGCACTGGCTCGTACACCCGGGCAGGTTGGCAGCATTGGTTCTGCCATGATGCTGATCTTCGGCATCCTCGGTGGAAGTTTCATCAGCCTCGACCAAATGCCGCCGCTCGTTCAGTCCATCAGCCGTATCACACCGAACTCGTGGGCATTGGATGGATTCACCACCCTCGCCCTCGGTGGGACTCTCTCGAATCTCTCTGCGCCGATCACTGCTCTGCTGACGATGGGCGGATTCTTGTTTGTGGCTTCGGTCTTGTTATTCGGCAAAAAGAATCTGGTGCAAAAATGAAAAAAATATTTGCCATCGCATGGAAGGACGCCATCGTTCGATTTGCAAGTTCATCGGAATTGTTGTTCTTCATAATTCTCCCTCTGGTCTTCACCTTCCTGCTCTCGGGTGGAAGTCCATCAGGCAACCCCACCAATAATCGCGTCCGATTGGTTGTTGTAGATTCAGCGAACACTTCCATTTCACAAGAGATCATTGCCGAGTTGGAAAGATCTACCGCTGTATATCCTGAGATCATGCCGCTTGAAGATGCAGAAGAAGAATTCAGCGCGCGCCGTGTTTCAGCGATATTGATCATCCCTGCCGGTTTAGATTTTGCCGCCATCCAAAATGGAACTGCCGAACTCGATTTTCGCCAACAACCCAACGATATGGATGCATCCATTGCACAGCGTGCCGTTCAAACTGCGATCCGCGGCGTAAGCAGCACGATCAGCGCCGCGAACATCGCCGTGGAAGAAGCCAAGGCAAGAGGAACCTTTGAGTCTGCTGAAGCAGAACAAGCCTATTTCGATGAGGCTCTCACCCTCGCCAAAAAGCTGCAAACTAATGCTCCTGAAAGAGTGACCGTAATCGAAGGCACCACACCAGACGATGTGGAATACGACCCGCGTGCCAATTCATCTGCCGGGCAATTGGTCACCTGGGTGTTCATTCCTCTGTTTGGTATCTCAGCGCTTTTCGCCTATGAACGTCAACAAGGGACACTGCGCCGCGTGCTCACTACTCCCACCAGCAAAGCCACATACTTGCTTGGCACGATCTCGGGTCAGGTGGTGATGGCCTTGATCCAGATGTCGCTGTTGGTTCTGTTTGGGATGTTCGCCCTTCAGCTCAAATGGGGGCAGGAACCGCTCGCGCTCTTCATCCTGCTCACCTGTGCGGCACTTGCCGCTGGAGCGATCGGCACCACGATGGGAACTTTCATCAAGACCGAAAGCCAAGCCAGCGGGTTGAGCATCATGGCGGGTATGGTCATGGCATTGTTGGGCGGTTGTTGGTATCCGCTCGAATTATTCCCCGCAACAGTTCAAAACATGGTGAAGGTCCTACCTACCACCTGGGCCATGCAAGGACTGCTCGACCTTGTCTTGCGTGGCGGCGGGCTGACGGATATCCTGTTTGAGTCAGGTGTGTTGCTTGGCTTCGCGGCGGTATTCTTTACGATCGGGGTGGCTAGGTTCAGATACGAATAAATGACCACCAACGATGGGCGATAGCTGCTCTTGTAGTCTATCGCCCATCGTTGGTTTTTACCTTAATCCTTCGAACAGATCGCGCTCTACATCTCTTCCCCCATTGACCATACTAAACACGCGCACGAACACCCCTTCACCCCAAAATCGCATAAGCGCCGCACGTGGAGCATCTACTAATGGACCAAAACCAGCCAGTTGTGATTGATGGCAAAGGATGGCTTTCCATGTGGCATCAAAATGATTACGACAATCAATACGAGTGGTAATCGACCAATCTTCCCAGCCAATGTGTGTCCGTTTCACACCATCAATCTCCATGGAGATACCGCCAGTCAATTCGCGGAAACCAGCCACCAAATCCATTGAATCCACGGCATGATAGAACTTGGAAACAATGTGAGAAAGCTGTCCTTTAGGGTCATGGTAGCCTTCCGACGCTGCACACACCAACGCTGAAGTGGTGAATTGGCTAACCGCTATATGATCGGGATGCCCATAAATTCCATTCAGATCAAAAGTCACCACCACCTGCGGGCGGATGCGCCGAATAACAGCAGTAATATCCGCGATTGCTTTCTGCGGCTGGACTTGATCGACATCGCCATCAATGTAATCCAGAAAAACAATTTCTTTGAGACCGAGATGCTGTGCCGCATTCATCAATTCTTCTTCGCGAATCTTTCCCAATACTTTTAGCCCGGGGTTTTTATCTGGGGGTCCATTCCAGCCGCGTTCGCCGCGAGTGGCACAAATCAAATAGGTCTCCACTCCTTCTGCAGCATATTTCGCCAATGTGCCCCCAATACCAAGCGACTCATCATCAGGATGAGCCAAGATCGCCAATAACTTTAAAGGGTCTGCCATCTCAAATCCTTTCTAATCCAGATAATTTTACTCCGAATGAAAAACAGAAAGGTGCGGTCAGTCTGAGCTGATCTCACCTTTCTGTTTTTTTTATAGACATCGTATATGATGTCTAATTTTTCTTCTCCAAATATTCACTATACCCGCCCTGATACTCTGCGAGTTGACCATTCTCGATCACCAACAACCGCTGGACGGTTCTATCGAGAAAATAGCGGTCATGCGAGATGACCAAAACCGTCCCTTCGAAATCTTCGAGGGCTTGTTCCAATACTTCGGCGGATGCAATATCAAGGTTGTTGGTGGGTTCATCGAGCAGAAGGAAATTCGCGCCGGAGAGAACCACCAAGGCCAGCTGCAAGCGGCTGCGTTCGCCACCAGAGAGTTCGCCGATCTTCTGGGAGACTTGTTTGTATGTAAAAAGATAACGCAGCAAAAACGCTGTGGCTCTTGATTCGCTCATCTCACCCGCATAACGGACGGCATCCAACACGGTCTGGTTGAAATCGAGAGTCTCATGTTCCTGTGCATAATGACCGATGGAAACGCTGGGTCCGATCTTGATCTCGCCCGTATCTGGCATTTCTTTGCCGAGGATCATGCGCAGCATCACAGATTTCCCTGCTCCATTCGCACCGATCAACCCAACCCGTTCGCCATGCCAGATGGTCTCGTTGACGTTCGCAAAGACTTTGCGCTCACCAAAAGATTTTGAAATGTTCTCCAATTCCAAGACCTTGTTCGAGCCGCGCCAACCGTTCAATTGCAATTCCATTCTGCGGCGTTCGGTGACGGGTTTCTCGACCTTGTCCATCTTGTCCAAACGTTTTTGCATCGACTTGGATTTTCGCGACAGGTCTTCGTTGTCATAGACCTTGCCCCAAATGGCAAGGCGTTTGATCGCCGCTTCGAGGCGTTTGATGGTCACTTGTTGCGCGCGGAACATTTCTTCCTGCCGCGCCAGACGCATTTCTTTATCTGCCATGTACGAGGTGTAATCGCCTTCGAAGACGGTCATTTTGCCGTCTTCCAATTCAGCGATGTGTGTCACAGCCGCATCGAGCAGATAACGGTCATGCGAGATGATGACCACCGTCCCATCGTATTCGCGGATGAGCTTTTCGAGATACATCTTGCCGGGCAGGTCGAGATGATTATCCGGTTCATCCAACAACAAGATATCTGGACTCAGCAACAACAGCCGCGCCAACCCGACCAGTTTTTTCTGACCGCCGCTCAACACCGAGAGCGGCTTGGTCAATTCGCTTTGAGCGAGACCCAACCCGAGCAGGATACCCTTAACTCGCTCCGGGTATGAGTCACCGCCGAGAGCGTAATACTCTTCAATGAGTTGATGTTGTCGTTCCAAGGTACGTTCTAATTTCTTTTCATCGCCATAGACTTCAGGCTCACCCAAACTGGCTTCCACCTTTTCCAACTCCGCATGGACTTGCGCCACGCGTGGGTTGCCCCCCATGGCAGCGTCGAGTGCCGTCAGTGTAAGGTCAAGCTCGGGGTGTTGAGGCAGGTATCCCGTTGTAATGAGGCGGGCGCGGGTGATACTTCCGCCCAATTCGGGAGCATGTTCCCCTTCGATAAGTTTGAACAGGGAAGACTTCCCCGCGCCATTCGCACCGATGAGACCAATGCGTTGTCCATGCTGGATCTCCCAGCTAAGGTTTTCAAAGATGCGTTTGGCACCGAGGACGAGTGTAATGTTGGAGAGTTGAATTTGGATCATAGTTGGTTCCGGTTTATAAGGGCGACCCTTCGAGGTTCATCAAGTATTTGATCAATCTGGGCAGGTCGCCCTTATACTATTGTTAAACAAAAACGCCGCAGGCGCGGCCTGCGGCGTGTGAAAGTGAAAACTTTCAGCGTACAGGCGCAATACGACAAGGAGCGGCGTTATCAAAGCCGTTGATTGCCATTGCGAAAAGGGGTTTACCTACGCTGAAGATGTAAAGCATGTTCGTGATTATACCTGAGTTTCTGCGTCGAGAAGTTCCTGGATGTGGTTTAGAACTTTCGGATTGCGCACACCACCATAGAGGAGTTTAGCAGCAACTTCTTTATCCAACTCTTCCGATGCGCCAAGGTCACCCGCTATCAGGCGCAGAAGTTTTTGGTCACATTTGTTGAGCAGGTCAACAGGAGTCTTTGTATCTTCTGGCAGCATCATCGTACGGTCCATGATGCGCTCAGTGGAAGTTTGGTCGAACTCGAAACAAAATGTATGAAAAAGCTGATGCACAGTATCAAGCGCAAGCTGCGGTTCGATCTGCGGCGCAGTTGTGCTGAAAAAAGATTGGGATCTTTCCTTCAATTGATTGAAGGTAATCCCCGGACTTTCCCGCACAATATCATAGATCTTGTAGATCACCACCGGACGGTGTGTGCTGGGCGTCATGCGAATCTTGTGCGAAGACAGGATGTTGAGATAACGCTCCAAACGCTTTTCCGGTGAGATCGGTGTGGCTGGTTTGGGGGCAGGTTTTTCCTGCGATTGTGCTTTTTCTTGAGGTTGAGGTTTCTCTTGTGGCTGAGGCTTTTCCTGTTTTTGCGCAGGCGGGTTATTCTGTTTGGCTTGTTGCTGTTTTTGCCCGCCGTTCGAAGGGGTTTCTTTTTTGAACTTGCTGACACCCTGCCACTTATCATAATAAACGAACTTGTCACAAGCACTAACGAGATAATCTGCCGTGGTGCCGCTGATGCCCAAACCGATCACGGTCTTGCCGTGAGCGCGCAGACGATGCACCAATTCGGTAAAATCTCCGTCACCTGAAACGAGCAGAATGTGGGTAAATGATTCGCGTTCCGAATAGAACAATTCCAATGCATCGATCACAATGCGAATATCGGCGGCGTTCTTGCCGCGCTTGCTGTTGACGTGGACCAACTCCACGCCCATATTGAGCAGTTGACGCTGTCGGGTGGCGGCTTCTGCCCAGTCGGCATAGGCACGGCGCAAAACTACACGCCCGATCTGCGAAGCGTAATTAAATATGCGGCTCCAATCAACATCGGTTCCCTTGCCGAAGGCTTCTTCCACACTTATTTCAATGTTGTCGTAGTCGATAAAAACGGCTACCTGTGTTTCCTGTCCCATAGAACTCCAGATTTTCATGAAGATGGTAAGGTTTTTCTCCCTATCCATCCTCGTAATATGGCAAAAGTATAGCATAGGCACAAAATTCTGTGGCAAAATAAAGCATGCCTATCGAACTGACCACGCTCAGCCAATCGTCTCTGCAAGACTATAACGACTGTCCACGCCGCTTTGAGCTGCGATACCTTCAGCATTTGGCATATCCTGCCATAGAAACTGAGCCTGCACTCGAAAACGAAAAGCACCAGCGCGAAGGAGAGTATTTCCATCGGCTTGTGCAGCAGTATTTTATTGGCATCCCAGAAAAGCAACTTGCAAAAACCGCCAATACAGACAACCTTGAAAGATGGTGGGGTAACTTTATAACAAACAAAGACCTTACAGGTCTTAAGAACCTTTCAGGTCTCCGTACCGAAGTAACACTATCTGCACCGTTGGGTTCGTTCCGTCTCATTGCAAAATATGACCTGATCGCCACCGACGGAAAAAAGTTCTACATCTACGATTGGAAGACCTATCGCAAACGCCCCAAGAACGAGTTTCTCGCCATCCGTTTGCAAACCCGTGTCTACCGAGCGTTGCTGGTGCAGGCTGGCGCTTTTCTCAACAACGGCAAGCCCATCACACCTGAACAGATCGAGATGGTCTATTGGTTCTCTGATTTTCCAAACGACCCAGCCCGATTCCCCTACCCGTCGGATCAGTTCAAACGGGATTGGGATGCCATCACACGCTATGCGGAGGAAATAAGATCCGCTTCTTCCTACCCCAAAACTGAGGACACCAACCGCTGCCTTTACTGCCCTTATAGATCGTACTGCAATCGCGGAGTCCGGGCAGGAGATGCGCTCGATGTGGAATTAGAGGCAGAAGCCGAAGAGTTGTTCGACATCAACTTTGAACAGATCGGGGAGATCGAATTTTAAACACGTAGGGGCGGGATTAATCCCGCCCCTACAGTTTTTATTGCCAGGAAAGCGCGCCAGACAATCGATAATTCGCTGCCAGCAGCTCAAGGTCGAGGACGTTGATCACGCCGTCGTTGTTGAGATCGGCTGCAGCTGGGAAAGAGCCGCCGTAATTCATCCCAATGGTGAGCGCATCGAATTGGTCAATGACGCTGTTGCCATCAATATCACCGGCAGGTAAGTTGATGGGTGGCTTGATGATGGTCTGTCCATTTGAGAGAGTCATGAAACCTTGGGCATTGAGGTAACCATCTGCCGAAGCGATGATGGTGTATGTGCCGCTTGGCACCTGCAACGCAAATGTTCCATCTTGATTGGCTACCTGCGAGATAACCAACGTATTCCCTGCATCGTACATCCGAATAGTGACAGGTTTACTGGCGATCACCCTACCAGTGACGGCGGAACCGACTGGCGTGGGCGACATGGTAGAGCCAGTGACGGTCACGAGGTCGGGAATATATCCGATGGACTGCAAGGCGCCCTGCCCTGTGGATACGCGCGCAGTACATTGAATCGTCGTTTGCCCAACTTGCAATCCACGAACCGAGAAGGTGAAGGCAGTACCACTGGAAGTGGCTTTATTGTTGTTGGTTCCTGCGATCGCAAGGATGAACTCTCCATTTTGCGGTCCGCTGAGAGCAGTGGCAGGGTCGGATCCAAAGAGATTGGCTGCCAAAATATTGCTGACTTCCACAATGGCAGGGTTATATGTACAAACGAACTCTGCACTGCTGAACCCTTCAGGCGGCATATTGTTCAAGCTGACGTTCACCAGACTGGTTTGATTGGATGTCAATGTGGATTGAATAACATCCACCAATACATAGGAACCAACAGGGGTTGGTACCGAGGTCTGGGTAATCGTTGGCGACGGTGTAATGGCAGATGCTGTCATCGTCAACGCATTGGCAGTTTGGGTGGCAGCAACGGCTGTTTGAATGGCAGGTTCAGCGGTCAATGTGGCCACAAGTGCTGTTTGAGTTGCTCCATTGGCAGTTTGAGTGGAGGCTATGGCTGTCAGAATAACAGGATTTGCTGTCAGGGTGGCGGCGACGGCGGTTTGGGTTGCAGAATCAGAGGTTGCAGTTCCAGCCATGGCTGTTTGAGTTGCGGCGTTTGGTGTTTGGGTTAATGCCATAGCTGTTTGAGTGGCTGCATCTGAAGTAGCCGTCAATGTGGCAGCAACCGCCGTTTGTGTTGTGGAGTTTACAGTTTGCGTGATAGCAATTGCTGTTTGGGTCGCAGAATTTGCTGTGGCGGTTAGGGTCGCCGCGTTGGCTGTTTGAGTGGCAAAATCTGCCACGGCAGTTAAAGTCGCTGCACTGGGCGTTTGGGTTAGGGCACTTGCCGTTTGAGTAGCAGAATTCGCCGAAGCGGTTAACGTAGCTGCATTTGCCGTCTGTGTGAGGGCATTGGCTGTGGCGGTTAGACCTGCTGCATTTGCGGTTTGAGTCAGGTCAGGCGTTCCAGTGGCAATATCTGTAACGGTCGGGGTAAGAGTAATGGAAGGTGTTACAGTGGAAAAGCCCGGATCTGTTGTCACGGTGGGAATTTGGGTGCTTGTGCTTGTCCCTGTAGAAGTTGGTGAAGGTGTGACAGTTGCGCCGCCAGATTCGATCTTGGTAGCGATGATGTTGTAATACCCCGTTCCCGCCTCGGAGCGGACATCGACATAATAGAAACCAGCCGGCTGGGTTGTGCTCAATGTTCCATTTGCACGTGTGATCTCATTCCCGCTCGCATCCAGCAAGACGATCACCGGAACCAGACCTATGGCAGTTGGGTTCACTTTGATATCGAATTTCGCTTGATCGATCAACATCAGTGACCAGCGTTCCTGGCGATAGGCATCGACATTGCCCTCGTAAAGGATGTTCCAATCCAGAATACCTCGATTGGCGATCTGCATGCCGGGGATGTTCATCAACGGCTGGAGCCTGCCGACGGTTTGTCCACTTTTGGTGAAGGTGGTTATATTCGTAAAGAGATTGAAGTTAACAGTCCAACCTGCAAAACGAGTATCGAGAACACTGGGGCGGAACACAAAATGCAAGTGCGGACCCGGAAATTCATTCCCGGGACACACCTGCTGATCCTTGTTGTTATGGATGGTTGCCAGCCTTTGGTTACGACTGACCTTGCTGCCCGTTGTCACCTGGATCTTATCCAAATGCCAGTATTCCGTCGTCCACCCATTGCCATGATCGATCTTGATAAAACATGAACCCACCTGATACACGGTTCCGGCAGCAGCGGCGGTCACCCAGTCGTTCGATGTATCTTCACCAACTGTCATCGTAGCTCGGGGGGCGAAGTCTAATGCTCCGCCGTTACCAAAATAATGCGGGCTGCTGTTGGATCGTCGAAGTCCGTTATCAAGTCCATCGTATGGATACCAGGCTTTCCCCTGTTCCCAGGGCAATTGGAACATATCTACTGGTGGAGCTGTGCTTGCGAGCACGCTTGCTGGAATGGCAACAAGCAATATCGCAACAAGCAGGGAAAGCTTGGTAGATAGTTTATTTTTCATGGCAATGTCCTATCAACGCAGACGACGATCCAGAATTGAATCACCCGCGTGTGTTCTCGCCTCTCAAGATACGGATGAGAACGAAGATACCAATAAGCAGAAGCACGCCGATGACGGCGAGAATGATCGTAGTTCCAGTGGGGAGAGAGGTTGAGTTGGAAGGATCAGGCTCGTTTCCGAGAGGAAGCGGAGTTCCCAACAAGGGAAGTTCCTGCGAAGTTCCCTTTTCCGAACTGACGGTAAACGGGATCGCTTTTTCGCCGAGTGTTACTCCTGCAAGCGGAGCAGCAAAACCCGATTCATTCTTAACGACCAAAGCTGCACTTTCGAGAGTTACATTGGTTTGGCAGGCGCCAAGCGTGATAAAACGCACCTCTGCCAAAACGCCATTTGCGACCTGAGGCGCTGTACTTGCAAAGGAAGCATCCACAAGTCCGCTGATCTGTGGAAGGGAAAGCCCGTTCATGCCCGGGATGGGGCTGGCAGCATTAACTGCCTGTAAACAAGCTGGGTCGAACTTGATCTGGAAGGTAAGCCCCTGGATGGGTGTTGCAGAAGAACCATTCACCATGACAATGACGGTCTCGCCGGTCTTGAAACTGTTCGTACTGGCGGTGATCCAAATGGATTCCGCGGATTGCGCTTTTGCGGGGATAACGACAAAAAGGCAGATAAGTGCGATGAGGGTCAGTGCAATCTTTTTCATTGAAGTCTCCATGTGTGGACGCGCCGATGAATATCGGCGCGTCCTTGCATTGCCGGGTGTTTACTGCCAGGCGAGAGGGCCAGTCTCACGATAGTTGGCGGCGAGAATTTCAAGGTCGAGGACGTTGATCGTTCCGTCATTATTAAGGTCGGCTGCAGCAGGGGCAGCGAGGTTATAGTTCATGCCGATGGTGAGAGCATCCAACTGGTCGATCACATCGTTACCATCGATGTCACCGGCGATCAGGGTGATATTTTGCATGGTCGTGGTAGCACCAGCGCTGAGGACCGGACTGCCCTGGGCTCTGAGGAAACCGGGCGCCGATGCGACAACGGTATAAGTTCCAGCGGGTGCCGTCATCGTAAAATTTCCGTTCGCGTCCGCTGTGGCTGTGGCTTCCACGGTAGTATCTGGCTTATACAGGGTGACGGTGACAGACTTGGTGGCAAGGACAGTTCCAGTGAGAGTCCCCAACGGTTCTTCAATGGTCAAGGTCACCGGTGAAGATGGGATGGTAGTCAATTCGCCGCCCGTGGAAACACGAATTACACAATTGATCTCAGCCTGCCCAGCCGCCAATGCGGTAATGGTAAAGGTTAAGAGAGTGCCGTCAGTCGCAGCGCGCTGTCCATTACTGCCAGCCACCGCATAGACAAAGGATCCATTCGCAGGACCAAAGATTGCAACGGCGGGGTCTGTGCCGAAGATACCAGTGCCGGTAATATTGCTGATCGAAACCAAAGCCGGATTAAAGGTGCAGGTCACTTCGGCGCTGGAATAACCTTCAGCGGGTATATTGCTCAACATGACCGTTCCTGTGGCGGTTCCACCGACCTGGACGACAGCAGGGTTCAACACCACGGAACCGGTTGGTTCAACAACCTCTTCCACGCGGCTGATCTCCATGAGATAGGTACCTTCACCAGAATGCGGCTGGATCTGAATGTAGTAATCGCCTGCCGGCTGATTAGCCGTAAGCGAAGCACTCGAAAGGGTTCCATTCGCCACCGCGATCTGATTTTCGTTCGCATCCAGTAGATAGATATCGGGCACGAGCGTGCCGGAGGTGGTGATGACGGAAACAGTAAAATTCTCCGGGTCAACCAATTGGAGAGACCAACGTTCAAATCGGTTCGCGTTCACAGTTCCGTTGAAGATCGCCTCCCAGAACGTGGTACTGCGAATGATGATCTGCGCGCCAAGGTAATTGGTATTGTTCCCTTGAGCATACGCTTGTGCGCCAGTGCCTAGAACGCTGACGAGCGTTGCAAGTAACATCGCAACGCGAAGCAAATTCTTTAATTTCATCGTTTTCTCCTTTTTCGATTCAAGGTTTGATGCAAGGCTGGAATAGCCTGAAAAACGAAGTTCATTTTCCGATGTGTATTTCCTCCAAACTGCCGTTCAGGGCGGATCGATAATGAAAACTTAAATACCAATTACATTCTATTGTTTCAAATCGGGGATGCGCGTTACAGGTAAATTGCCGCGATGTTGCAAAATAGTTGCGATTATTCCGCTGCTAAGATTGCCATATTCGCTTAATGATCAAGACCCTCCTCATGAAAAGCGGGTCTTGAAAATGGTCGATTTAGTCTCGATATACGTTCACTGACCGATAAACACCCCGAAATGATCTCAACCAGACCTTCCCTACCCGGAATGTAATTATTAATGAGGGAGTTCAAAATTTCCGCTCCCCCATTTTCACCTTGCACCACAAGTGCGAGCATGCCATATTAACGGAAAAATAAAAAGAGACGGGCGTGAACCCGTCTCTTACTCTACGAAAAATAAACGCTACGCTGTTTCGGCTTCCGCTTTGCGCATGGACTGGAACGAAGCGATCGCCACCTCCAGCATTTCGCGGTCAGGCGGACGGGTGGTGAGCAGTTGCAGCGCAAGGTTCGGCTTGATCAGCAATCGCACAAAGGGATTGCTCAAATTATTCGCCGTCCAACGCAGGTATTCGAGGGAAATGCCCGCCAGAACTGGAATGAAGAAAATGCGCGAAAGGATGCGCAGATAGAAAGGCAGCGGTCCGAGCAGGGAGAAGAGCAAGATCGAGAACAGCACCAGGGTCAACAAGAAGGCGGTGCCGCAGCGTGGATGTTCAATGGGATATTTCTCCACGTTTTCGGGAGTTAATTCTGCACCCGCTTCGAAGGCGTTGATGGTCTTGTGCTCTGCACCGTGATATTGAAAGACGCGTCTGATATCCGGCATAAAACCGATCGCCCACATATACCCGATCAACAGCAGGAGTTGGAACACACCTTCTGCAAAGTTCCCAAACCAATAGGCGTTGGTCAGTCCATTTTGAGTGAGCAAATATTCCACACCGCCGCCCACGCTGGTGGGAAGCAAAAAGAAGAGTCCAATACCCATGGTAAGAGACAAGCCCAACGTCAGATAAAGAGCCGGTCCTTCCAATTTTTCATCTTCGCCGGTTTGCGTGTTCGCAGACAAGGTCAAGGCGCGCATGCCAAGTCCGAGGGCATCCCACAACAAAATAACGCCGCGCAGGAAGGGCATCTTGGTGATCTTTGAACGATAAATGCTGGCAAGCTTTTCAGTGTGGACAATGATGTTGCCATCCGGTGCGCGCATGGCAACAGCAAAGGCTTTTTGTCCGCGCATCATCACGCCTTCGATAACGGCTTGTCCGCCATATGTAATAATTCGATCTTCCATATTTCTCTATTCTTTCATTTGACTTTCGTTCGATATGAAGGAGCGACCCGCCCATGTGGATCAAGGTTTTTGATCGCGCCGGACGGGTCGCCCTTGCTTGTTATTTAGAAATTGTAAAAGAAGTGGGTAAAAGCTTCAATCCCTTTGTACCAGGTCGGCAAATGCAAACGCTCGTTCGGCGAATGGACGTTGTCATCGGGCAAGCCAAAGCCAGTGAGGAGTGAATCCGCGCCGACGTATTTTTGCAGCAACACGACCGAACCGATCGAGCCGCCTTCGCGCTTGAAGTACGGACGTTTGCCCCACACGGTTTCGAGTGCTTTGGCAAGTGCCTTTACACCAGCAGAATCCGTTTCGACGAGAGCAGCGCCCGCGTTGTGCAGATTGGTCAATTCCCAGCGAATGGTCTTGGGCGCATTCTTCTTGAGATAAGCGCGCAATTGCTTTTCGGTTTGTTCAGGGGTCTGATCGGGCACGAGGCGGCAGGAGATCTTCGCCATTGCCCAGGCAGGCAGAACGGTCTTTGAGCCCTGACCTGTGAATCCGGAGAGCAAGCCATTCACTTCGAGCGTGGGGCGTGCCCCGGTGCGTTCGGCAGGGATGAATTGCGGCTCACCCCACAAGGCAGGCACGCCGGTCATCTTGATCAGTTCCTTGTTAGTGGTGGGCAGGCGTTTGAAATCTTCGCGTTCTTTCTTGCTCAACTTGCGGACTTTGTCATAAAAGCCCGGCAGGATGATCTTGCCGTTCTTATCATGCATACCTGCAATGAGTTCGATCAACGCCTGAGCAGGGTTATGGATCGTTCCACCGAAAAGACCGGAGTGCAAATCTTTATCGGGACCGAAGACACGCAACTCAAAATATGCAAGACCGCGCAAGCCTGTAGTGATGGTGGGCTTATCCGATGCGATCATTCCGGCATCGGGGTTCAAACAAAAATCAGCAGCGAGCAGGTCTTTGTTCTTTTTGATGAAATCACCGAGATGCTCCGAACCGATCTCTTCTTCGCCTTCGACCAGCCATTTGATATTGACCGGTAATTTGCCGTCGGTCTTCATGATGGCTTCCACTGCTTTGATGGATGCCACGACCTGACCCTTCATATCTGAAGTGCCGCGCGCGAAAAGATAATCGCCTCGGACCTCCGCCTTGAACGGGTCAGACGTCCAAAGCTCCAGCGGGTCGACAGGTTGAACGTCATAATGCCCGTAGATCATCACCGTCGGCGCGGACTTGCCCGCTCCCATCCATTCGCCATAGACGACGGGATGCAAAGCGGTCGGCATGATCTTCACATTGTCCATGCCGATGGCACGCAGCTGAGCTGCCACCCACTCGGCGCCACGCTGTACATCTGATTTGTTTTCATCCAGGGTCGAGATCGAAGGGATGGCGACCAATTCTTTCAACTCGTTCAAAAATCTTTCGCGGTTCGCGCGAACGTATTCAACAGCTTTCTGAGAGTCAGTCATCATGAAACTCCTTTGTATGTAATAAACCCTAAAGACCTTCACAAATCTTTAGGGTTCGTTTCGTTATGGGGTTGCGGCAGGCTCAGCCGTCGATTGCTCTTCGAGCGCCCGGCGCGTCACCAAATACCATTCATCGATCAATGCCAACCGGTCGCTGACATCGTACATTGGCGCGACCTGTACGCCTTGCACTTGTGCATCCACGCCGTAGGAATAGACGGGATAATACAGCGGCAGGGAAGGCAACTCCTTTGCGAACACCACCTGGAAGTTCTTATACAAGCGGATGCGTTCGTTGAAATCGGCAGTGGTGCGGGCGGTTTCGAGGAACTCGCTGGCAGTGCGGTCATCCCACTGCGAATAGTTCTGTCCGCCGGTGGCTTCGGCTTGATGCCAGAAGAGATAGGGATCTGGGTCTGGGGTGCGGGAGGTGTTCAAGTCGCCCAGTGCGGCTTCGTAATTTCGAGCCACAAGATAGTCGTTCACCAGCGAGTCGTATGAGACAGACTGTAACTTGACCTCGATGCCGATCAATGCCCAATCGCTTTGAATGGCTTGCGCGATCTGAGTGTGGATCGCATCATCCGGGTGGACGAGCGTGAACGAAAGCGACTGCCCATCCTTCGAACGGATGCTGTTGCCCGCGGTAAAGACATAGCCTTCCTTGTTCAAGATCTGGATGGCAGCTTCAGGATCGTATGGGAATTTTTCGATCTCTTCGTAATAAGCCCAGGAGCCCGGCAGGATGGGGCTATCTGCCATGATGGCTTGCCCCTTAAGAATATGCGACACGATGACGGTGCGGTTCAAGCCCAACATCAACGCGCGGCGGACCTTTGCATCCTGCAAGAAGCCAACGGAAGGATTGTTGAGGTTGATGAAGACCAATCCCATTTGCGGGAGGCGGCTGGTAT
>VFQT010000950.1_pt1 | contig 38185 bp, 41 predicted proteins | sample 3512381 | NCBI WGS metagenome assembly VFQT01 (sample SAMN10412376, study PRJNA504923) | tailings metagenome | isolation source: Relicate 2 Philex TSF3 active mining site | place: Philippines: Tuba, Benguet | collected 2017-08-29 | reverse complement strand
GCATCGTACAGTGGCTCGCCTCTGGCCTTGGTCTGTGCCGCGTAGTCTTCATGGGCCTGGCGCAGGCCCAGCTCGAAGCCAAGCATCAGAAGTAGTAGCACGACAGCAGTACCGCAGGCGCTGATAATGACCACCAGTCGTGGCGTGAGCAGGAGCGAAATCTTCATGCCACTGTCACCGTGGTTTGACCCGCCATCGACACCTGAATCACACCGCCCCAGTTGCAGGGTAATGTGGAGCTGTCATTGAGCGCCGGCATATTGGCAATTTGTACGGTGGGCGAGCCGGGCGCCCACGGCGCGCTGGTCACCGGTATGCATGGCATCGGTGTTAACGCACCCATCGCCGCTGCAGTGGCCGCTGCCACCATCGGGTTGGCCAATGAATTGCACATACCGAACGGCGGTATGTTTAGCATCGGCACGTGATCCATGATGTTGGCCGAGGGCGCGCCCGACTGCACAAGATTTGCCGGCAGCACGCTGAGCGTGGAGGGCGCCGAACCGAACGGGCACTTCAGCATCGCGCCAGAGCACACCAGCATACTCATGGCTGCCCCCGCAGTAATTGCTCGAAGCGCTTGACCAAGGTGGGCCCGGGTTCACCGAGCGCTTTACCTGCTTGGTCGAACTGACGTACTGCGCCTTGCATGAGCCCGAGATCGTAATCAACACGCTGCATCACCTGACCATTGGGCCAGTAACGGATCGTCGGGCCGTGCAGCGCATTGGCTTGGTAGCTGGTTCTTTGCAGTAGCGCGCCATCCAACCCGAAATCTTCCACCACCCCATGCAGCTTGCCACCGCGGTAGTTGGCAGTCCTGACCAGCCGGCCTTGCGCGTAATAGCGCGATTCACCTTCCAGTTGGCCCGCGACATAGTTCATCTCTGCCGCCAGATTGCCTGCGGCGTCAAACAGCTTGGCCGGCCCTTGCGCCAGGCCTTTGACAAACTGCTGCTGCATTTGCAGACGTGAACCATCGTAGTACTCGCTCAAGCCATGACGCATACCGTTTTGATAGGCGGCACGTTGCACCGTCTGCCCGGCGGCATTGAAGCTTTGCAGTGCGCCATGTAGCACGCCTTGCCGGGTGCTGATGTTATGCAGCAAGCGGCCGCTGTCATCACGCAGCTCGAGCAGTGATTGACTGATGGCAGAGAGGGGCGGGGTACTCATCATCAGCCTTAGTTGATTTTCACCATGCCACCCTTGATGGTGAGCATGCCGCCACCATCAACCTGACCTGAGGCCGAGGCCTTGGCAGCCAGCGTCAGCGCATCGAGTTTTAATTCAGTGCCGGCCTTGATCGCGTAGCTGGTACCGGATTCGCTCTTCAACTCGGTGCCCGCTTTCACGCCGATCGCGGTACCTGCACTGATATCCATCGCCTTGCCGGATTTGAAGGTGATGCTGCCGCCGACATCAATCACCAGATCACCAGTAATCTTGATCGTGGTCTTGCCTTTGATAGTCTCGGCTAGATCGCCATCGACCTCCAGTGTGTAGTTGCTTTTGACGGTATGCTCGAAGTTGGTGGTGTTGCTATGGCTCTCGTCTTTATGCACAGTGACATCACGCTTGCCACCAACGGTGTGAGTCTCATTGCCTAAGGTGACTTCAACGCTGCGATCGCCTTTCTTGATCAGGTGCTGCTCTGATCCCTTGTACAGCGTAGTATCAAGATCATGCTCGATATCGACCTTCATATCGTGCTCAGCATGAAGGTAGAGCTCTTCATCGCCAATTTTGTCATCGAAGCGCAGCTCGTTGCCGTGCATGCGACCGTCTGCTATCTCGGTGGTTTTCGACCGACCATTACCGCTCTTGGTTGGGCGCGAGCGAATCACCGACTGCATCTGCTTGCTCGGCAAATTGACTGGTGTCGCCTGCTCGCCGTTGTACACGCTACCGGTAATTAGTGGACGATCAGGATTACCGTCAAGGTAGCTGACAATAACTTCCTGACCGATACGCGGGATGAACAGGGCGCCCCAGCCGTTACCTGCCCACGCCTGCGAGACGCGTACCCAGCACGAGGCTTTGTCATCCTGAATGCTGCTCTGGTCCCAGTGAAACTTTACTTTCACGCGTCCGTGCAAGTCAGTCCAGATCTCTTCGCCATCGGGGCCAACCACAAACGCCGAGTGACTGCCCGGTACTACCGGCTGCGGTACTGATCGCGGCGGACGAAATGGCAGCTTGGTAGGAAAGGCTTCGAAGTGGTTGGTGTAGCCCGTGATATCAGCACGGTGACTAACACTACGAATCACGTAGCGCGCATTAAGTTTTGTATTCGGATGCTTGGTGAGCGTAAAAGCACCACCTGCGTACAGGCTGTTGCATAAACTTTCGCCGGCAGCATTCGACGACTCTGATTGACTATGTTGTACCTTTACCGTTTGCTGCTGCTTGCCCGCAGCAACCGTAGTGTGCATGTGAGGGTACTCATAAAATTTGCCGCGACCTGCTTTACCGATCGCTTCGGCTGCGAGCGAGGTACTTGGTTTCAGGTAGTCATAATCACGGCCGTTGTAGTCGCGCGTGACCAAGCGGCCACCGGCCTCGAAGCGCAGCACAGTGTCGGGCCAGCCACGCGTATCGGAACGACCACGATAAATTAATGCACTGTTTTCGCAATCATGGTGAGCCAGAGGGTCATCACCCAGCACCATGGTGTGGCTACCATCAGCGAACTGAAAGAAATAGAAAATACCTTCTTGCGCCATCAGCCGCATGATGAAATCCAGCGGCGTCTCGTCATACTGCACGCAGTACTCACGCGTTGCGTAGCTACCTTTGAGGCGATTAATGAACTTTATGCCGAAGGACTGCAGCACCGATTCAACAATTTGTACGGTGCTTTGGTTTTGGTAGATGCGCCGATCGCGTGATAATGACAGCAGCCACAGTGATGGCACCATCTCGGCGGTGTACCAGGCAAACTCGGCATCGATACCGGCTTGTGTAAAGCCGTTGATCAGTCCGTGAAAGTAACGCGTCATGCCATCGCCATGAATCACTTGTACCGTGGCGAGTGTGCCGACGATGGTATCCGGATCAAGCGCGACATCGCCGGATTTCATGGTTAATGAAAACGCGAATGTGCGCGATAGCGACTCAGTACCGGAAAAATTTTCGAGTAGTAGTTTGTCTTTGCCAAATACGGTGCTGATTGCAATGCGCACATGCTGCTGCGTGAAGTCTTGTCTCATGCGATCACCCCCGACCCAGCGGCTGCGCTGAGGTTTGTGCTGCTACCACCAGCACCGCCAGCACCAGCGCTGCCACTAGCGCTACCGATACCATCAGCAGCACTGTTCTTCAGGCTTACCTTAAAACCGCCCTGCAGATCGATACTCAGCGCGATCAGAGTAAATTGCTCTGATGCCGCAATTTTTGCGAGTACCTCACTTGCAATTGCCGGTAACAGATTTTGCGTGATGATGTGATCAATATTGCGCGCACCGCTCTCCACCTCATGGCAGCGCGCCACGATCGCAGTTGCAACCCCCGGCTCCCACTGCAACTGTACCGCGTGATTACGGTTGACACGTTCACCTAACTGATTCAGTTTCAACCATGTAATACGTAGCAGCTCGGCATCGGCAATAGGACGGTATGGCACAAGCGTTAGCCGACCAAGAAACGCTGCCGGAAATTGCTTTAATAGTGCAGGGCGCAAGGCATGGTTGATCTGCTCGAGGCTGGCATGTGGTCGCTGCTTGCACGTACTCACCACAACTTCTTGCGCAGCGTTCGAGGTCAGCAGAATCAGCGTATGACGAAAATCGATGCTTGTGCCCTCGGCGTCTTCCATCGTGCCTTTGTCGAATACTTGATAAAACAGCTCCAGCACATCGGGATGCGCTTTTTCCATTTCATCAAGCAGTAATAAGCTGTAGGGTTGGCGCCGGACTGCTTCGGTCAGTACGCCACCACGACCGTAGCCAACGTAGCCCGGCGGTGCGCCTTTCAAGCCCGCCACTGAGTGTGGCTCTTGGTACTCTGACAAATTAATCGTAATCAGATGATCGCGGCTACCGTACAACTGCTCGGCAAGTTGATGCGCTGTTTCGGTCTTGCCGACACCACTGGGACCAACCAATAAAAATACGCCCACGGGTTTGGATTCATCATCCAGGCCCGCGCGATGACTACGAATCTGACGCGCAATACAATCCAGCGCCTCGTCTTGTCCGACTACGCGCTCACGCAATCTTTGCTGTAACTCGAGCACCGTACGCTGCTCATCGGCCAGCATGCGACCGAGCGGTATGCCGGTCCAGCTGGATAGCACATTGGCCACTGCTTCAGAACCGACGCAGGGTTTGGCCTGATCTGTCTTATCGTGATCAGCTGTAGGGTGTGAATGGATTGTTGCGTTGTCTGATACGCGATCTGCCACGCCATGCGCTACCCGCGCGCAGGCGGTATCCAGCACGCTGATCGCTTTATCCGGTAGCTGTCGCGCACGCAAGTAGCGGTGCGATAAATTCACCGCGTCTTGTACCGCCTCATGGCTGATGCGAACGCCGTGATGGGCTTCCAGTCGCGATACAACTGCTGACAGCATCGCGATAGCAGTATCGGTGCCGGGTTCGGCAACCTTCACCACTTGAAAGCGCCGGGTCAGCGCCGGGTCACGCTCGATATGTTGCTTGTACTCCGACCACGTGGTGGCGGCAATCGTTCGCAACTCGCCACGTGCCAGAGCCGGCTTGAGCAAGTTAGCCGCATCGCCCACACCTTCGCTGCCACCGGCACCTATTAACTGATGTGCCTCATCGATAAACAAAACCACCGGTGGTATGGCGGCTTTTACTTCGAGGATCACATCTTTCAGGCGGCGCTCGAATTCACCACGCATGCCGGCACCGGCTTGCAGCAAGCCGAGGTCAAGTGCGCGTACTGACACATCTTTTAATGGCGCCGGTACCGTGCCTTTCACCACGCGCTGAGCAAATCCCTCGACTACTGCAGTTTTACCGACACCGGCCTCGCCGGTCAGAATCGGGTTGTTCTGACGACGACGAAGTAAAGTCTCGATCAGCTGATTGATTTCTTGATCACGCCCGATCACCGGATCGAGTTGGCCTTGCCGTGCTTGTTCAGTCAGATCAAGCGTGTACTGATCAAGTGCGGGTGTTTTTTGGCGCTCGGCGTTGGCGGTTGAGGCAGGCGGCTTTGCGCCAGCACGATGCGCGCCAGAATCTGTGCCTGAACGTGCAGCAGACGCAACGCCGAATAAGCTGCGCAGCTGCTGACGAAGGCTGTCACGCGGTAGTTGCAGCAGGCTGGGCGCTGACTCGAGCAGCATGCCGCGCAGGGTGTCGGATTCCAAAACTGCGAGAAGTAAACAACCCGCATCGATCTGGCTCTCGCCGAGTTGTACCGAGGCGATCACCCACGCGTTTTCGAGCAAACGCGGTAGATGCTCTGACAAGACGGGTGTACGGCCATTACCGCGTTTGAGTTTATCCAGCGTATCCTGCAGCTGGGTCTGTACATGGCGGCCGGAAATCTGGAAGTGGGTCAGCAGTCGGCTCAGCGCGCCATCTTGATCGCGCACCAGCTCAATCAACAGATGCTCGGGGTCGACACTGAAATGCGTTTGCTGCGCGCATAACTCAGCCGCACGCTCCATGGCTGCGCGGCTTTCATGGTCTAGCCGCTGGATCAGAGTGCGCAGTTCAGTGCTCATGATGCGCACAATCAAACGAGAAACGTGCCGGTGGTGGCGTTTCGGTGATGGTGGTAGCGCTGCGCCCGTTACGCTCTGCGACCCAGGCGTTCCAGCCCAAGCGTGGGCGCCCGGTTGCACTTAACGAGGCAGAGCGAACGGTCTCGGCACTTGGGGTCAGCGATACCTCGACCATCAACGCTGCGGGCAAGAAGTCACGCACCGTGGCCTTGAAGATGTCATGCTGATCACCACCGGGCAGCAATTGCATCACCCGTGTCAGCGGCAGGTCGGTTGCGCACAAGCGTATTGCTGCAGATTGATCCCAGGCCTGCCGGCCGAGCAGCGCAGTTTGACCGAGCACTGGCGCGCGTGTGGTGTCACCCAGTAGTGTCAGATCATCTTGTTCAAGCGCCAGCCACTGCCCGACAAAATGCTCACCATGAAATGTGATCTGAAACCGGTCATACAGCAGCGTGCATAACGATGCGATCGAGCGCGGTGCCCCAGCCAGTAGACCTGCGTGCCGTAACCACCGGCCCTCGTCGCTTGCCTCAAGTTGTGTGCTGCCACACAAGCGGCGCGTAGCGCATCCTACACTGGCGCTGTGCGCATCACCACCCACCGATGGTCGGTGACGCTTGCGGCCGAGGTAAAACAGCGACAGCAAGCGATGATGAAAAATATCCAGAAACTCGGCCGTCGCGAAATCTTTCACCGCATTGCGCGCGATGATCATTTCGGTAAACGCCGCCGGCATCGGCCCGGCTTGACCGAGCAATGAAAGCACCGGCGTTTTTAGTGTGAACGGCTCACCTGTCGCTGAGCCACGCTGTGCATCACACACATCGCTGGCGTCGAAATCGAGCGAGATATGACTCGATAGCCGTACCGCCTCGGTACCTTGCTCAGCGCCCACAGCGGCGTGTCCATCAGCGACACCGGCGCGCTCCAGCAGACTGATCGCCTGAAACAGATCAAAGCCCTGCGGCTGCGCGAGTAGCGCAGGGATCAGCTGAGTATCGGCATCGCGCGCGCTCATTTATAGAAGCTCCTGCGCGCCGCTCATTGGCGGCCACTGCACCAGACACTCGTCTCCGCGCCAGATGCCCAGCTCAACAAATGAATTGACCGTGGTGTACAGCGCGAAGAAATGCGCGAGTACCGCAGAGAACAGCACTGGCGAGGCACCGACGAAGGCCTCGGGCTCGAGCTCCAGCCGCACCCCGGTACCGCGACACACGCCTCGCCAGGCCTGATGTCCGATTTGTCGTGTCACTGCGCGCGCACTGAGCCGTTGTATGCCACGGATCTGCTCCAGATCGCGCTGCTGCTCAGAGCTGAACAGCGACAGCAGTTCACGCAAGTGATCACGTCCTTGCTGGTTGCTGATTAGTGATTGATGCTGCAAATTAAGCAGCGACACCAGTCGCCACAGTGTATCGCTACCGAGTGGCGGCATACGCTGGCGCGATGGCTCTGCGACGCAGCGTATCTGCAGCCCGTTTGAGACACCTTCACCCACCAGCAAGGTCTGCGGGGTGATCTGCTCGGCTAGCCCACGGTTAGTACACAGCGTACGTGCGTATACCACCGCCGAGGGCGCGCGCCGCTGCTGCCGCCGATCGACAAACGACAGGTATACATCAGTACCAGTAATATCCGCGCGCAGGCTACGTTCACGCCGCGCTACCCAAAACACATCATCCATCTGTTCACCCGCTTGCAGTGCGGCGATGTGCCGTAACTGCAATGGCTGATCAGAGCCGGGTTCGGAGGCAGTGACCTGCACAATGGAATGAATCTCGGTCGAAGCCTCGCGCGCGCGATCGCCAACCAGCATCACCTCGTGCTGGGTATGGTTGATCTGAATAGGCTCTGAGCTGCGCGGAAACAGATTCACCGCTACCGTGCAACCCAAACGGAATGTCTGCGCGTCAATCGCGCGCAGCTTGCGCGAGGCCGCACCCACATCAAGCTTCAGGCTGAACTGCCGGCCCTGCAGCCGCAGCGCACCCAGGCCATGAATATCAAAGAAGTGGAACTTGGCCGGAAACGCGAAATACTCTTGCAGCAGGCCATACGCGGGATGCGCGCCGGGTGCTTGTGGCAGAACGGTGTGTTGCGCATCAAATCCTACCCGTTGGCATTGCGTAGCGGGCAGCCGCGCGACCGTGGCGCCAGTAGCATCGGTGACATGAATAGACTTCAAGCGCGCCGACATGCACTCGTACAGCGTAGCGACCGTGGCACTGTCGCCGGCAAGGTGAATGCGCAGCGTATCGAGCGCTAATTCTTCTAATTGCGTGCCGTCGTCGGCGCTGACAAGTAATGCAATGGCGCCCTCGTCATCGACCTTGGCATCGGTAATCTGAAGCGGCCACAGCGTGCTGTCCCACGCAGTACGGAACCGGACTTCTTCGCCGCTCTCTGCATACGCTACTAAAGCGGTATGACGCGGTACACCAAGACCGGCAGTTACCTTGCCCTGCGCTGCACCGAGCGTCATCTGTACCACGGTCATCGAGGGCAGTGGCGCCAGCAGCGAAGGGTAGAGATTTTCCAGCAGCGCGCTGGCAACTTGCGGAAAATCTGCATCGATATCGCGCCGCACGCGTGCTGCCAGAAACGCTACCGATTCAATCAGCCGCTCGGTATGCGGGTCATGCGACTCGCCACCATGCAAATCCAGCCGCGCACCTACTTTAGGGTAGCGCTTGGCAAAGTCGCGGCCTTGGTTGCGCAGCCAGTCAAGCTCGCGCAAGTAGTAATCCAGCAGCTCATTGTCACCGGCGCGTGAGTTCATGACATTCCCCCTGCGAAAAGCCGGTCATGCCGGCAAGCCGCTGCTTGTTGAGCGATGAGGGCGCTCATGCGATCACCTCTGTCAACTCGGCGCCGGGTTGCAGGGTGCGCGGTGTTTCGGCGGCGAGGGTGAATCGAACACGACGAACAGTGTTGGCGATCTTCAGATCGGCATCGATCTCGAATAACGCAATTGTGATGCCGTTTGCAGCACCGATGGGCGTAACAACGGGCTTGCTGAGTCGTGGTTCAAACCGCTGAATTACGAGCTCGATAGCGCGCGCGATACGGGTGCGATCGGTATCGCTACGGGCCGAGAGGGCGGTGTAATCCGGAATACCGTAGTCGAGCACGGTCAGCTCGGCTTGGGCGAAGTCGCTGAGTGAGATGCGCGAGCGTGAGTTCAGCAGCCTGTGCAGCTCGCGCTCAACCGAGGCTTCGACACCATCCGCAGATAGTCCTTGGCCAGACTCATGCCCCGGCGGTGCGGCGCGCTGGTCGAGCTTGTCGAACAGCGGGATGGGCCCACCCGGGAACAGGAATGACATCGAGCTTCACCTCTATCGTGGCGTATCGCCGGTAACAAGTGATCACGCTTTCTTATTGGTCGACAGGTCGTAGCCGAAATCAGTCTTGCCGGCGATGGTGCCGTCATTCGCCTGATGGTTGTACTCCATCTTGATCTTCACGAAATTCAGCGAGATAGTTTCCAGTGGCCGCCGCGCACCTTCCACACCGGTTTCAAGCGGATCCGGCTCGTGGGCGCTGGCGATGCTGTAATGACTGATGATGACCTTCTCCAGCTCGACCTTGAGCAAGGGCGCGTTCTCTTCGTTCGCCTTGCGCAGCATGGTGATGGTTACTTTGTCGACCTCTTTGGCAGTTGCGCATAATCGCAACAAATCGGTCGATGAGACATCAGTCTCTTTGGTGAGCTTGATGTCGGAGAACATCGGGTTAGCCGCCGTACGTTCGGTACCAGACTTGGTGTTACTGCTCGGCTGAACCACGTCGAAGGTCCATGAGTAGCACTCGATCTGGTCAGCATAATCAGCCAAGGTGCTGCTGCCTTTGACGCCGTCGATCTGTAGCAGAATATTACAGTTATCCATGGTGGTTCATCCTAAAAATGGGTCGCGATCATGATGGGTCGGCGAGAATCAAGCGCTTGCGATCACGCTGCTGGCGCAGGTAACTCGGCCACCATGCGGATCGAGGCAGTCAATTCTTCCATCTGGAAATGCGGCCGTACAAATACCACCGCCGAGTAAGCACCAGGGCGCCCCGGAATCTCGCTCACGTCAACGCGCGCGCTAGCCAGCGGCAGTCGTGCTTTGGTTTCTTGCGGTGCTGATTCGCTTAGGCACACATAGTCGGCGATCCATGTATTGAGATAACTTTGCAAGGTATCGCGCGTCTGGAAGCTACCTACTTTGTCTCGCGCAATCACTTTCACGTAGTGCGCGAAACGCGATGCTGCCAGCATGTAAGGCAGGCGCGCTGACAAATTCGCGTTAGCATTGGCCAGGTCTTTGTTGTACACCCTAGGCTTGTTCACAGTTTGGCCACCAAAGAAGGCAGCGTAGGGCGTACCTTTGGCATTAACGACTGCGATGAAACCAAGATCGTTTAGTTCTTTTTCGCGACGATCGGTAATCAGCACCTCGGTCGGGCACTTCAGCGCAATATCGCCCTCGTCAGTCTGATACGTATGCGCGGTCATGCCCTCGACCTTGCCGCCGCCTTCAACACCGCGAATGGCGGTGGTCCAGCCAAATTTTGCAAATGCATCGGTAATACGTAAGCCTAGTTGATAAGCACTATTCGACCACAGATACTTATCGTGGTTTTTGCCGTCAACATCCTCTTCAAATGCGAACTGCTCGATCGGCTTGGTTTTATTGCCGTAAGGTAGACGCGCCAAATAGCGTGGCAGGGTCAGCGCAACATAGCGAGAGTCTTCGCCCTCGCGGAAGGCTTTCCAGGTCGCCAGCTCTGCGCTCTCAAAAATTTTTGATAAATCGCGCGGGCCACCGAGGTCGGTGAAACGCTTCATATCGAACAGTGCCGGCGACGCCGCCGAGATGAACGGCGCATGCGCTGCCGCTGCAACTTTCGATACGCGCTCCAGCAGTGCCATATCTTGCGGGTGACGACCGAAGTAGTAATCACCAATCAGCACCGAGTAGGGGTAGCCGCCGAATGTGCCGTACTCCTCTTCATACACTTTCTTGAACAGTGCGCTGGTGTCGTAGTCGACTGCAGTTTCAAGATCGTTCAGCAATTCTTGCTTGCTGACGCTCATCAGGCGAATTTTCAGGCGGGTGCTGGTTTCGCTGCCGAACACAAAATCATGCAGACCGTGCCATGCGCCTTCCAGCGCCTGAAACTCGGGGTGGTGCATGATCTCGTTGAGTTGTTTGGTGAGCAGATCATCGATCTCGGCGATACGCTCGTTGATCATTGTCACCACGCCCTTGTCGGGGCTGAACTTCATGTCCTCGTCGAGAATCTGCGACGCGAACTGGCTCAGCATGCGCTTGGCATACGGCTCTTGCGAAGGCTCGTTGGCCATTTTGCCGTTCAAGACAATTTGGTCCAGAAGGCTGCCGGTGCCAGAGGCGCCAGCGCCGGAGGAGGAGGGTTTGGTATCTGCCATGTCGGTCACTCGTCTCGGTCAGGATGCGGAGGTTTGCCTGCGTGTGGCGCGCGTTATTCAGCGCTCGGGGCGTCGTCAGACTTCGCCTCGGGTTTGTCTTCTTCTTTTTTCGCGGCGGGCTTGTCGTTGCTGCCGCCCGAACTGCTGCCAGCACCGCTGCTGCTGCCGGCTGCATTGCGAATCTGCTTCAGCCCCTCGGTGTTCTTAACAATGCCGGCCAAGAGACCGTCGAGATCATCATTGCCATCCAGCTTGGCCAGCAGATCGCGCAGCTCAAGGCGTGCCTCGAGCAGCTTTTTGAGTCGGGGCACTTGCGCCACGATGGCCTCGGGGTGGAAATCAGCAAACTTCTTCGGCGTGAGCTCAATCTTCAAGTTGCCGCTACCCTTCAGCATGTCGGGCACGCTGATGTCGAGCCGTGGCCCGATCTTGGTCATGATCTCGTCAAAGTTATCGCGGTCGATCTCTACAAAGCGCCGATCTTTCATTTTCGGGGGCGCGCTCTCGGGCTTGCCCGCCAGATCAGCGAGCACACCCACCACCAGCGGCAGCTCGCGCTTCTCAATCGCGTCGCCGATTTCGACGTCGTAAGTGATCTGTACGCGCGGCGGGCGGTTGCGCCCTAACCATTTCTGCAGACTCTCGGCCATAGCTTGATACCTCCATTGGTGCGGGCGCTTCGGGCCACGCAATTTTAGTTCTTCGCGGCAATACTAACCATACTTTAGTATTAGCGCAAGCAGAAAAGAAAGATTTTGTCCACCCGGTTTCAACGTAATTTATTCAGCAGCTTGTCTGCCATCACCGCTGCCAACTGGCTGCGCAGTCGGGTCACCGACAGCCGCTCTTGCTCAATGCGGGCGGCATCTTGAATCTGGTCGATCACGCGCGCCTTGGCCTTGTCGATCGCATGCTGGGTCAGCTGCAGCTCGGCACGTAGCTGCTCGCGGCGCTCGATTCTTTCTGCCAGATCGCGCAGCGCCTCGGTGATTCCCTGCCACGGGCCATCGCTGTCGCCGACGCCCTGATCCAATTGCGTAAACAGCTGGCTGAGGCTGTCGCCCAGCTCTGCCAATGTCTCGGCGGGGCTGCTCTGACCCGGCTCGGCACTGATAGAGGAAATAGCGCGATCGACCAGCAGGTTGGTCTCGCTGAGTTGGCGCGCCAGATCGCCGAAGCCGGCCGGCAGTCTGCCCAGGCCAAGGTCTTCGCCCATGCTGGCGCCAGCGTCCAGACGCGAGCTGCTCGGCGTGCCGCTGCGCGGCGGTGGAGAGGCCGGCCCGTGAAACGCGCGCCCAAAAGGGTTGCCGCTGCTGCGGCCGCGCGCATCCCCCGGCGTAGCACCTTCCCACGCATCGCTCGGTCCGCCAGGTGGCGGCTGCGGTGGCTTTTGCATTGGCTTGATTGCTCCTTTGGCTACGCCTACCAATCACACTAAAGTATAATACAGCGCATATCTGGCGGGAAACATGCTGATGCGAAATTTTATTCGGCCACCGCAGTCGGGCTGCGCGCGCGCTGGTCAATTCGGGCGGGCTGGGTGTCATGGCTGAGGTGCTCGTGATGCTGAACACCCTGCCGTTTGCCTTGGCGGTGTTGCTGTGTGGTTTGCTATTGATTGCATTGGCATGCTGGGTGCTGATACGCAGCCTGCGCGAGCAGCGTAGCCGGCGCCGCATCGACGACATGCTGCAAGACCTGGCCGCGCGGCGGCTTTCTCTGCGTGATATCGAGGTTGACCGCTCGCGCTTTCTGGCGTCATTCAGTCATGACCTGAAACAGCCGATGCAGGCGATTAACCTTTACCTGGGCAGCGTTGAGCGCAGCCTTGCCCATGCCTCGCTGGATGCCACTGAGCGCGCGCGCGCTACCGAAAGCCTGCTGCGACTTCGACAAAGCATGAGCTACATGAATGATGTCTTCGATAGCATGCTCGACGTCAGCCGGCTCGATAGTGGCGCGATAGAGGTCGCCATGGAGTACGTCGATGCGCGTGAATTTTGCGAGCAGATGGTGGCGCAACACCGGCGTATTGCAGAAGATCTCGGGCTCACACTCACGCTACGCGCGTCGGCGCAGGAGAATCTTTTTTTACAGACCGATCCGCGCTTACTCGAACGCATCCTGCGCAACTTTATCAGCAACGCCATGCGCTATACGCAGCGCGGTGGTGTGCGATTACGCCTGACACGACGCGCTGATCGCTGCCGCATTGCTGTTGTTGATACCGGTGCCGGAATTGCAGTTGCGCTTAGAAAAAAAATATTCGATGAATTTACGCGGGGCGATACCACAGCAATCACAACGCAAGGCGTTGGACTTGGTTTGGCGATTGCGCGTCGGCTGGCTGCACGTATTGGTGCGCGGATCTCGCTTCGTAGTCATGTAGGTATTGGCTCGGTGTTTGCGATCGACCTGCCGCTGGCAAGTCATCCCGCCATCGGAACTGAGCAGTTAGCGCTGGCCGAAACATATTTGATCGAGCGCTTGATTCCACAGGTGCTTTTCGAGCCACCTGAAAACACCTTGCTGGTATGCGTGGATGCCGATCCCGATGTGGGTAATGCGCTGCGGCTGCTTGCGCCGGGCATTGGTATAGCGGTAATTGTGGCGGGGAGTAGCGACGACGCGATACGGCAGCTTGCGGCACAGGGCCGCGTACCCAGTATCGTGATGGTCGATGCACAGATGCAGTCGGAACCCGCCGCGCAGGTGATTACGCGCATAAACGATGAATTCAACAGTGCTATCCCGGTACTGCTGTGCAGTGACGAGATACTGTTCACTGATCTGCAGCGTCAAGTGGGTTCCAAGGTAAGCGTGCTTCAGCGCCCGTTCAGCACGGAGAAGCTGCGCGCCGCGATCAATGCTGCGCTGTTTTCTGAGCCAGAGTAAAACCTGCCTGCTCAGGCCGGCAGCGTTGCTGGCGCCGAATAGTTAATGGTTATTGGCAAACAGCCCTAACTTTTGCGCGACCAACACGGCCTGCGTGCGACTAGCCACATGAAGCTCACGGAAAATGCCACCGACATGCGATTTCGCGGTGATCTCGGTGATGCCGAGCTGATCGGCGATCTCACGATTGCTCATGCCCTGACAGATCATCGACAGCACTTGAATTTGTCGCTCGGTGAGCGCGATGCGGTTGAGCGCAGAGCTGTCGGCTAAACCCCGCGCAGACAACCAGGTACCTTTGATCAACGTGCCTTCTACTGCTTGCGCAACGATGGTGATTGAATCCTCAGTCGGCGCAGCCTTGCTGATGAAGGCGGCGGCGCCGGCACCAAAGCAGGCGCCCACCTGCAGCGCATCATCATTACCGGAAATCGCAATCACCTGAACCGCATCGCTGAGTGCGCGTAGTTGCGTGATGGCGGCGAGGCCGCTGATGCCGGGAAGGCCAAGATCTATCAGCACGCACCAAGACTGCGCTTTACGCTTTTTGACTTCTTGCTTGAGCAAGGCAATACCGGACTCGGCATCACCCACGGCTTCGAGACGGACGCGCGGAAAACGTCGGCGTAACGCATCAGCCAGCGCGGCGCGGATAATCGGGTGATCATCAATGATCAGCAGGGAGGGGAGTGCGTGCATACACGCGATTGTAATTGAGGCGATTGAATCAGCGCAGCAAGCGCAAGCCGATAATCAAGCCGGCCAGTAACAAAGCAAGAATCAATGCCAGCAGCATCGGTGAGCCGGTACGACGCTGCTGCGATGGTGGCAGTGGATCAATGCTCCGCACGGACGATAAAACCTTGAGCGCTGCCACCGGCAAGTGTCCCCACATGGCGCGACCGATAGCATCACTCGGCGTCGGCTCCGGTGGTGCCGTACGCTGCTCGACAGGCAGATTATCGGTTTGCAGAAAATAGGTGTCGGGCAGACCCATCGCGATGGCGATACGGCGCGCGCAGTCAACCCGATGCGCCTCATCAACAAATGCATGTGATGCGCCTTCTTCTATGGCGCGAATCTGAGCGCCGCTTAATCCAGCCAGCATCGCCAGGGTCACAGTACTCAAGTGGTGCTCGCGCCGCACCCGCTCGATCATCTTGCCGAGTACCGTCGTGTGTAGCTGCGGCTCCTGTCTCAACAGGTTCATCATCGTGCCTCGCGGGTGCCGGCGTACGGGCCGTCATGACCAGTGCGGGTTGCATCATCGACCAGCGTCATTTGCACGCGGTAGAACAGTTTGTAATCCGGTGTTTTCATTTTTCTGAGGGATACCGATAAACCACCGCCACGTCGTAAAAGCAGCCAGCCATGCGCTTCATTGGCGGTAGCAATGCCATTTTCCAAATGCGATATCTCGCTGTCGTTATCAGAGAGCAGCCGCAGCTTGTCCCAGAACACGCCGGCACCGGCATAGCGATCGATCGGATCGAGCAATCGGAACCAGCCGTCGGCCATCGCCGCGATGGCGAAGTGATGATCGAGCAAGCCACTGGCCTCGTGCGGTGCGTCGTTGCGGGTATCGACCAGCAAGCTACGCAAGATGTCAAAGTCAAATGGCAGCTTGTCGAGCTGCAGTAAATGATACGACTGCCCGCCGCATTCCACGCCAATCATGCGGATCAGCACCAGCTCTGCCTGCCGATCCGGACGCTCGAACAAGGCACGCACTTGCTGCTGACCGATCGGCTGAACGGCAATGAATAAATCTTCCAGCAAGCGATCGGTTGTATCCGGATACGATAGCTGTCGGCGGGCTTGTGCGCTAGCGAACAAAATGCGCCCGTCGTCGGCAGTCACCAGCATCGCTGCCGGTAGCTGATAAAACGCTTGCGATACCACCAGAAGATCATTGGTACTGGCATTCGCTGTGTCGACCAGTTGCCTACCAACCCGATCCAGCCATGCGCTGTGCTTGGCACTGCGCAAAGCAAGCACTGCACTGATCAGCAGCAGCTTCAATAACAACCAACCGCTGTCCACTGCATTCGAAATTGTGCGAGCGTCGCCAAGTTCATTGGTATTAGGCTGTAAGCCCAGCGCGAGCAGAAGCATCAGTATCTGCAGCAAGGCACCAGTACCGCACAGCAGCGCGAGCAGCATCACTACGCGTTGCGAGTGCGGGTGCACGCGCGCGTGTCGCGTGCACTCGGCGGCGGCGCCCGCCATCGTCACGCACAGCAGTAGCGTCGCCATCAAGGAGCCAGTAACACCGGTGCCGCGTGTCGGCAGCAGCTGAACGCCAGCCACCAGCGATACGACCGACAAGATCAGCAGCGGTAAAAACCACTTTCCGCCGGGCGCGCGACCCGCTACCGCACTGGCAATCGCCGATGCGGCGATCAGATCAAATGCCAGCGCTGGGGTGAGATCTACCGCAACAGAAAAATGTTCAGCCAGCAGTAAGGCCAGCGGGTGTACCAGCATCGCTAATGCGGCAACCCAGACAGCGAAATCGCGCGGTCGAGGCGCTACCGGGTAGCGCGCCACATCGAGCGCGAGTAGCGCCACACTGCTCAGCAAGAAAAACAGCAGCAGGTCGCTCGATAGATTCATTGATCCGGCACTCCCGCTGGCTTGGCCGAGTCTGTGGGTGATAACTCGGAAGACGCTGTTGTACCGAGCGTCGATGTGGCAGGGGCAGTCTGTGCTGATGGGGCTGCATCGGTGCCTGAGTACAGCGCATCGTTAGCGGTTTGACTGATCGGCGAATCAGGTAGTCCCGTGGCCGGCAGCTTGATTTCATAGTCACCATTTGCCGTGGCGGGCACGAACAGCGGTACACCGGCCAGGCTGCTGCTGGTGTCTGATGAGGCTGGAAGTGGCAGTAACCGCGCCAGCTGATCGGCACCTGGCCACAGCGCGGGCCCGGCCATTAACGCCAGCATCAGGCTGCCATAGGTAATCAAGCCAGCACCTACCGTGCGCCTCTGACGGTAGTGAGCATGTCGCTGCACAGCGCGTTTAGATGACGTGCGTTTGGATGGAGCGCGCTCAGATGCGGTGGGTTTAGATGCGGTGGGTTTAGATGCGCCACGTTCACCGGCAGATAAGACGAGATCATCATCGGCCTTATCACCGGGTGCTTCGTCGAGATACCAGCGCGCGACTTTGGGGCCTAGTGCGCTGAGTTTTTGTTCGCAGCTGCTGGCGCTACCAGTAAATAGTGTCACCACCCGCAGCGCGCTGTGGCCGGTACCGCGCATCAGGCGCAGCAGGTGCCTCAGCTCGGTCGCCGATAGGTCTTGCGCATTTGGTATGAACACTAAATAAGCGCGCGGCGAACGGGTGCGTGCGGCGACAGCATGTTCTGTCAACGACTGCAACGCGCCATCAAAGCGCGCCAGTACCAGATCGGCCAGCAAGGTCTCGAGGCGGCTCGGGTCTAGCTTTTCGACGTGCCAACCGCCTTGTTCAGCCAGACCGGTGGCGACCGCCGCTGCGTAAATCGAGAGCTGATCACGGTCGCGACCGATCATGGCCAAGTCAAGGCCATCCTGCGCCAGTGACGCCCGGACCCGAGAGAGCTGCTCCCTGTCCGCTGCAGGTACCAGGGGTGACATACAGCGGATTATACTAAAGTATTAGGCAGTAAAACCGCTGTCAGCCACCCAAATTGCACGAGTGGCTGTTTTACACATGCGTATTTTCAGTGTTTGCTGCCTGAGCGCCAGTTATCCAGCTGGCTGAAGGTTTGCCGCATTACCAGCAGCAGCGCGATAAAAATCAGCGCAAAAATCGCGTAGACCATGCTATTCCTCCACGTTTGAGACCTTAACCGCTGATGAACGATTCAGGCCAGACTCATCATCAGCCAGATCGCCAAGCTCAGTACCACCATCACCGCGCCGCTGATTACATAGATTAGCCGGACAAATTCCTTTGGCGGCATCAAGAAGCGTTCAATGTCACTAGCCGAGGCCGGCTGCTGATCCATCACCTGAGGCTCGCCGTGATCAGCGGCGGGCGCTGCGTTCACTTGATTCTCCATCATGTGCATCCTCCAAGTAGCTTCGTAGGCTAAGGGCCATGGTCTGACAGGGCGCTACATGGTCGGGTCAGCTGCTTGCAACCCAGACGCACGCACGCCAAGGGAAAGTCTAACCGCGAGATGCGTGTCGTCAAAATAAAAAATGCGTGTTTTTTTATTAATAAAAAATTATGTGTGATGGTTCAATTGCTGTGCCGATTAAAAAAAGTCTGTATCTATGTTGATAATATCGACTCAAAGGTATGAAGCGCACGCCGCCATAATGCTTGGCTAATCAGCGTTCCCTGTGGTAGTTTCTGCATGTCAAAGTCACTATGCGTCTGCCTTTGCGGCTCGCGACGCTGCTCCCTGTCGGTGGGAGGTAAATGAGCGTGTCCTCACAATTTTTTATTGATTTAGAGCGCGGCGAACTTTGCGCGCTCGATCGCTTTCTGGAGCGCTCTCGTTTAACTATGAGTAGCAAGGTTCTGCAGGCGTCGTCTGTGCCGCTGTTCAGTGCGCTGCAAGCCATGCAGCAAACCGTGCGTCATGCTGTGCAGCAGCTAGAGAAAGATGCGCTGATCAATGAGGTGAGCGTTGCCATGCAACTGCTCGACGAGCAAGCTGACGCTGCCGCTCTGGCATTTCGCAGGCTCACTGTCTCCGAGCTGGATCTCATGCTGGAAGATGAAGAAGTCTCGAACGATGCGTCGCTCGCGCTTTGGAAAATTCTGGATGTGATCGGCCCGATCGAAGTCCGCCTCTAACCAGCTGCATTGTTTGGCTGATGGCGTTGTCAGCATCTGGTGAAAATTTCCTTAGATAGGCACGCCCGCGCAATGCGCATGTAGACAGCTGACATTACATGCCCTGCTAAACACGTGGACTACGTCTAGAACGCCCTGACGCGAGGGTCTTACGAGCGCTTGTTCGCGCAATGCCTAGATGCTCGATCACGAACGGTGGCCTGTTTGGAAAATGCGCCACGATCTCAAGTTGGCCCCCCATGCTTTCTATATATTCGCGTAAGGTTGACAGCAACATGTCGTTGCGCTTTTCGAGGCGCGAGATCGTATCTTGTCGAACTCCCAGTGTGGCAGCTAGTTGCTCCTGTGTTTGCTGACTGGCCTGCCGCAAATCTTTTAGCGTCGCCAACTCCATTGCTCGAGCTTCGATCTTTTTTTGTCGTGACTTGGGTAGCGCAGCAATTACCTCATTCAGCTTTTTTGGCATGGTGTCTCTCCTTGCTCGGTTGGACCAGGCTATGCATGTATTCTTCGTAGCGCTCTTCAGCGGTCGCGATTAAGCGCTTGTAAAAGCGACGCTGATCAACTCCGGATTTATTACCTCCACACAGCAAGATTCCCTGTCGTTTTGGATCGAAGGCGAATGCAACACGCCAGACCTCACCGATCCAAGAAAAACGTAATTCTTTCATATTTGGGTACCGCGAGCCCTTGAGGGTGTCAACAGTTGGACGCCCGAGGTTGGGTCCAAATTCCGCTAGCAAAAGGGCGTGTGCCAGCAGCTCGTCTTGCAAGTCACCCTGAAATTGGTCGAACTCTTGGGCAAAGGCGTCGTGGAAAAGCACTGTCCAGCGCATGCAGCAAATTATGGACTCCTAACCATATGGCGTCAAGTACATAATTTTTGAAACGACTTAGCACACGCTATTGTTCCGGCTAGCGCTCGACAATATCAGCCCGCAGTGAGGCAACCTTTGCCATGATGGTGTCGATGTCGGCCTGCTCGACTTTCGCAGCGACCAGGGTGTCAGACAGCAACTGCGCCGCGAGTTCAAACGATGTGCCAGTGATGCCCAAGCCTTGGTGTGCGGCTTTCATGCTGCGACCCACATACTCATGCGGGGTTTTGCCCATCACCATTGATACAAACGCTATTTGATGATGAATGACCGCTTCCAGCGATACATTTACAAAATACCGGCGCAAGTTAGGGCGTCGCATTAGGCGCTTGTAAAAATCTCTGACGATTTCGGTCACGACCGGGACACCGCCATATTTATCGAACAGAGTCTGTGCCACGGTACGTAGTTAGGTAGGTAGGACGTTGGAGCGGATTGCATACAACTCTTAGATGATTTTACGCGAAAAATCACCCACGCAGCGCTTACCCACCTTCCCGGTTTGGCGCGTTGGATACCTTTGCACCCGACGGCATGAACTGGTGCAAAAAGCATAACGACGATCAGGGTTTAACCCCTGACTACGCTTGGGCATCTAAGCTGATTCAGCCGCATTGCGCTTACACTGTCGCACATAATCAGCGCGCCGCACACGAGGGCGTGCGAGCTTTCGGCTGATACCGTCTGGTTTTCAGCCGCGACGTAAAACCAAAAAACAAAACGAGACATATGGGATCTTGGGGTCGCCGGTTAATCCGGTGGTGTTGGTTGGTGCTGGCGCTGCCCGTAATTGCGGGCGCCGTCACCTTGAAAAAAGCCGAGGTCGATAGCTTTTTATCGAACCAGTACCAAGTGGGTGAGATCAACCCGAGTGTACCGGTTTGGCCATTATTCTCGCGTGAGCCGGTTGCTGAAAATGAGAAGCCGCGATTAATCGGCTACGCATTCGAGTCGATCGATTTTGAGCCAGTGCGCGGCTATGGCGGTAAACCCATCAATATCCTGGTGGCGATCGATACCGAAGGAAAATTCCTGCTCTCTCGCTTGCTTGACCACCGAGAGCCGCTATTCCGGTCGGAAGCGGGTATTGCAAAGCTAACGGAATTTGCGAATCAGTATGTGGGTATCACCGTAAGACATGAAACCCATATTCTGGATTTTCGTGCTCGCACCTCATTTGACGAGAAGCGCGCCACGTTTCATGGCGTGCAGGCGGGTACGGTGACTGTGAAGGCGATGGATAGAACCATCATGCAATCAGCCGCGTCAGTGGCGCGCGCGCACCTTGATGCTGCCAGTAAAGGCAGCATACTGGGCGAAGGTAATGCAGTATCGTTGACACGCGGTGATCTACTCACGCAAGAGATTCGCCCGCTCAGCTGGAATCAGCTGCTTTCACGACGTATGGTGGAGCCGACATCGCTCACGCGCGCTCAAGTTGAAAAGGCGTTTGCTGGAACGCGTGCAGGGGGTGCCGACAAAATCGCTGCCACCAAACCCGATGAGTTAGCGCTGCAATTTCATGTGGCGCTCGCCAGCTTGCCATCGGTCGGACGTAATTTGCTGGGCGAGGAGGGCTGGCGGTTACTCGTCGCGAACATGCGCGATAGTCAGGCGATTGTGGTGATAGAAACCGGACCATTGCACAACATGATGTACGAGAGCCAGCGTATTGATGACCCGCTGCCGTTCGTACTCAAACAAGGCGGTAAGGCGATTAACGTACGATCGATTGCATACGATAAATCAATGGCTTTGCCGGGCTACCCCAATGGTGCGCGGGCCCATGTGCTAATCGTTGATAGCGCAACCCCATTAAATCCGCAGCAGGCTTTCGATTTACAGTTCCGTTTAGGGCGTCGCTTTGGCACCTTCCCGAACCAGGTGGCATATACCGAGTTTGAGCTGCCGTATGCATTCCACGGTTGGCGCGCGACGATGGCTGCTTGGTTGAATGCGCCCTGGGTTGAGGCTTGGGAGCGGCGCAGCGTTGACATCGCGGTGCTGCTTGGCGGCCTGGTAGTTTTATCGTTTGCATTAGTCCGACAGCGAAGCACTACCGCGAGTCACCGACGCTTACGGATTTTTCGTACCGCTTATTTGCTGTTCACGCTCGGGTTTATTGGGTGGTATGCGCAGGGCCAACTCAGCATCGTCAACATCACCGCGTCTGTAGATGCGCTCACCACCGGCAATGACTTGAGCTTTTTGTTGGTAGACCCGATGACGGTGATTCTGTGGATATTTGTCGGTTTCACTTTATTGATTTGGGGGCGTGGTACTTTCTGCGGCTGGCTGTGTCCTTTCGGTGCGTTACAAGAACTGATTAGTATGATTACGCGTCGCGTTGGTATCAAACCGAAGCGCTTGCGGGCAGGCATTGATCAACGCCTGAAATTATTGAAGTACCTTGTGCTGGCTGCAGTGATTGCATCACTGTGGGCAGCGCCGAATCTGACCGAACTGGCGATTGAAGTTGAGCCTTTCAAGACGGCCATCAGCTTGTACTTTGTGCGCGACTGGCCATACTTGGTGTGGGCCATTGCCTTGCTCGCGCTGAGTGTGCTGGTCTACCGTGGCTACTGCCGCTACCTGTGCCCGCTCGGCGCGGCATTAGCCATACTTGATCCTTTGCGCCGCTGGGGTTGGATAGCCCGTCGCGAGGCTTGCGGTACACCTTGCCAAACCTGTCGTCACCGCTGCGATTATCAGTCGATTTCCAGTGTTGGTAAAGTGGCTTACAGCGAGTGTTTTCAGTGCCTCGATTGTGTTGCGATCTACCAGGACAATAATCGCTGCTTGCCGCTGATTCAAGAGAAGCGGCGTAGCGTAATACCTATCTTTAGTCAGGCAGACGCTTGAACTTTTGCACCCGCTTTCCTGAGTCGACTTCGCCGGTGTAAATATTCCCTTTTGAATCTGCAGCAATACCATGCACCCAATGAAACTGACCGGCTTGGCGCCCGCTACGACCAAACGCGCTTAATCGTTCGCCGGTACTCCGCAACAAAATATGAATTTCACTATTGGTGCCATCGGCAACGTACATATAGCGCTGCTCTTTATCTTCGGAGAACGCAATATCCCATACTGAACCCACATGTCGTGTCTTAGGTTCAAGCAGATACTCTTTCACGAAACTGCCATCTCGCTGAAATACTTGGATTCGATTATTTAATCGGTCGCAGACATAGACCAGACCATCGTGCGCGATACGCACGCAATGAACGGTGGCGCGAAATTGTTTGGCGCGTGGCGCTGCAGGGTCGTAGTTGCCGAGGTCGGTATCGTCTGGTCGATTACCGTAAGCGCCCCAGTGCCGTTTGTACGCGCCGGTAGCAGCGTCGAGTACCAGAACGCGTCGATTACCGTAACCATCTGCGATGTACAGCTCGCCGGTTGCGATGTCGGAAATCGCGAGCGCGGGTCGACCAAGATCAGTCGGGCTATTACTACCTGAGGTGCGGCCGGCGCGCCCGAACTGCTGCAAAAACTTACCGTCTCGCGTGAACTTGAGCACCTGCGCATCGGTTTTTGCGTTGCCCGCGATCCAGACATGATCATTGGCATCTACAAAAATACCGTGCTCGCGCTCTGGCCATTCAAAGCCGGGGCCCGGGCCACCCCATGCCGATAGCAGATTACCTTCGGCGTCAAATTCCAAAACAGGCGGCGCCGGACGGCAGCATTTCGAGGAGGGCGGATCGCTCGCAGCACCACGCTCATCGTCAGTCAGCGAGCGTGGCCGTTGATAAACCCAGATGTGGTCGCGCGCGTCCACCGCGATGCCGCCGATCTCGCCCAGCACCCATTGGTTGGGCAATGGCTTGGGCCAGCTGATATCCACCGCGAAACGTGGCACTCCGGCTGCACCTGCGCTGACTGAGAGCACCAGCAGCATGAAACTTAAGGTTAGGGCAGGCAACGAACTCAGCCTAAAACCGGGCGCCGGCAGCCGGCGCTCGAACATTACGGCATAAGGGCGGCGAGTAATCATTCTGATAATCATGCGATGGTCCTTTCCGCTTGATACGCTATCGCTACGGCTGCATGCTACAGTGAACCGTCTGGCGTCGTGTATTTTGTTTTTTAATACTGGCGCTGGCACTCGCTCATTGTACGGACGCGCGCGAACCATGAAACGATTTTGGTGTTTGTTTTTAACATTGCCATTGGGTGCCGCCTGCGCGCAAGCGATTGATAATGCATTTGTGCGCGCCACCCGCGCTACGACGACCTGCGCCTCGGGTACAACCCCGGGTTGCGCTGACCGGATCATCGTCGCACTTGCAGCGACCGAGATTCAGGTGGCTGGCACTCAGCGTCGCTTAAAACGCGGCGAGCTTGCTGTCTTTGGCCCGTCTGACAGCTACTCGGTGAAAGGTAGTGATTTTATTGAAGTGGTGATCAAACCAGATCACCCTGCATCGAACGCACCCGGCGAGATGATCGCAGCCGAAAAAAACAATACCTTGTTTGATGCACATGATTTTTTTGTGTTTGAGGAAAAGCTCTCGCCCGGTGACACACGTGCAAGGCACAGTCATAGCCAGCGGGTAGTGATTCAATTGAATCGCACCACACTGCGTCAGTGGCCTGACAATAAACCCGAGCTCATCATGGAAATCATGCCAGACGCGATAGGCTTCAGTGCTCCGGTTATTCATGTGGTCGAGAATATCGGTGCCATGCCCCTGCGCGGGGTGATTATTGAATTCAAGCCAGGTCGCGCGGGGCGCGATCGATGAGCACCGGCGCAGTATTACTCGCGGCCGGCGCGGTCTCGCGTATGGGTGGTCGCCCAAAATGTCTGCTGCAGTTTGACGGCCTATTTACAGCTTTGTGAAAAGTTGCCAGAATGCATCTCGCTGACAGGATGATGTGCCACTGGCTATGGGTATTTCTTTGATTCGTCCGACTGCTGTGTCACTGCTGCTGGCCGCTTTATGTGGCTGCGCGAGCCAGTCGGAGTTGGCCTCGATCCGGCTCGATCGCGACAACCCCAAGTTCAAGACTCGCGGCTGTCAAGATACGCTCGCTGCAGCTGAGACGCATAAAGAGCTCAAGAACACCCGCATGGTTGCCTCACCGATTTTGCTGTTTTTTTCTGGGGGTTTGCTGTTACCTGTGGTGGCTGCCAACGCTGGCTTCGATACGGCTGATCAGGTCGATGCCGCCAAGATCGCCGAAAACTGCGGTGGCAAGCCAAAAACCAATGACCAGATTGCCTCGGATGTGGCGGTGGGTGCGGCGGTAGGCGTGGCTACGAGCACGCTGACGGTGAAAAGCCTGACCACCAAGTAAGCGATATTGCGGGTCGTTCTGTAGTGCGCTAGCCGGGTGCGCGCGTATCGCTACTTTCAGCTTCCGGTTCAGCGGGATCAACGCGTACCGCGCGACTGGCAACCTGGCCAATAGTGAGGCCCTGCATCAGAATCGAAAACACCACAATGCCGTAGGTGAGCGTGAGTACCACGTCGCGCTCGGGGCCTTGAGGTAAGGACAGCGCCAAAGCCACCGAGATACCGCCACGCAAACCACCCCAAGTCAGCACAACGCCGGCGCCACGCGGCAAATTGAAATAAGCGGGCGCTATTTTTACGGGTAACCACACCGTCAATCCGCGTGCAATCAACGTCATCACCACCATCACCAAAGCTGCCAGTATCAGGTTGAATGAAAACGCAATCACCAATACTTCCATACCAATCAATACGAATAGCACGGCATTGAGAATGTCGTCGATCATCTCCCAGAACATATCCACATACTGACGCGTGGTGTGTGACATTGCGAACTCGCGTCCATGATTGCCAACAACTAATCCCGCAACGACCATGGCCAACGGACCCGATACATGCAACTTGCTCGCTAACAGATAACCGCCCATTACTGCCGCTAGCGTCAGCATCACCTCGACTTGGTAGTTATCGACACTCGCCAACAGACGAAACGTGATGTAACCAAGGATCAGCCCGTACAACAATCCGCCACCCGCTTCACGCGTCAACAAGCCGAGGCCTTCGTCGAAGCTGGGTACTTTGCCCATCATCAGCATACCCATCAAGATCGAGAAAATCACTACACCCACACCATCATTGAAAAGCGATTCACCCGCAATGACTAATTCAAGGTTTTTAGGAATGCCGGCAGATTTCAAAATACCCATCACTGCAATCGGATCAGTGGGTGAGATCAGCGCGCCAAACAGCAAACAGTAGATCAGGGGAAGTTGTATGCCCAGCACCGGTAGCGCCACACAAGCGGCAAGACCCACAATCAAGGTAGAGAGCAGGGTAGAGAAAAATGCCAAACCAAGTACCTGCCAACGGTACGCCTTTAACTCGGATAAATCGATATGCAGTGCGCCCGCAAAGAGCAATAACGACAGCATGCCTTGCATCAGCACAGTGGAAAAGTCGATGGCTTTGAGCATGCCCTCCATCTGCTGCTGCAAGCCAAAATCGATACCGGCAAATCCCAAGCCTACGATCAGCAAAGATAATCCGAGCGAGGTCGCCATCACACCGATGGTGATCGGCAATCCGATATAGCGAAAATTCACATAAGCCAGTAGGGAAGTGATGACCAGGCAGGTCGCAGAAATTTCCAGCATGTTGTGCGCTTTTTATTAGTTGTGTGATATCCGGCGAGCTGCCCGGCGTGATCAGAGGCGATCTGATCACAGCAAATTTTAGCGGTGGCTTTCTGCGTGATGATTGAGCTTGGCTGGGTTGACTGGGCAGCGAAATTTGGAGCAGGGGCAATACTGCCTTGCCAAGCCCAATATGTAAATCCCGGGCGGTGGTTAGACACCTAATTGCGCGGCTAAATCATGCAGATCGTTCGCAGAATACGTGAAGCGGGTTAAATCCCCATATTTCATAAGGATATCCGGCCCATATTCATGCTCACGACGAATAAAAGCGGTTTGCAAGCCGCAGGCTTTAGCCGCATCCAGATCATCTTCGTGCGCGGCTACCAGCATCACCTGATTAGGTTGAAGTTCGAAGATGTCGGCAACGCCGAGATAGGTCTCAGGATCAGGCTTGTAATGGTTGAACACCTCGGCTGACAAAATCAGATCCCACGGTAAAGCGGCGTGCTTCGCCATATTGGCGAGAAGACCGAGATTACCGTTTGAGAGTGAGGTGAGCATGAAACGAGATTTCAGGCGATGCATGCCTTCAACCGTATCCGGCCATGGATTTAATCGGTGCCATGCGCGGTTGAGTGTGCGTCGTTTTTGCTCGTCCAGCGCAATATCAAAATCTTTCAAAACGCGATCGAGAATAATCCTGTGCAGGTCATCAATTTTTGTCCAGCCACGCTGACCGGAACGAACCTCATCCATCGCCGGCTTGTACCCGGCGCGCCAGGCGGACGCGAAGCGATTGCCGTTAACTCCGGGGATGAGGGCCTCTGCCTCACGCCAGATCGAGCCATGCCAGTCAACCACAGTACCAAACACATCAAAGGCAAGTACCTTGGGTAGGCTGATGTTCATATCAATGTAATTTAGTGATTCGCTGATTCAGCAAGAACGGTTCGGCTGTATTAGCGCTGAGGCGCCACTGGAATCAGAATCTCATTCCTTCTTCGCCATGGCAGCGTGAACGGATCGTTGTACCGAGCAACCTGCGCAGGCCCGGCCGCCTCGAGTTGTTTGCCACTCATCCAATTGCGCAGCTTGCTGGTCTGCTCTTGTACTGCTGCCTGTGTCGTGAACCCACTGAAGCGGATCGCCGCCACCGCGTGCTCTGTTACCTGGCGCAGTTTGACATCAGGGTTATTCGGTTTGGGCAGGCTGGAGAGAGACTCAGCGCTGGGCATCACAAAATGCAAGCGCCAGCCCTGATCTTTCGGCTCGATAGTGACAGGTGCGGTCATCTCGATTTTTCGGTTGCCGCCACTTTGTAATTGGTTGTCTCCGAATATATACCCCGCAACCCGTCTGAAGCCGCTACGGCTGGCTGCATCGAAGTCACCAACCACATCGGTTTCGGCAACAACAAAGCCGGTGTACAGCCGATGCTCGAAGGGCGGCTCGGATTGGAGCACACGAAATGGAGGCTCTTCAACTGCCATGGCATGACCATTCCAAAAAAAAGTAACCCAAGATACAAAAATTACCTTAACTATTTCACGCATGATGCCGGTAGCATAGAAACAATGGGAAGCTAATGGTAAGGGGCAGATAGATCAATCCGGAGCATTTTACAAGCTGAGTAGCGAAAAATTAAAACGCTACTACCACCGGGCTTGAGGCGCCGACGATGAAGACAATGCCTTGTTCTAGCGTCAGCATGCCAGGCCGAGTAAAAGGTAACAATGTCACAACCTGCTTAAGGACGAGCATCCGCCAATACGATGTTGCTTCGCAATATAAACTATATTACGCACCGCGCACCCATTATTAAGCCGATATGAGCACAATCGTAACCAAGACAGAACCGGCCGTATGTATCGTCGGTTTGGGCTCTATTGGTCTGCCGACGGCGATCTTGATCGCGAATGAGCAGATACCCGTGCTCGGTGTTGACATTAATAAAGCGGTTGTTGATGGCGTTAACACCGGTAGCCTGCATTTCGTCGAGCCAGGTTTGGAGTCTTTGCTTCGGCGGGTGGTATCGGGTAAGCAATTACGCGCCAGCGATAAGCCAGAAATCGCGAGTGTCTACCTTATTTGTGTACCGATTCCAATACTGCCAGATCACCGGCCGGATCTGACTTACCTTGACGCGGCATTGTCCTCGGTAGCGCCATTACTGAGACCGGGTGCCTTGTTGATCATTGAATCGAGTTCACCGGTTGGTAACACTGAGCGTTTGCGTGATCGTTTGGCACAGTTACGGCCAGATCTGCGTATGCCTTTTCGGGGAGGTGAAGCGGCGGATATTGCTATTGCTTATTGCCCGGAGCGCGCCCAAGCAGGCCGATTGCTTGATGAGATCGAGCATAACGATCGGGTTATTGGCGGCGTAAGCGCTCAGTGCGCTCGCAAAGCTTTGGCGTTTTATGAGCGTTTCGTCAGAGGCAGGTGCTTCACCACGGACACCAGGACCGCCGAGCTATCTGACCTTGCAGAGCACGCCTACCGAGATGTCAATATCGCCTATGCGAACGAGCTATCGATGATTTGTGATCGGTTCCAGCTCGATGTAAAAGAATTGATCTTGCTCGCGAATTTGCATCCCCGCGTAAATATCTTGCAGCCCGGTCCGGGTGTGGGCGGACATGGTATTCCGGTGGCACCCTGGTTCATTGTTCACGGTGCGCAAAATGAATCTCGTTTGATTCGATCGGCGAGAAATGTGAATCTGAGTAAAACTAAATGGGTAATCGAAAAAATCCGTAATCATATTCGTCAGCGGATGCAGCGGATACCTGGTCAAGCTGCTAGAGACATTACCCTGGCATTTTTAGGCTTGTCATTCAAACCGGACGTTAACGATTTCCGCGAGAGCCCCGCGGTTGAAATCGCGCTCGAGGTTGCGCATTCTCACCCCGGCGAGGTGTGGGCGGTTGACCCGTATGTAACTCAGCTGCCCGCTGTGCTGGAGGGGCGTGTAAGCCTAAAAGAGCTGGTTTATGCTCGAACGAATGCAGACATCGTCGTGCTTCTGGTCAGGCATGCTGCATTTTTGGGGGTGAGTAGCGACTCGGAAGATTTTTTAGACTTTTCTTGAGTTGGGTTAAACTCCAGTGATGGTATTAGGCTTGATTTCAATGTTGCATGCCCCAGCGTGCAAGCCTTGCTAATTCTGGAGCACTGACCATGAATATCGTTGTCGATCAGCCCTCGGTCAACCCAGCCGCTGCATCTTTGGCAAAGATGCCGGCCATGCCTGCGCCTGCGAGCAGCATGACGCCACAGGCACTCGAAGCGGCCAGGTCACAGGGAATGTTGAATCCGCCGCGCGCGCCGGTCAATGTGCCGTCGCCGCGCGCCAAATTACCCACCGATGCCGAAAAAATGGTGCAGCAGTACGAGCAAGTGGTCGATCAGCTCAACCGGCAGATGCAGGTAGATGACAGAAATCTGCGCTTTGGTGTGGATCGCAGAATCAACACTTTTGTCATCACAGTCACCGACAAAACCAGCGGTGATGTCATTCGACAGATTCCGCCCGAGGCGGTGATACGCGTTGCGCACTCCATTGAAGACATGAAAGGCGTTCTGTACAACGCCAAAGCGTGACACTCCATCTCATTCGGTGGTTAATGCTGTTCACCACCGCGATTCAGACGAAGTTACCGGAGCACTGATGCGGGTACTGCTGCTCGGTGCTACCGGCACTATCGGACAATCCGTGGCACAGGCATTGGTTGCACGAGGTTACCGTGTTACCTGCCCGGTGCGTACATCGGCGGGGTTCAAAGGTAGTCTTGATGAAGACAAGGTTCGCGCGCTACTACCCGGCGCTGATCTTGTATTTGTCGGTAATACGCTTGATGCGTTCATTCATGCCGAGTCACTGCAGCGCAAGCAGATCGAGGTGATCGTTTCCTGCCTCGCGTCTCGCACCGGCGCGCCGGCCGATGCCTGGAAGATTGACTATGGCGTGCACTCGGCATTACTCAAACAAGCGCGCCTTGCGGGTGTCCGACATATGGTGTTGCTGTCGGCGATTTGCGTGCAAAAGCCGCAGCTGGAATTTCAGCGTGCGAAGCTGGCGTTTGAGCACGAGCTGATGGAGTCAGGCCTGAGCTATAGCATCGTGCGCCCTACGGCATTTTTCAAATCGCTCTCAGGACAACTCAAGCGAATACGCGAGGGCAGACCGTATTTACTGTTTGGTGATGGTCAGCTCACCGCCTGCAAACCTATCAGTAATCATGATCTGGCGAGCTATATGGCGAATTGTATCGACGACCAAGGCAAACATAATGCGATTTTGCCGATTGGCGGACCGGGTGAGGCCATCACGCCGCTGCAGCAAGGCGAGTATTTATTCAAACAGCTTCGCATCACGCCGCGTTACCGTCGGGTGCCGGTCGCGATGATGGATGTCATCATTGGCGGTTTATCGCTCGCTGCTTATCTGCTACCGCCGCTCGCCAACAAGGCGGAGCTTGCCAAGATCGGGCGGTATTACGCCACCGAATCCATGTTGCTGTGGGATCAGGCAAGCGCGCGCTATGATGCAGCGGCGACACCCTCATATGGTCATCAAACTTTGTTTGCGTATTACGATCAACTAATTGCGGGTGAGCAGCAGCCCATACTCGGCGACCACGCGGTATTTTGATCAGCGCTGCGCGGCGCTTTTTATTAAAGCCAGTAGCGCGTCAAATTCATCCACTGCTTGAAACTGCGGAAATTGCGCAATCACATTTTCCGGTGCGTGAAACAAAAAGCCTGCGTCGGCCTCGGCCAGCATGGTAGTGTCGTTAAATGAATCACCCGCAGCGATCACCCGATAATTCAAACTTTTGAATGCAGCAACCGCCTTGCGCTTTTGATCAGGTATACGTAAGCGGTAGTCAGTGATTCGGTCGTTTTCCACCACCAAGGTATGACACAGCAGCGCTGGCATACCCAGTTGCTGCATAAAATGTGCGGCGAATTGCTCAAATGTGTCGGACAGGATCACTACCTGAAACTCTGCCCGTAATTGGTCCATGAATGCTTTGGCGCCTTGCAGTAGAGGCAGCGTGGCGATCACGGTCTGTATGTCGGATAGCTTGAGTGCGTGCTGATCAAGCAATGCAAGCCGCCCCTTCATGAGTTTGTCGTAATCCGGCTCGTCGCGCGTGGTGCGGCGTAGTTCTGCAATACCGGTTTTTTCGGACACGGCAATCCAGATCTCCGGCGTCAGCACGCCTTCCATGTCCAGGGTGATGATCGTTTGTTTCACGGCGCGTCTCGGTCAAAAATTTCAGTGAACGACGCCACGATGATACGCTAGCGCGCTTTACATCAACTAAAAAAGAGGGGGATTTATGTCCGAGGGGGGATTCCACGTGCATGGCCCGCACGACCATGAGGTTGAGCACGCCAGTCACGCTAACGGTTCAACCAGTATGGCGGTAGCAACTGCATTATTGGCAACAGTCGGCGCCGTGTTTTCCTACATGGGGGGCTATACGCAGGCGAATGCCGCGCTGTTCAAGAACAATGCAGCGATTAAGAAAACCGAGGCATCGAATCAATGGAATTATTATCAGGCCAAAAGCAGCAAGCAGAATTTGGCCGAGCTCTCACTCGATATCGTGACGCAGCCCGATCGCAAGCAACGCTACACTGAATCGATCGAGCGCTATAAATCCGAGAAACAGGAAATCAAAGCCAAAGCAGAGGCGTTAGAAAAAGAATCACTCGATTGGGACGCAAAATCCGAGTCACAAATGCACGAGCATCATCGCTGGGCGCAGGCAACGACGGCGATTCAGGTATCGATCGCGCTTGCTGCGATCGCGCTTCTCACTCGTCGGCGCGGGATGGAAATTGCCATGTACACCTTGGCAGGATTCGGGGTAATCCTCGGTGGGCTCGCGTATTTGCACCTCTGATCGCTGTGCCGCTTAAAAGCGGTCTACGCGGTACGGCGATGGGTCGATATAGGTGTCGCGTCCGCTCATCATCTCTGCCAGCAAGCGGCCGCTGGATGCCGCTTGCGTCAGTCCATGGTGCGCATGGCCAAAGCAAAACCATAAGCCTCGGTGTGCTGGCGCAGGCCCGATAATCGGCAGCATATCGGCGGTGCATGGTCGCGCACCGAGCCACGGCGCAGACTCTAAGCGCGCACCAATTGGCAATAATCGACGTGCAATCGGCTCGAGAGTATCCAGCTGCACGGGAGTTGGCGGTGCGTCTCGATAAGCAAACTCGGCGCCGGTGGTGAGGCGCATACCTTTTTTCATTGGCGCTAATGCGTAGCCGTGATCAACATCGACCACAACATGCGAGAGTGAAGCAGTCGCCATATCAAAATGCATGTGATAACCGCGCTTGACGCCCATGTTCAAGCGATAACCCAAACGGCGCGCAAGCGACTCACCCCAAGGGCCCAGGGCGATCACAAGCTGCGGCGCCTCCACTTGCCCGATGCTGGTGTTTACCTGCCAACGATCTGCATGGCTGTTGAGTGATTCGGCGTCGCCGCGCAAGAATTGGCCACCGCCTTGTTCAAACAAGTGCAGGTAAGCCAATGTCAGGTCGTACGGATCTTGAATCTGGCGTGAATCCGGGTAATGCACACCGCCCTGAGCAACCGCGCTGATATTCGGCTCTAGCGTGCGCAAATCTGCAGCTGATAATACGCGCACGCTCAAACCATAGGCGCGGCTCTGCTCTGCTTGTCGCAGCGCGATTGCCTCGGCGCCAGCGCTGCGCCACACCTTGATCCAGCCATGCTGATTTACCAACGCAGTTGCGCCAGCGGCCTCGATGAGTGGCTCATGCTCCGACCAGCTATGCTCGATCAGGGGCAGTGCGCCATTGATCGCCGTTGGGTATTTACGTGCCGAAGAGTGGCTCCAGTAGCCGGTAAGATAAGGCAGCAACGAGGGCAGGGCCTGCCAGTGATAATGTGCAGCAGTTGATCGCTGCAATGCATACGCCAGCAGGGTGCGCAAGTCGCGCGGAAAGGCGTAAGGAAATACCGCAGAGCGCTCGATCAGGCCGGCGTTACCAAAACTGGTTGCTGCGCCCGGGTGATCTTTATCCACGAGCGTCACTGCATGACCAAGCGCTTGCAGCTTTAGCGCGAGCGTGGTGCCGACGATGCCAGCGCCGAGTACGAGCACATCACGAGTGTGTGTTGCGTGTGCCATGGTTCAGAACCTGTAGCTTCAGGCCGCTCGCTGCGCTGGCAGCAGCTGCTGTACGTCTTGAACGGTTTTCGGCGCTGTGTATTGCAAAGTGCGCACGAACGGTAAGCGCGGGTTGGCGTCAGGTTCTATTCGGCATCGCATCGGGCTCTACCCATTCACCTTTGTTCCACTCACCGTCGAGCACCTTACCATCGGGCGTACGCATCTTGCCGCGCCCATGCGGCACGCCTTCGGCCCACTCGCCTTGGTACCAGCTGCCGTCTTCGTCTTCGTAGCGTCCGCGACCATGCTGCAGGCTGCGCTTCCATTCACCGACATAGGCGCCGCCGCGTCGCCACAGCTTGCCTTGGCCCTCGGCGTAGCCCTCGGCCATGCTGCCTTGATAAATCTCGGTAACGACACCAGACATTGACCAGGTCAGGGTACCGTCACCATGCGCGAAGCCTTTACGGCAGTCGCCACTCCAGTCAGCGCTCTCACCATCCTGCGGCGCGATGTTCACGATTTTGCAGCCGTTCTTGTCGGTGATCCAGCCGGTTTCTTGCGCGCCTGAAAAGCCGGGTATCAATAGCGCCAGCACTATAATCCAGCGTGGTAGTCGTTTAATCATAATGATCTCTCGATGAAGGACAACGTCTCATGGCCATTAATGTACTCGGTACGCCGCTGCAAGTTTGTTCGACCGAGCCAATGACAGGATACTTTCGCGACGGCTGCTGTAATACTGACGCAACCGACAGAGGATCGCACGTTGTTTGCGCTGAGATGACTGAAGAGTTTTTGACCTTCTCGCGTCAGCGCGGTAATGATCTGAGCACACCCCGACCAGAGTATCGCTTTCCCGGGTTGGTTGCAGGCGACCGATGGTGTCTGTGTGCGCTGCGCTGGAAGGAGGCGTTCGACGCTGGTGTGGCGCCCCATGTGGTGTTGGAGAGCACGCACATCAACGCGCTTCAGTATGTCGATCTTGCGCATTTGCTGGAGTATCAGCATCAGGCTTGAATATGCATTGTGGCCATGGACACGCTCTTGCCAAGGTACAGCGCGCCGCAGCTAGTCATTAGGCCGAGAAGTTAAACAAGCCGCTAATAAAAACGCCGCCTTGCGAACAGGCGGCGTTTTCGAATTCAGCAAGGCTCGGCGATTAGTTGATCGCGCGGACCTTGTTCATTGCCAGGCGACCGCCGCATACGTTATCAACGATGTTGATGTCATGCTGAATGACTGGCTGGTAGAACTTCAACTCGGCCATGCTGCGGTCGACGGCTTCGGTAGGCTTGGCATTCATTTCGGTCAGTACCTGAAAGTTGGCCATCGACAGCTTGCGGTTGCTGCAATTGACGACGTAGTCAATTTGCTGAACACCCGCATCACCCATGTCATGAAACTCGCGCAGTTTGGTCAGGCCTTTGGTGCTGTTGGCGGCGACCACGGCCCAGCTGTTCTCAGTCACGGTAAAGGACATCACCTCTTCTTTATCAGAGAGGATGGCGGTATTGGCGGAACCGGCGGCAACAGCGCTGGTGCTTGCCACGAGGGCGACAACGATAGCGATCTGCTTAAGCATGTTTTTCTCCAGTGGGGCGGTGGGTTGATGACGAAACTGCTACAATTTTATATTTTGCCCATGTGATGTCAAGCTTTAATTTAAACAAAATATAAAATATTTGGCCAATATGATGATTAAGTTAATATATAAATAATATAAATTGCAAAAATTGTTAAATTAGCGTTAATAAAATAAGCATAAATCATAAAAAAGACTTATTTTTGTCGCAAAATTTGATTTGTTGATGCTAATATTTGCTCGATTAGATCGATCATATAAACAAAATATATGCAATTGCTCTGCGAAGCGGGTTCAAAGTCATCCGACGACGTCCGGGCAAATGCATGACTAGTCCCTTGAGGCCGAGATCAAGATGGAAGCAGACAGCAAGCACCAGTACAGCATCGGCGTGGTGGCACGCCGCACGCACATGCATCCAGAGACCCTGCGGGTGTGGGAGCGGCGTTATGAGCTCATCGTGCCCGAGCGCACCGATACCGGGCGACGCCTGTATTCCGAGGTTGATATCCTCAAGGTCTCGTTGGTTAAGCAGCTGACCGAGCGCGGTCATGCAGTGAGTAGCGTGGCCAAGCTTCCGATAGATCAGCTACGCGCCATGTTGAACGCGTCCGGCAGTGTCATGCCAGAGCCAAAAGCGCCACCGCGATTCAAGCGCAGGGTGATGTTTCTTGATGATGCGCTTCGCTTGCGCATCGGTCCTGATCTGCTTCGGTTTGAAGATATCGAGATCGTTGATCGCATCGCTGGTCACGCAGCCAGTGTCGTCGACAAGCAGGCCGATGTGGTGGTGTTCGATATTGTGACCATCAATGAAAAATCACTCGACCACATCCGAAAAGCCTTGCTCGATACCGGTGGTATCCATGGCTTGGTGATCTATAAATTCGCAACGCGCGCGTCGGTAGAGCAACTCGAGCGAGCAGGAATCATTTGCTTGAAGGGTATGGTGACTGCTTCCGAGGTATATCGCGTGTGCTGCGCGTTCCCCAAGTCGTCGGTGAGCATCATGCACAACACCGCGCAAGCACCGGTCGCCGCGGCTCAACCACGCCGTTTTGATAACGCGCAGCTCGCGCGGGTCGCCAATTTGTCCAGCACCATCGCCTGCGAGTGCCCCAACCACTTGGCCGAGCTGATTATTAATTTAGCGGCTTTCGAGCAGTACAGCAGCGAGTGCGCCAGCCGGAATGTCGAAGATGCACAGCTGCACGCACAACTGAATCAGTCAGCGGCGATGGCACGCGGCATTCTGGAAAACAGCTTGGCGCGACTGATCGAGATCGAGGGCATCAAGATCTAGCGCGCCGAGTGCGGCGCGCTAGATCTTGATGAACCCAACGTCACGCTATTTGCTTAGGCGTTGTCGGTGCTTTGCTGCACCGGGCAGGACCGCAAACCCAGCACGCTGTAAGCCGGGCATACCCTCAGTAGTCCGGTAGCGATCGGCAACAACCCCAACCAGCCCCAGAGGCCGATCACATTGAGCAGCGACAGCAGAATCAGCAACACACCGACAAACACGCGCAGGGCGCGGTCGGTCTCTCCGACGTTCTTCATCATAGCGGGCTCCTTGCTTGGTGATGTGGAGTGCTTATGTTACCCCGAGCGCCGACGCGTCTGCCACCGCATCGTCAGCGCCGCCCACCACCAAAAAATTAACGCAGGTGGTCGACGTTAACATTCAGATACTGGCAGAATGCGCACGGTTCTCTCGCTAGACCTTCACGTACCCGCTTATGTTCTTCTTGCGCACAGCGCTGGCCCTGCTGACCGCGACCCTGCTCGGCGCACTGCTGAGTGCTTGCGGCAGTATGAGCATCATGATGCCGTCAACCAAGCCAAGCGCGGCAGTGCCTGCGCGTTGGTTTGCGCCTGTGCCGGGCGAGGGCGCGTTGGCGCACGACGGGCAGATCGCTTCGCTGGCCGATTGGTGGCGCCAGCAGCAAGACCCGGTGCTGCTGGTGCTGATCGATGCCGCGCAACACGCCAGCAGCAGCGTGAGTGCAGCGCGTTCACGAATTGCGCAGGCCAATGCCGAGCGCCTGGCAGCTGCTGGCGCTTCACGTCCCATGATCGATGCCGGCGTCAGCGCGCAGCGGCGCAGTGCGTTTCCCCCTTTCCCGGGCGGTAATGTGTACCAAGGCGCGGTACAGGCCAGTTGGGAGATCGATGTGTTCGGCGCCAACCGAATGGCGCTCGATGCGGCGCAGCGTCGCGCTCAGGGCGCGGAGGCAAGTTGGCACGAGGCTCGAGTATCGGTAGCTGCCGAGACCGCGAATCAGTACTACGCATGGCGCGCTTGTCGGCGCCTGCTCGTGCTGACGGAGGCCGATGCGACTTCGCGTGCAGAGATTTCTCGCTTGACCGAATTAGCAGCGAACGCCGGCTTCCAGTCTCCGGCAAACGCCGCGCTGGCGCGAGCCAGTGCTGCTGAAGGGCGCGGCGACGTGACCGCGCTGCGCGCGCAGTGCGAGGTCCATATCAAGGCACTTGTCATGCTCACCGGGCTTGATGAGCGTGATCTGCGTACTCAGCTCGATCGCGCTTCAGTTGCTTTGCCTTTACCTGCACCGGTAGCGCTGTCCGAGCTTCCAGCAGCCACTTTGGCGCAACGCCCTGATGTGTATGCCGCTGCTCAGCAGGTTGCTGCTGCCAGTAGCGATGTCGGCAGTGCAGAGGCGCGTCGCTATCCGCGTTTATCCTTATCCGGCAGTATCGGACGTAATCGTTTCGAGACCGCTGACGGTAACTTCAACTTGAACAGCTGGACGGTAGGCCCGGTGGCGCTGAGCTTGCCGATTTTCGATGGTAATCGCCGCCGCGCCACTATCGCCGCCGCCGCCGCGCGCTATGAGGAAGCAGCCAGCGAGTACCACGCAGTTGTGCGGCGCGCGGTACGCGAAGTTGAAGAGAGCCTGGTTAATCTCGACAGCATTGCAGCGCGCAGCAACGATGCGCAAATTGCGATAGACGGCTACACCGCCTCGCTCGACGCTGCTGGCTTGCGTTATCAGCGCGGTATGAGCAGCTTGATCGAACTTGAACAGGCGCGCCGTAGCAAGCTCGCTGCTGAAATTGGGCTGGTTACGCTACAGCGTGAACGAATAGTAGCGTGGATAGCT
>VFQT010000949.1_pt1 | contig 38201 bp, 34 predicted proteins | sample 3512381 | NCBI WGS metagenome assembly VFQT01 (sample SAMN10412376, study PRJNA504923) | tailings metagenome | isolation source: Relicate 2 Philex TSF3 active mining site | place: Philippines: Tuba, Benguet | collected 2017-08-29 | reverse complement strand
CCCCTCGTTCTCCTCGACGTCGACGGAGTCATCAACGACCTGAACTCGGCTCGTCGTGCTGCGACAATCGGCAACGAGTTGCACTTCGTCTCACATGGCTTCCCCGTCGTCATGCCGCCCCACATGCCGGTGCTGATTCAGTGGTTGTGCAGCGTCGCCGAGGTGCATTGGTGCACCACTTGGCGCCATCGCGCCAACGACGACATCGCCCGACACCTGGGCATTACGGCCTTGCCCGTGGTCGACGATGGCTCCAGCAGCCGGTACGTCGACTGGAAGGCGGAGGCGGCCTACGACCTGGCCGCGGCCGCGCTTGCCGAAGGCCGTCGAGTCCTCTGGATCGAAGACTTCTACGGCGAACCGCCCGTCGACGAGATGCCGACCGGGGTGGAGTTCCTCGACACGGCGAGTGACGAGAACTACGAACGCGTCCTGACCGTCGAGATGATTCCGGACTGGCTGTGGGCGATGTCGAGCCCCGGTGGCAATTGGGGTGGCTCGTCGGACGACTCCCCGAAGGCGGCCTGAGCCATGTCCGGAAGAATGAACTACGTCCCGAAGGATCTGCCGGCCGATGTTCGCTGGGGATTCACGCGAGAAGGGCTCTACGCCATTCCGCATCATGGCCACCCGATCGCACACGGCCGTGGTTTCGCCCAGAAGATGATGGCCACCTACTGGCCGGAGCTCACCTGGCAGCAAGCCTTCGGGGCGCTCATGCGTGCGGGTGTCCTGGTGAAGCGGGGTCATTCGTTTCTTGGATACGACGTCGTCGACGACGTGAAGGAGCTCCACCTGTTGGTCGACGGTCGTCATCGTGTGATCACGTTCGACGAAGGCGAAGACGTGCCGGCCCCACCGATGTGGGCCGGTCACTCCCTGCTCGTCGGTCTCACACCTCGACCAGACGATCACACGAGTGGCGACGACGTCCGTTGAACCCATCACTCACGCCATTCACACCCACGCGACTGAAAGGAGTCACGTCATGAAACCCATCGTCAAATATGGTGCCACCCTCGTTTCCAGGGGACGAGAGAACGAGGTCGAGGTTCTCCTCGAACTCCAGGCTCCTGACGCACCCGCATCCGAACGTCAACCCCTCGACATCGTCGCGGTGATCGATCGATCAGGTTCGATGAGCGGTGATCCGCTCGCCTCGGTGCTGCGCGCCGTTGCCCAGCTGCTCCGACTGGCCAAGCCCGAGGATCGCATCGGTGTGGTCGTCTTCGACAACACGGTCGAGACGATCGTTCCCCTGGCTCGGCACGACGACATCGACGCCGTGGTGCGGCGTGTGCTCGCCGTGCGCTCCGGGGGTTCGACCAACCTCTCGGGAGGATGGCTGAAGGCGCTCTCGATTCTCGAGGAGTCGGGCCGTCCCGACGCGTTGAAGCGCATCATTCTCCTCACTGACGGCCACGCCAACGTCGGACTCGTGACAGCGGACGCCTTCGCTCCGGCGGTGGTTCGCGGTCGCGTCAACGGCATCACCACGTCGTGCATCGGTTTCGCCGACGGCTACGACGAATCTTTCCTGGCCGCCGTGGCCGACGCCGGCTCCGGTAACGACTACTGGTGTGCCGGACCCGATCAGGCGATGCAGGTCTTCATCGACGAGTTCAACGGATTGGCGTCGGTGGTGGCGCAGAACCTCGAGGTCGTGCTCGTTCCCAACGACACGGTTCGCAGGGTGGACGTTCGTCACGACTTCCCGGTGAACGATGCCGGCGACCGCAAGGTGGCAGTTTCCCTCGGTGACTCCTACGGTGGAGAGGTTCGCAAACTCCTCGTCACGTGGAGCACTCATCCTCGAGAGGCTCTCGGTCCGGTCGAACTCGGCGAGATCGTCGTGTCGTGGGTGTCGGTCGTCGGAGATCTGGTGAGCCACAAGGTCAATCTGCCGATCGTGGTCACCGTGGTCGAGAACGCATCGACGGTGACCGACTTCGATGCGTCGCCCGAGGTGCGAGTCATGGTCGAACTCATGAGAGCAGAACGAGCTCGGCGTGATGCGCGCATCCTGGCTGATCGTGGCGAATTCGAGCGGGCGCAGATGCTCTTCACGCTGGCGGCCGACGCATTCACGACCCTCGGTATGCCCGACGAAGTCGAAGTTCTGTCGGAGGACATCCACCTTCTCAGCACCAACACGTGGTCGGCGGCGCAGTCGAAGCGGGCGTTCTCCCGTGGTCGAACCATCAACAAGGGCCGCAAGTCGAACTACGACCCGTCGAAGGGCCGGACCGGCGAGTCGGGTGATCAGTCCGGTGATGGCAACGCCTGATAGGCGCGGCTTTCCGTTGCCGAATTGGCGGCGATGCCGCAGAGTTGGGCGAGTGAGTCCTTTCCGATCATGGTGAGGGACCACATCGCTCGGCTCGCACCGATGTAGACGAGCTGTTGGCGCGGTTCGTCGGAGTTGTCGACGATGATCACAGCCGCCTTCTCGAGACCCTTCCCGCGGTGGATGGTCTCGCAGAGGGCGGCTTCTTCGTTGCGGTCCTCCCAGCGCACGAGGGGCAAGACGTCCTTGGAATCATCCGGCGAGAGCAGTTGATCGCGAAGTTCTCGACTCGCGGTGAGCACCGCGATCTGGCTGAACGGGACCCCATGAACCTCGGAGAGCATCTCGAGGGTGGTTCCCACTCGCTTGCGAATTTCCTTGATTCCGCCGGCCCGCCAATGCAGAACAGGGAAAGTGCCGAGTGCACTAGGCATCGGCCGCGGCCCGCCCAATGTGTTCACCACTTCGGCGACCGGTTTGGCCGATCGCAGATTGAAGTCGAGGGGCAACATGACATCGACGGCGGGAACCTTCCAATCCTTCACGTAGATGTCCTGGGAAGGATCGGCGACGAGAAGAACTCGGCGGGGACCGTCCGGGTCGAGGAGCATCTCGATCGACGGGAGCCAGTGATGGCGCAGATCCTGGAACTCGTCGATGATCACGGTGTCGAAGGGTGTACCGATGCGTTCGGCGTGATCGAGCAACATCTGCGTGGGAACGACACCCCAGTACTCCTCGCCGGCGCCGGGTGGGACGTCGAAATCGGCGTACGGCTCGAGCAGCCGTCGCACGATGTCGTGATACGTGCCGACCATGACGGAGCGACCGTCGAGTTGTCGTTGGAGATGATCGGCGATCGGTTTGTTGAAACAGATGAGACACGTTCGTTCGCCTCGTTCGGCCGCACGCTTGGCCCATTCCTCGATGAGCCAGGTCTTTCCCGTGCCGGCCCCACCCGTGATGAGAACTCGTCTCGTCATGTCGAGATTGGCGAGGTTCATGATGTGGCTGCGTGTCGCATCGTCGATTCGCTTCATGGCCACGGGGGCGAGCCCGGCATCGCGTGAATCGAGAGTGATCTGTGGATGCAGCGCGTGGAGGAACCGCGCCATCACGTCGGGGGAGAGGAACTTGTTGGCCGGATGGGCCAGTTGCGCCAGGGCCGCCGCCGGCTCACTGAGTTCGTTGTACCCGAAGATGATGTCGCGTGGTGCGTCGGTCGCCAGCCCCACGTCGGGGATGTTGGCGACGTCGGGGAACGCGAAGACCTGCTGAAGGTACGGAACCGGAATGCGCACCTTCTGGAGTCGCTTGAGGAGGATGCGCTTGTTACGTGCGGCTTGTTCCGGAGGGGTCTTGGCCATCTCGTGGTCGTTCTGGAACCACTTGTTGTTCTCGACGCGGATCTTGCCCCCCTTCACCTCGACGACGAAGGCGCCGGCTTCCGCCGATACCAGGATCAGGTCGATCTCCCCGTCCTGGCCGCTGTCCACGATGGGAACCGAGGGGATCACGAACCACGAGTCGTCGAGGCCGGCCAAGAACGATTCGCACACCCGTTGCTCGGAGTGGGGGAGCTTGCTCAGGTCGATGTCGGCCGGGAGAAGGATCGCCATGGGTGCATTGTCCCAGGTCGGGGCGCCGTGCAACACCCCCATGTCATCCTGACCCCATGAACGGAGACACGAAACGAATCAGAGCGGGAAGTGAGCCGTGGCGAGACACCTAGCCCGGCTCACAACAGTGTGACCAGCCCGAACGGGCCGTGTCACAGATCCCACCCCTGCGTCCGTTTCACCCATCTCCGTCCACTGCGACGACAACCAAAGGAGCTCACCGCCAACACGCAACCGACACCCCGTCCGACCGCCGTCATCGTCCACAAGGAGGACCCCGCCATGCTCACCCCGACCATTTCTTCCTCGATCCCCACGTGGAAGCGTGATCGCTACCTGGAGGCGGTGAAGGTGGAGGCCTTCCGCATCGCGGTCAAGAACCACGGCCGTCTCGAGGCCGACGACATCGTGCAGGACGTGCTGGTCAAGCTCTGGGGGCGTCTCGACGAGACGATGACGGCCTACCCCGACCCGGTGGTCTATGCCCGCGCGGTCTGCCGCAACAGTGGGATCGATCACCTTCGCCGTCAGAAGTCTCAGCGTGGTTCCGGCGCTCGAGGCGGTCGCGACGTGATCTCGGGTGACGCACCCGATGCGGCCACCGGGCTGAGTTACTTCGATACTCGCGAGTCGGTCGGTGACGACATCGCCGACGAGGTGATCGCGGCCCTCGAGAACGACTATCGATGGGCCGAGATCCAGATGGGTGTTCCGCCGCGGGAATTCGAGGCCATGCGGCTCACCTTTCTCGACGGTTACACCGATGCCGAGGCGGGTGACATCATGGGAGTCACCCGTGAAAGCGTCAACCGTTGGAAGAACAACGGAAAGCGCCGGTTGCAGGAGCTTCTGTCATGAGCGACGAATCACACCTCCGGGAGCCGGTCGAGACGCGATTGCGCTATCGGCCATCGGGCGACGTGTTGATGGGAGAGTCGAGTTTCGAGTCCAAGGACGAGTTCGTCGACGAGGCCGACATCGACACCAGCATCACGTGGGCTCGCCGTTCCGAGTCCGACGCCACCTACTACTGGTCGTCGTTCTCGATCATCGGCGCCCGCCGTCGCTTCCGCGACCACGCCCCCGAGTTTCTGGCTCCGGCGATCTGGCGTGCGGCAACTTCGATGTTCCAGTCGGTTCCACCGAGTCCCGCCGGTTCGATGGCTCGACTCGAAGCTCGAGCCGAGGCGAGACTCATGGTGACCTTCGCCGATCTTCGCCGGGTCGCCGAACTCCCTTCGGCCGGTGAGGCCGACATTTCGACCGCACGTTCACTGTCGTCCTCGTTGCGCGATCTCGGATCGTCGATGAAATTGGCTCTCGACGCCGTCGACACCGCCGATTCCGAGGTCGACACGCCGGCCCGTCGATTCATCGACGGGGTCGACAATTTGGCCTCGCTCGTCGCGACGCATCGGCGGTCGTCTCCGAGTGTTCTGACCGAACTGGTGGACAACCTTCGCGGCGGGCTGCCGCTCAGCGACACCGAGCGGCGCCACCTACGACTCACCCTCCAGCGTGCAAGTGACCCCGATCAATGGAAGGCGGCGACCCTCGAACTGAACAACATCGCCGCTGCCGTTCGTGGAGAGCGCCGGCTCGACACACCGGAAGGAACATGACCAAGTCTCGAACTCTCGACACACTTCGCAAACTTCTCACCGAGCGGGCCGACCGCGTGGCGGGAGGCAATCTCGACGAGAAGTCTCCGCTCGAACTCATCGTGCGAGGAGAATCGGTGAGCGCACGTGTCTACGAGCGCTACAACGGCACCTTGGTTCTCGCACTCGACGTCTTCGTCGATGACGTGGAAGAACATCCCGACGTCTTTCGCTGGGTCGCCACCCGTAGCGGAGTGATGCCGTTCGCCGCGATGCACGTCGATCGCCCGCGACTTGCCGGCAGCGCACCGGCAGCCGTCAAGGTCTCACACTCCCTGGTGGCCGACCTGGTGACCGGAGAATTGCTCACGGAAGTCCTGGACGGGATGACGTACATGGGTCGGCGAGCGCGGGCCCGTTTGCAGGAACTTCTCGACGAGATCGATGCACGCCGGGGAAAGTTCGACGACGGTCAGGCGCGTCGGGAACTGCCCGACGAGATCGAGGAGAGTGAGCCCGTCACGCCGGCCGATGGAATCGTGCGACCGGCCGACGATCCCGACGAAGAGGTCGACGAAGGATTCGAAGTGGCGGTCGGTAGCGGTCGAACCCGTGCGACGAAGGCCGAGCGGCCCGTCGACGACATCCTGGCGGAACTCGACGGTCTCGTCGGGTTGCATCCGGTGAAAGACGAGATCCATCGCCTCGTCGCCGCGCAACAAGTGGCCGAACTTCGCCGACGCAGGAATTTGGCGGTCGACGAGATCTCACCCCACCTCGCGTTCGTCGGAAATCCTGGGACGGGAAAGACCACCGTCGCTCGCCTGCTGGGTGAGCTCTATCGTTCGATCGGACTCCTTCCGAGTGGACACCTCGTCGAAGCCGAGCGTTCGTCACTGGTCGCGGCCTACATGGGCCAGACGGCCATCAAGACGCGGCGTGTGTGTGAGTCGGCTCTCGGCGGAGTTCTCTTCATCGACGAGGCGTACTCGCTCACGTCATCGATGGAGGGACGCGACTCGTACGGGATCGAAGCAGTGAACACACTGCTCACGTTCATGGAGAATCATCGCGGACAGATGGCCGTCGTGGTCGCCGGTTATCCCGTCGAAATGTTCGACTTCGTCGAATCGAACCCGGGTCTGCGGGCACGGTTCGACGTCACGATCGAGTTCCCCGATTTCTCGCCGGACGAACTCGAAGCCATCTTCCTCGGATTCGCCTCTCGCAACGATTACGTCCTCACTCCCGACGCCCTCGATCGTCTTCGCGCCTACGTCTCGGCGTGGCCGAGACACCGAGGGTTCGGCAATGGGCGAGAAGTTCGCAAACTTTTCGGCGACGTGACACGGCGCCATTCGGAACTGCTGGTCGCGAGTGGTCCCACTCGATCGATCACCACCGATCGACTCCGCACGATCACGGCCGACGCCGTGCCGGAGGCTCCCGAACCCGTCCCCGGGCTCGGGGTTCGCTACGGCCAAGGGGGCTACTTGTGAGCGACAACTTCCGAGTTCTTCCGGTGGTCTTCGAGAGGCCCGGTCGTTTCGGTGATTTCTTCTGGATGGCCGAACAGCCCGAGTTCGCCCAAACGCTCTTCGTCTTCAACGACAACGAGGAACAGTTCGTCGCCTTCGAACGGGGGCAACCCTCGGGGATCCAGCGCGGGGGAGGCAACGCCGGGATCCGACCGTGGAGGGGTGACACGCCCCCGCGAGCGGCGGGAATCCCGACCGGACGTCAGGGGCAGGGGTACCCGGACCTCGATGGCTCGGTGCTCGCCATCCTCGAACGGGCATTCGGAATCGTCCACGACCTCGTCGACTCCGGGCGCTACGACACCCTGGTGTTCAGCGGAGACCCGAGCCGGGAAATGCTCGGCGTCAGCATTTTTCGTCCCCATCCCGACGTGTGCCGGACGGTGTACCGGGCCCTGATGGCGGTCCGACCAGGTGGACCACGCTGGCAACCAGGTGGAACGGGCGTCCCGCAGCCCTAGGCTGACCAGGTCCGTTGGGGCTTCGGCTCTGGCGTGATGCTCCGGATCGTCCGGGGCGACCTCCGAGTCCATCTCACGGAAGGCAGATGTCATGGCAGCAACACCCAAGGCCGACACGATCGCGAAGCACCGCAAGCATGCGAGCGATACCGGTTCTCCCGAGGTGCAGATCGCACTCCTCAGCGAGCGCATCAACCACCTCACCGAGCACTTGAAGACCCATCAGAAGGACCACCACAGCCGTCGTGGCCTGCTGATGTTGGTTGGTCGTCGCCGTCGTCTTCTCGATTACGTGAAGGCCGGCAACGTTGAGCGGTACCGCCAGATCGTGGCCGAATTGGGTCTGCGTCGCTAAGACATCCCTGTTGATCGGCGACCGTCGATCACGAATTACAAAGAGCTAGACACACCGAGCAGTGAAGGATCGGTTGTCAGTCGCCCGTGCCGTCTCCGAGGACGCGGCTCCGCCGACTGGGAACCGTCCCGCTGCTCCCGAAGCGACGAGAGTTCGTCGCGTGAAAGGAGCTCGTCATGGCTGACGCCATTCGAGTGTCCGGTGCCATCAGTGGCGCCGACAAGAGCCTGTCCTTCGAGACCGGCAAGTTCGCCCTGCAGAGCCAGGGTGCGGTGGTCGCGACCATCGGCAACAGCATCGTCCTCGCCACCGCCAATGCGGCCAAGGATGTCCGTCCGGGAGTCGATTTCTTCCCCCTCACCGTCGACGTCGAAGAGCGGGCCTACGCGGCCGGCAAGATCCCCGGTTCGTTCTTCCGCCGCGAGGGTCGCCCGACGGAGGACGCGATTCTCACCTGCCGTCTGACCGACCGTCCCTTGCGACCGGCGTTCCCCGACGGATTCCGCAACGAAGTGCAGATCGTTCTCACCGTGCTCGGCGCCGATCAGGTGAACCCCCATGACGTTCTGAGCATCAACGCCGCATCGGCTGCGCTCATGATTTCCGGCATCCCCTTCGACGGCCCCATCGGAGCCGTGCGCGTGGCGTACGCCCAGGACGGCACCTGGATTCCCCACCCGACCTACACCGAGGGTGACGAGAGCACGTTCGAACTCGTGGTCGCCGGTCGCGAACTCGACAACGGCGACGTCGCCATCATGATGGTCGAAGCCGGTGGCACCGAGAAGTCGTTCGAGTACTACGCGAGTGGTGCGCCGAAGGTCAACGAAACCGTTCTCGCCGGTGGTCTCGAAGCTTCGAAGAAGTGGATCAAGGAGTCGATCGCCCTTCAGCGTCAGCTCGTCGCCTCGGTGATCAGCACCAAGGGCCCGATCACGCCGCTGTCGTACACGCCGATTCTCGACTACACCGACGACATCTATGCGGCGGTCGAAGCCGCGATCACGTCGTCGCTCGGTGACGCCATCAAGATCGCCAAGAAGTCCGATCGCAACGCGGCCACCGATGCTGCGACGGCGAGCGCGATCGCTCAGCTGTGTGGTGAGGGCAAGCCCTTTGCTGGCCGTGACCGCGAAGTCAAAGAAGCAGTGCGCAGCCTCACCAAGAAGTTGGTCCGCAAGCGTGTCGTCGAAGAAGGCGTTCGTATCGACGGTCGTGGTGCGCGTGATCTTCGTCCCGTGTCGTCGGAAGTCCGCGTGCTGCCGTCGGCGCACGGTTCGGGTCTCTTCCAGCGCGGAGAGACGCAGGTCATGAATGTGACCACGCTGGCCATGCCGCGCATGAACCAGATGATCGACTCGCTCACCCCGGTGAACGAGAAGCGCTACATGCACCACTACAACATGGCTCCGTGGGCCAACGGTGAAACCGGTCGAGTGGGTTCGCCCAAGCGCCGCGAGATCGGCCACGGTGCGCTCGCCGAGCGGGCATTGCTGCCGGTCGTCCCGAGCCAGGAAGAATTCGCCTACGCCCTTCGACTCGTGTCGGAAGTGATGTCGTCCAACGGATCCACCTCGATGGGTTCGGTGTGCGCATCGTCCTTGTCGCTCATGGACGCCGGTGTGCCGATCAAGGCGCCGGTGGCCGGAATCGCGATGGGTCTGATCTTCGCCGAAGGCAAGTACACCACGCTCACCGACATCCTCGGTGCCGAAGATGCCTTCGGCGACATGGACTTCAAGGTGGCCGGCACCGCCGATTCCGTGACGGCTCTGCAGCTCGACACCAAGATCGATGGCATCCCGGCCGATGTTCTGGCCGCCGCGCTCGATCAGGCCAAGGAAGCCCGTCTCGCGATTCTCGACGTGATGAACGCCGCGATCGCAGCGCCGCGCACCGAGGTCGCCGAGTCGGCGCCGAAGATCATCTCGATCACCATTCCGCTCGACAAGGTCGGCGAAGTGATCGGACCCAAGGGCAAGATCATCAACACGATCCAGCAGGAAACCGGAGCCGACATCAACGTCGACGATGACGGAGTCGTCGGCATCGTGACGATCGGTGCGGTCGAGGGTTGGCGCATGGAAGACGCCAAGGCGCGCATTCTCGCCATCGTCGACCCGCCCAAGGCCGAGCTCGGTGCCGTGTACAACGGTCGAGTCGTGTCGATCACCAAGTTCGGCGCGTTCGTCAACATCCTTCCCGGACGTGACGGTCTCGTGCACATCTCGAAGTTGGGACGCGGGAAGCGGATCAACAACGTCGAGGACGTCCTCACCCTCGGCCAGGAACTCGAAGTCCGCGTCGACGACATCGACGACAAGGGCAAGGTGTCGCTCACGCCGGTCGGTGACGGCCCGGAGCCGGTGAACGCTGGAGAGAGCGAGGGTTCCTCGTCGGCTCCGTCGAGTGGAGAACGTCGTGGTGGCCCGGTGTCGGTCAGCTTCGACGATGCGTTCGACTCCGAGATCGCCAGCCAGATCGGTGATCTCGGTCCCGGTGGAGAAGCCGGCAGCGACGAGCGCCGTGGCGGTGGACGCGATGGCGGACGAGATGGCGGCCGTGGTGGTCGCGATCGCGGACCGCGTCGTCACCGCTGATCGTTCACACGCCGACTCGTTCAATCACGCCGATCGTGCGTGCGGTCCTGGTTTAGGATCGCCGCATGGTCGCTGGTGTCGACAAGATCAAGGTGGGCGTGTTCGGCGCCGGTGGTCGCATGGGCTCGACCGTGTGCGACGCCGTCGCCGCCGACCCGCATCTCGCCTTGGTGGCCGCCGTCGATCCGGCGGCCACTGGCCGTTCGGTGCACGGCATCGAGATCGCGGCGTCCGTGCAGGCTTTCGCCGATGCTCGTGTCGACGTGGTCGTCGACTTCACGGTGGCGGCGGCGTCCCGTGACAACTTGGCCTGGTGCGCGGCCAACGGCGTGCACGCCGTGGTGGGAACCACCGGATTCTCCGACGCCGACTACGAGACGTTCCGAACCACGTTCACGTCGTCCAACTGTCTGATCGCCGCCAACTTCGCGATCAGTGCCGTGCTGATGATGAAGTTCGCGGCGATGGCCGCGCCATGGTTCGACACCGCGGAGATCATCGAGCTCCATCACGACAACAAGGCCGACGCGCCGAGCGGAACGGCCGTGGCGACCGCTCGCAGAATGGCCGAGGCGTCGTCGACGTGGGCTCCCGATCCGACGACGCACGAAGTGATCGCTGGTGCGCGGGGAGGGAAAGGTCCGGCTGACATTCGCGTGCACGCGATTCGCATGCGCGGCATGGTGGCTCACCAAGAGGTGATTCTCGGTGCGGCCGGTCAAACTCTGACCATTCGACAGGACAGTTACGACCGAGTGAGTTTCATGCCCGGCGTCGTGCTGGCATGCCAGAAGATCGCATCGTTGCCTGGTCTCACCCTCGGACTCGACGCGGCGCTCGACCTCTGAGATCGGTCACGGGTGTGGGAACACCGTGATGTCAGAGGTGTGGGAACACCGTGATGTCAGAGGTGTCCGAGCACGACTTCGCAGGCGCTGACCGAGACGCCGGGGCCGTCTTCCACGTTGATCTCGGTGACCACACCGTTCTCGAGGATGGCCGAGTAGCGCTGGGAGCGCGTGCCGAGGCCGAAGCCTGAGCCGTCCATTTCGAGTCCCATGGCGCGGGTGAAATCTCCACCGTCGGCGAGCATGACGATGCCATCGGCACCCTGGGCCTTGCCCCACGCATCCATCACCCACGGATCGTTGACGCTGACGCAGGCGATGGTGGTGACTCCCTTGGCCTCGAGGGCGGCGCGATTTTTCACGTAGCCGGGAAGGTGGATCATCGAGCACCCCGGAGTGAAGGCTCCCGGAACGGCGAAGAGAACGACCTTGCCCGATCCGATGACCTCGTGCGAGTTCACCGTCTTCGGCATGCCGTCGGCGCCGAGAACGCGCAACGTGGTGTTGGGAATGGTGTCGCCGACGGAAATAGCCATGGGATCTCCTTGATCTGAGTGATCGGAAACTAGGTCACGCCTCGGGGTTCTGCGAAGTCGAGCCCGGCTCGGATTCGTCGTCCGTGGGGTGTTCGATCTCGTGAATCACGTCGGGAATCGACCGTCGGGCTTGACGGCTCGATTGGAGGAACGACAAGGCGAAGAGTCCGCCGACGACCCACCACTGGTAGTCCTCGACCCAGTCGAGGAAACTGCGGATCTGATCTTCGAGGGCATTGCCGGCTGCCCGCAGGACCGCCAGTTTCAGAACGATGCCGAGCGACACCAGTGGCACGAAGACTCGCGGCGCCATGCGTCGGTAGCCGGCCATGATGCAGACGAGGTTGCTTCCGGGCATGAGAACGACGAGCAGCCAGCCGGCTCGATCGATGCCGGTCTGGAACCATCGATAGATGGGTGGCAACTCACCCATGCGCGTTTCGGTCCAGGTGATGGCGCGATGTCCGTACCAGCGGCCGAGGAAGAAGAGGACGACGGCCGCCGCGAAGATGCGGACGAAGCCGATGAGGCTGTACGGCACGACGTCGATGAAGGGCACCGAGCCGAACAGGTTGCGATTACGCGACGACAGAGCGAGCACGAGTTCGGGGCGTTCGTCGACCCACGCCGGGCCGATGTTCGATCCGAAGGTTCCGGCGGTGAACAGAAGGCCCGACGCGATCAGGACGCCACGGCGTGCCCACGGTGCGACGTGCGCATGCTCCGACATCTGTTGCATCCTACGGACGACGACTACTCTGACGGCACGAACGAGGGGGAACCGTGACCGTCAATCAGTCGAAGCCAGCATTTGCCGGACTCATGCAGGACGTTCCGTTGTCGATTCTGCATCTGTTCGATCGGGCCGAGCGTTACTACGGGCGCAAGACGATCACCACGGCCACCGCCACCGGGATCGAACGCACCACCTATGCCGAATGGGCCTTGCGAACACGACGCCTGGGCACGGTTCTCGATCGGCTCGGCATCTCGGCGTCGGGTCGAGTGGCGACCTTCGCATGGAACACGGCCCGCCACCTCGAGCTCTATTTCGCCGCTCCGTGTAGCGGCCGAGTCCTGCACACGCTGAACATCCGACTCTTTCCCGAACAGTTGACGTACATCGTGAATCACGCCGAGGACGAGGTGATCTTCGTCGATCGCTCGCTCATCGGATTGCTGGCCCCGCTGTTGCCCACGTTCACCACCGTGAAGCACCTCGTGATCATGGACGACGGCAAGGGTGAGATTCCGGCCGACCTGGGCGGAATTCAGCGTCACGACTACGAGGAACTCCTGGCGACCGCGGAACCGGCGTCGTTCGTCGAGGTCGCCGAGAACACCGCGGCATCGATGTGCTACACGAGCGGCACCACGGGAAATCCGAAGGGTGTCGTGTATTCGCACCGCAGCACCTTCTTGCACACGATGGCCGCCATGATGACCGAAGGTCTCGGGGTCTCCGAACGTGATTCGATCCTTCCGGTCGTGCCGATGTTTCATGCCAATGCGTGGGGTCTCGCGCACGCGGCGGTGGCCGCCGGCGCCGATCTCGTGATGCCCGGACCCGATCTGTCGCCGAAGGCCGTCGCCGACCTCGTGGTCGGCGAGAAGGTCACCGTGGCCGCGGGAGTGCCGACCATCTGGATGGGGGTGCTTCCCGAACTGAAGGGGCGCGACACCTCGAGCTTGCGCGCCATCCCGTGTGGAGGGTCGGCGGTTCCCCGTGCACTGTCGGAGGCCTATCGCGAGCAGACCGGTCTGCCGATCCTGCAGGCATGGGGAATGACCGAGACGAGTCCGCTCGCCGCGGTGTGTCACCTCGACGGGGATCAATTGCTCCTCGATGCCGACACGCAGGCCGACCTGCGGACGCAGGTGGGTCGCATCATGTTCGGCGTCGAGTGTCGAGTGGTCGAGCCGGGAACCACGACGAGTGTTCCGTGGGACGGCGAATCGAGTGGCGAATTGCAGTGCCGCGGCAACTGGATCGCGGCGACCTACTACAACGACGAACGGGCCGGCGAAAGTTTCACCACCGACGGATGGTTGCGAACCGGTGACGTCGCATCGATCGACGCCCGCGGCCGGATCCGCTTGCTCGATCGCACCAAGGACCTCATCAAGTCCGGTGGCGAATGGATCAGTTCGGTCGAGATCGAGAACGAACTGATGGCCCATCCGAAGATTCGTGAAGCCGCCGTGATCGGCGTGCCGCACCCGAAGTGGTCGGAACGTCCGCTGGCGTGTGTGGTTCTCGAGAAGGACGTCACCATGACGCCAGCCGAGGTGATCGAGTACCTGGCCCCCACGCTCGCCAAGTGGCAACTGCCCGATGACGTCGTCTTCATCGACGAGGTGCCGAAGACGAGTGTGGGCAAGTTCTCGAAGAAGACACTGCGCGATCGATTCGCCGATTACCAGTTGCCGTCGGCGTGAGGTCCCGGTTCGGATACGTCGGTCGCGTCGCGACCTCGCTGTCGATCCTCGCGACCCTGGCCGCGTGCGGCGGTGGGGGTTCCGATGCCACCGAGGTGTCGCCGTCCGCCTCGGCAGCGGACGTCGCGGCTCCCGACGTCGCCACGCCCAACGGCACGACGGTCGAGGTGCAGGTCCTCGACAACTCGTATCGCCCGATCGATCTGGTCATCGAAGCCGGAACCGAAGTGTCGTTCGTCAACAAGGGTCGTAACGAGCACAACATCCTCCCCGACGCGGTGGCCAACGATGCCGAACTCGAGAAGTTGCTGGCCTCGGATGCGTCGGCGACCTCGTGGGGTGTCGCCTCGACGGATCTGCCTCCTGGGGCAACTTTCACCCACGTGTTCCTCGAACCTGGAACGTACGCGTACTACTGCTCGATCCATGGAGTGGCCGGCAAGGGAATGTACGGCGTCGTGATCGTCGAATGAACGACGTTCGTGGCATGACTCGCAACTAGTGTGAACTCGTAACTCGGGGAGGGGTCATGAGAAGAATCGTGTCGTTCGTCGTCGCACTCGGTGTGGCAGCGTCGGTGGTGTCGTGTGGGGGATCGTCTGATGAGGCGTCCGACGAGTCGATCGTGGCATCGACGTCCGAAGTTCCTGCTCAACCGTCCGCTCCGGTGACGGAGGCTCCAGCAGGAGGCGCCGACGACGGTGTTCTCGACGTGCCCGGTGAATTCGCGACGATTCAGGAAGCCGTCGATGCTGCGTCGGCCGGAGATCTGGTCCTCATCGCCGAGGGTGTCTACAACGAGGCGGTTCAGGTCACCACGAACGACATCGTGATTCGAGGCGTCGATCGCAACAAGGTCGTTCTCGACGGTGAATTCGAACTCGACAACGGATTTCGCGTCGTGGCGGCCAATGGTGTGGCGATCGAGAACATGACCGCGATGAACTTCACGAAGAATGGTTTCTTCTGGACTGGTTCCACCGGTTATCGGGGTTCCTATCTCACCGCTTGGCGCAACGGCGACTACGGCATCTACGCGTTCGACTCGGTCGGCGGAGTTCTCGAGCATTCGTATGCGGCCGGGAGCCCGGACGCCGGCTTTTACATCGGCCAGTGCTATCCGTGTGATGCCGTGATTCGCAAAGTGGTGAGCGAGCACAACGGTCTCGGCTATTCGGGGACGAATTCCGGCGGAAACCTGGTGATCGTCGACTCGATCTTCCGCTTCAATCGCGCCGGCATCGTGCCCAACTCGGGCAGCTACGAACTCTGTTATCCGCAGCGAACCACCACCATCGTGGGCAACCTCGTGCATTCGAACAATCAGCCCGACACCCCGGCCATCGACGTGGCTCTCTTGGCCATGGGCAATGGAATTCTGTCGGCTGGTGGGGTGGGCAACGTGATCGAACGAAATCGAGTTCACGACCACGACAAGACGGGGATCGGCCTGGTGCCGTTCCTCGAAGAGGACGCCAATGACACGATCCCTCCGCGTGAGGAGTGGTCGTTGTCGTGTGCCGAGAGCAAGGCGCTCGACGTCGAGATTCCGACCGAAGCGCTCTTGTGGGATTCGATCGACAACATCGTTCGTGACAACGTGTTGTCCGACAATCGTCGGGCCGACATCGCCGTCGGATCGGCCGGTAGCGACCTGTGGACTCTCGGCAACTGTTTCAGTGGGAACGAGCACACCACGTCGGCGCCGCTGTCCCTCGAAACCCTGGCCCCGTGTGGATCGGAACTTTCGGCCGACGGAGATTGGCTCGCCGGCGATCTGAACGTGATCACGTGGTTGGTCGACGTGGAGACCGCCCCACCGTCGGTCGATTACCGCGAGGCCGTGTTGCCGGATCGCCCGACCGATCTCGCCGGTATGCCCGACGCATCGACGGCCCCTGCTGTACCGGCCTCGGCCGTGCCGCCGGTCATCGACCTGTCAGCCGTCGTGGTGCCCGACGCAGCATCCTGAGCGTGCGTCGATTCGCGCTCGTCGCGCTGATCTGCGTCGTCGTTGCATCGTGCTCGAACGATGCGAGCCACGAGGGGCACGTGACGGTGCACGGACATGTCGATGGTGCAGACGTGATGGGCACGCCCACAGCGATCCATCGCGGCCCGCAGGGAGCCGTCGGCCAGTTCGTCGCCGAGTGCGACCACAGCCATTCGCGTCCCGATGACCCCATCGTGTTTCCGGGTGAGCCGGATCGGTCCCACTTGCACGACTTCTTCGGGAGCCGCTCGGCGAATGCCGACTCGACCGTGGTCGATCTGCGTGCATCATCGACGTCGTGCGACCTCCTGGCCGACACCGCGTCGTACTGGAGTCCTGCGGTGTTCGTCGACGGAGTGCACGTCGAACCTCTCGTGGCGACCGCGTATTACCGCGCCGGAGTCGGGGTCGATCCGTCGACGGTCGCATCGTTTCCCGACGGCTTGGCGATGATCGCGGGTGACCAATCGGCCGACGATGCCCAGCCGATCGAGGTGGCGGGTTGGTCGTGCGGTGGAAGCAGCCGACGTTTCACCGAGCCTCCCCGATGCGCGAGTGATGCTCCTCTTCGGTTGGAGGTCACGTTCCCCGACTGCTGGAACGGAGTCGACCTCGATCTGCCCGGGCACCGGCGCCACGTGCACTATTCGCAGAACGGCTCGTGCCCGGACTCCCATCCGGTCGCGATGCCGCAGTTGACCTTCGCGGTGACGTATCCATTGTCGGGAGACGTGAGCTCGTTGCGTCTCGCGTCAGGGGAGCCGCACACTCTTCACGCCGACTTTCTCAATGCGTGGGATCCGATTCGGCTCGAGACCGAGGTCGACCTGTGCATCCGACGCGGTGTCGTGTGCGGAATTTCCGACGGTCGTGTGGAAGGTTGACCGACAGGTTGCTCGGTCAGAGTCGTCCGGAGTCGACGACGCGCTGCAGGAACTGTTGAGTGCGTGATTCGCGGGGAGCCACGAAGAGCTGCTCCGGCGGACCCTGCTCGAGAATTCGGCCCTCATGGAGAAAGCACACGCGATCAGCGATCTCGCGCGCGAAGGCCATCTCGTGGGTGGCGAGCAGCATCGTCATCCCGTTGGCCTTCAGCTCGCGCACGACGTCGAGAACTTCGCCGACCAGCTCGGGGTCGAGTGCCGACGTGATCTCGTCGAGCAGCATGACCTCGGGCTCGACGGCCAGACTGCGCGCGATGGCAACGCGCTGTTGTTGGCCTCCTGACAACTGATCGGGGAAGGCGTCGATGCGGTCGGCCAAACCGAGTCGAGCCACGAGTTCACGGGCGCGTTCTCGGGCCGCTGGTTTGTCGACCTTGAGAACCTTGCGAGGACCGATGGCGACGTTGTCGAGCACGCTGAGATGAGGGAACAGATTGAAACTCTGGAAGACCATTCCGATTCGGCGTCGGATCGGGTCGGGAGCGCGGCCCGGCTCGCTGATGTCGTCACCGTCGAGCAGGATCCGTCCGTCGTCGATGGGTTCGAGAAGGTTGATGCACCGAAGAAGAGTGCTTTTGCCGCTTCCCGACGAACCGATGAAGGCGATGACCTCGCTCTCGGCGACGTCGAGCGAGATGCCGGCGAGAACTGCGCGTTCGCCGAAGGTCTTGCGAACCTGATCGAGTACGAGTTTCATCGAACAGCCGTCCCGCTCGTGCGTCGACGCTCCCGGGACACGAGGTAGTCCACGAAGCGAGTCTCGGGAATGGTGAGAACCAGAAAGATCAGCGCGGCTCCGACGTAGGGCGTGAAGTTGGCGAACTTCGATTTTTCGATACCGGCTCGACGCAGGATCTCGATCGGGCCGATGAGGCTGACGAGCGCGACGTCTTTCTGCAGCGACACGAGGTCGTTCATGAGTGGGGGGATCACGCGCCGCACGGCTTGGGGGAGAACGACGAATCGCATCGTCTGAGCCGACGTCAGGCCGAGCGATCGGGCGCCGGCCCGTTGACTCTCGTGAACACTTTCGATGCCGGCGCGAAACACCTCGGCGACGTAGGCCGAATAAGCAAGGACCAGAGCGACCGAACCCCAGAGATACGGAGAGTTGTACGGACGATCGAGACCGAGGCCAGGGACTCCGAACCCGATGAGAAGGATGGTCAGGATCACGGGAACGCCACGGAAGACGTCGGTGTACGCAGCGGCGAAGAGACGAAGCGGGAAGAGGGCTGGTGTGCGCACGTTGCGACAGATGGCGATCAACATTCCCCAGACGAGGATCACCGGTGTGCACCACGCGAAGATCTGCAGGTTCTTCACGAAGGCTTCGAGGAGCAGAGGGAAGGTTTCCCCGAACACGTCACCGTCGAAAAACGAGCGTTTGACCTTGTACCACCCGGGGGTTCGGGGAATGAGAACGACGAGGGCGGCCACGACGACGACGGTCGACGTCGCCGCGATCAGGATCGATCGTCGACGCTGAGCGCGTTCGAAGAGTTGGCGCCGAGTCGGTGACGAACTGGTGCCCGGGTGATCGCTCGTCCCGGGCACCAGATCGCTCATATCAGTTGATTCTTCGTCGATCAGCCGACCGCGATGACCGGGGCGCCGGTCTTGTCGCTCAGCCACTGCTGCTCGATGGAGGCCAATTCACCGGACTCGGTGAGAGCAGCGAGTGCAGCGTTCACGCATCCGACGAGCGGGTTGTCCTTCTCGAACACCAATCCGAACTGGTCGGTGCTACCACCGGCGTCGGCCGGGAACTGTCCGACGACCGATGCTCCGTCGATCTCGACGGCCGCGATGTAGAACGCGGTGGGGAGGTCGACGACGATCGCGTCGATCTGACCGGCTTCGAGGGCGGCCTTGGCGCCGGCGTTGTCGTCGTAGACGAAGGGCTCGGTGTTGGGCTTGATGACGTCGGTGATGAACGACAGGCTGGTGGTGCCGGCCTGGGCGCCGAACTTCACGTCGACGAGGTCAGCCGTGCTCGCTGCGCCGATGGCGGGCGAACCTTCGAGGGCCACGATGGCCTGATTGGTGGTGTAGTACGCGTCGCTGAAGCTGATGGTCTCGGAACGCTCGGGCGTGATCGAGTACTGCTGCAAGTTGAAGTCGAAGCTCTTCGCGCCCGGCTGGATGGCTTCGTCGAACGTGGTGCGGACCCAGACGACCGACTCGCCGGTGTAACCGAGTTCTTCGGCGACGGCCAGGGCGATGGCGGCCTCGAACCCTTCACCGCTCTCGGGGGCGTCGTTCTCGACCCACGGGGAGTAGGCCGGTTCACCGGTGCCGATGGTGAGGGTGCCCTCGGTGATGGTCGCGCAGTCATCGGCCGGTGCGGCCGACTCGGGAGCGGCGTCGGCGCTCGAGTCGCTGTCGTCGCCACCGCAGGACGCCAGAACGAGGGCGAGGGTGGCCACACCGGCGAGGTGGCGGATGGAAAGACGGGTCATGGGGGTCCTTTCGATTCAGACGAGTTCGTGGTCGATCGACCGGCGGGTCGGACCAGGGGTGGTTCACCCAGAGTTCACGCTGGGTCGGGAGAAGACTACCGAGAGAATTCCCGACCCGCTCGGTCGGAAATCACGGGAAACTCGCGAGCCCGTTGACACTGAGACAGATCACGTCTTAGTGTCTCATGACATGACACCGGACACACCGGAACGCACCCGAGCCTTCCGTTCGGTCGAGGACACGATCCTCGACGCGTTGCACGAGTCGGTCGAACGGTGGGGGCTCGACAAAGTCACGATCGACGACGTCGCCGCGTTGTCGAAGGTGTCGCGGGCGACGATCTATCGCATGTTCCCCGGCGGTCGTGACGTGCTGTTCGAGGCCTGGCGAGTTCGCAATCTGAACCAGTTCTTCACCGGATTGCGCGACGCGGTGCGACCATCGGCGACGCTGCTCGACCTGATCGTCGGCATCGCCGTTCACGCGACGACCGAGTTGCGCAACGATCACCAACTCGTCGCGATGCTGGCGAGTGAAGAAGCCGCTGCCCTGCGCAGCCTCACCGTCGACGGCTTGCCACGGATCATCAACGTCGCTTCGTCGTACGTTCGACCGTTGCTCGACGATCACCTTCCGGCCGCCGCGAGCCAACCCTTCGTCGATCTGCTGGCGCGGCTGGTGATCTCGCACTTCCTCGCCCCATCGACGCATGTCGACCTCGGCGATCCCGACTCGGCGCGTCACTTCTTGGCGCCGCTCGTGTCGCTGATCGAACACAATCATCTCGACGAAGACAATCACATGAACGGACAAGGAGCCACAACATGAGTATCACCGAGCACGAGAACGAAACGATCCTCGGCCGCGCCGAGCTGAACGATGTCGAGGCCATCCTCGCCGTGCCGACCGTCGATCCCGACGAGATCCAGCACATCGTCAAGGACAACGCCGACGCCATCTTCACCTGGGACTACTCCCTGGCACGTCCGGGTCTACGTCGCCTCTACGAAAAGGCCAAGACCGGCCAGTGGAACGCCACGACCGACCTGCCGTGGGACACGAACGTCGACCTCGAAGCGTCGGTGTCGGCCGATCTCGCCGCCATGGCGTCGGGTCTGACCGCCACTCACTACGAGGGAACACCGGTCGAGAAGTGGGGCGACAAGGAGTGGACCGACTTCGCGATGGAGCAGCGCAAGTGGAGCCTGTCGCAGTTCATGCACGGCGAGCAGGGAGCCTTGCTCTGCACGGCCAAGATCACCGAAACCGTGCCGTGGTACGACGCCAAGCTCTACGCGAGCACGCAGGTCGTCGACGAGGCACGTCACGTCGAAGTCTTCGCGCGCTACCTCGACGAGAAGTTGGGTGGCGGCTACCAGATCAACTCGCACCTGCGCATGCTCCTCGACGACATCATTAACGACAGTCGTTGGGACATGACCTACCTCGGAATGCAGGTCATGGTCGAGGGATTGGCCCTCGCCGCCTTCGGCAACATGTACCACATCACCACCGAGCCGCTCCTCAAGCAGTTGCTCCGCTACGTGATGAGCGACGAGGCACGACACGTCGCGTTCGGTGTGCTGTCGCTCCAGGAGGCCTACTCGGAGATGAGCGATGTCGAGATCAAGGACCGTCAGGAATTCGCCTACGAAGCCTCGGTTCGTATGCGTGACCGGTTCATGTCGCAGGAAGTGTGGGAGCGCATGGGAATCAACACCCGTGACGTCCTTCCGCTCGTGCTCCAGGACCCGACCCGTGAAGTGTTCCAGCAGATGCTGTTCGCCAAGATCGTGCCGAACTGCAAGAAGCTCGGTCTTCTCGATCGCAACGATTCGTGGTTGCGCCACCGGTTCGAAGAGATGAACGTGATCCAGTTCGAAGACATGGAAGACACCGGCGAGGAGTACACGAAGTTCGCACTCGACGCCGAGGCGACCGCGAGCTGACACGAGTCGGCTTCGTCCGACCACTACCGTTCAGGCATGCGTTGGCGTGCCTCCGATCTGGCCCGTGCTCTCGCCGAGCACGGGCCGTGTCGCGTCATTGGGCCCGACACCGACATCGACGGCGCATCGTTCGACTCGCGTGATCTCGCTCCCGGCCAGATGTTCGTGGCCCTCGTGGCCGATCGAGACGGACACGATTTCGTTCCCGGTGCGATCGATGGTGGTGCCGCGGCCTGCCTGGTCTCGCACGAGCTTCCCGACGGCCTCGCGTCCCGAATCACTCAGATTCTCGTTCCCGACACGGCGACCGCGCTCTTGGACGCGGCTCGCTGGGCCCGCGGACGATTCCCCGCCGGCACGATGTCGGTCGGCGTCACCGGGTCGGTCGGCAAGACGTCGACCAAGGATCTCGTTGCGTCGGCGATTTCGACCAGCCGTCGGACGGTCGCCAACGTACGGAGTTACAACAACGAACAAGGTCTCCCGGTCACCATCCTCAACGCACCGGTCGACACCGAGGTGCTCGTGCTCGAGATGGGGATGCGCGGTTTCGGCCAGATCGAAATGCTGTGTCGGATCGCCCGTCCGGCGATCGGCGTCGTGACACGGGTGGGGGAGGCCCACACGTCGATGGTCGGTGGAATCGACGGGGTGGCCCGAGCCAAGGGTGAACTCGTGGAGGCCCTCCCGTCTTTCGGTGCCGCCGTTCTGAACGCCGATGACGAACGAGTGCTCGCCATGCGTTCGCGCACGGACGCGCGAGTCGTCACGTACGGAGAGGCGGCGGGGGCGGATGTTCGTATCGAATCCGTCTCGATCGACGAGAGAGGTTCGGCGCGTTTCGATCTCCGAACACCCGTTGGCTCGGTCGGAGTCGCGTTGTCGATACCGGGTCGGCACATGATGTCGAACGCGGCGGCGGCGATCGCAGTCGGGATGGTGTTGGGAGTTCCGCTCGATGCCATGGCATCCGGTCTGAGTTCGGCCTCGATGTCACCGCACCGAATGCGCATCGTTCGCACGGCACGTGGAGCGACGATTCTCGACGACTCCTACAATGCCAATCCCACCTCGATGGCAGCCGCCCTCGAGACCTTGGTGCAACTCCCCGGACGCCGTCGCATCGCCGTGCTCGGACTGATGGCTGAACTCGACGATCCGTCGCCGGCCCATCGACTGATCGCGGCGCGAGCACGCGAACTCGGTGTCGAGATCGTGCCGGTCGGTACCGATCTCTACGGTGTCACACCGGTCGACCTCGACACGGTGACGGCGATGGTCGGTGAGCTCGACGAGGGAAATGTCGTTCTGGCCAAGGGCAGTCGTGTGGCCGGTCTCGATCGCCTGGTCGACGCCGTCGAGGCGTGAGCGTCACTGGTCGAGGAATGCTCGACGTGGCAATCGGTCGACGTCGCACCAGCGAGCGAGGAAGAGAGCGAACAGCGCGCCGAACAGCAGAACCCATCGGGCGCCGATCGCGTCGATGATCGGACCAGCGACCAACCCGCCGATCGTCACCGTTCCCCCGAACGACATGAACCACAGTGGCATGACGCGGACGCGTTCGGTGTCGCGAAGATTTTCCTGGAACACCGTCACCATGGCGGTGGCCAGCATGAAATAGAAGGTCCCGACGACGAAGCCGATCGGAAACGCCGGGCCGGGTGATCGCACGAGTGCGAACGCGGCGAGGGATGCCCCGAAACCCAGGAATCCCCAGCGGATGACCGGCGGGCGACGGAAGCGGGTGAGCACGGTTCCGGTGAGGACGGCGCCGGTGAACGCGCCGAGCCCCCAGACCGCATAGATCGCCTTGAACGTCGAACTCTCGGGATCGACGCCGAAGTTCAGTCGGGTCACCGATGGGAACAATGCGACGAGAACGAGGCAGAAGAGCGAGAACGAGGCCATGCCGACGAGGAGTCGAGCAAGAACCGGTCGATCGCGACTGATCCGGATACCGGTGAGGAACTGTCGCCAACCCTTCTCGGCGTGGTGTCCGCGAACGTCGGGGATCGCGACCATCGAGATGGCGACGATGAGGAAGAGGTAGGTGACGGCATTGATGACGAAGAGTCCGGCTGTCGACACGCCCCAGAGTCCGAGAACGGCGGCCAGGGTGGGGCCGAGGACTCGGCTTCCGTTCAGTTGAATCGAGTTCATGCTGATCGCACCGGCGAGATCGCGTCGATCGACGAGTAACGGAATGCTGGCTTGAAAGGCCGGTGCATTGAGAGCGTTTCCGGTTCCGATGACCAACTGGGCGAGAAAGATCGCCCAGATCGGACCGTCCGATGCGACGATGGCGGCCAGAACGAGTGAGAAGACGAGTTGCAGCCATTGCATGGCGAGGAGGAACACTCGGCGGTTGACCCGGTCGGCGATGATGCTCCCCGGGATGGCCAGGACGAGTAGCGGACCCAACTGGGCGAAAATGAGAATGCCAACGATGCGGGCCGATCCCGTTCGGTGATCGATGTAGGCGGGGAGCGCCAGGTTCTGCATCCAGGTCCCGATGCTCGACAACAGCAAGCCCGTCCAGATGACGCGGTAACTCCGGTACGAGAACGCCGCTCGGGCCGAGCCGGGCGTGTGCGAATGCGGGAGAGGTTCGTTCTCGGTGGACGACATGGGGGCGTGGCGAGCCTAGTGACGGTCACTCCGGGGAGACGGGTGACATGGCACACTGACGCCATGGCGCCCGACGAGACGACCGCTCACCAGGTTCGACCATTGGAGCAATTGGTACCCCCGCCGTCGGGCGGAGGAGCCTGCCGCTCGCGGCTCGGGACCTTCGCCGAGTGTCCGTTGTGCGGGGGCGACCTCTTTCCCGAGCACGCACACTTCAAGTGCTCCGGCTGCGGCTGGCGCGACTCCTGCTGCGACTGATCGAAATCGCCCACTCTGTAGCGCTGGCTACCCCAAGGGGTAGCCAGCGCTACAGAGTGGGCGAAAAGTGTGGGTTTGGGGTGGGTCAGTCAGGAGAGGATGAGGTCGGCGTAGAGGGGCAGAACCATGGCCGGTCCGCTCACGAGGAACGTGCTGATGCACGTCTCCTTCCACGCCGCCAATTCGTCCTTGATCTTGTCGGGCGGCCCCACCAGCGCGACGTCCTCCACCATCTTCAGTGGAATCGCCGCGGCTGCTTCGGCCTTCTTGCCCTCGAGGTAGAGGTCCTGCACCTTGGTCGCGACGTCCTCGTATCCCATGCGAGCGAACACCTCGAAATGGAAGTTGGCGCCACGCGCACCCATCCCACCGGCGTACAGAGCGAGGAACGGCCTCACCATGTCGGCGCACTTCTCGGCGTCGTCACCCGGGATGATCATCACGGTCGAGGCGACTTCGAAGCGATCGGCCTTGGTCGGATCACCCGACTTGGCGAAACCTTCGGCAAGACACCGTCGATAGAACGCGTCCTCCTTGGGCGAGAAGAACAGGGGCAACCAACCGTCGCAGATCTCGGCCGACAGCGCCACATTCTTCGGCCCCTCGGCGGCGAGGAAGATCGGAATGTCGGAGCGCAATGGATGAACCGTCGAGCGCAACGGTTTGCCGAGGCCCTTACCGTCGGCCCCGGTGTAGGGGAGGTCGTAGAACTCGCCGTGCTTCTCGACCGGCTTCTCACGCGCGAGCACCTGCCGCACGACCTCCACGTACTCACGGGTTCGCGCGAGGGGTTTGCCGTAGGCCTGGCCGTACCAGCCCTCCACGACCTGCGGTCCGCTCGCGCCGAGGCCGAGGATGAATCGGCCGTTCGACAGGTGATCGAGAGTGATCGCGGCCATCGCCGCTGCGGTCGGCGTGCGGGCGTTCATCTGCATGATCGCCGTGCCGAGACGGACCTTCTCGGTGTGCGCGCCCCACCAGGCGAGAGGGGTGAGGGCATCGGATCCGTACGCCTCGGCGGTCCAGATCGAGTCGAAACCGAGGCGCTCGGCTTCCTTCACTGCCTCGAAGGCGCCGGCTGGCGGGCCAGCCGACCAATAGCCGGTGTTGTAGCCGAGTTTGATGTCACGAGTCATGCGGTCACGTTAGGCAGATCCGGCCTGACACCTGGCACCCAGCCCCGACGCGCCTCGGCCCCCGCCGACCCGTGTCATGAGTCAGTCGAGGAGCGACGCCAACGTGGCCTCGAAAACCTCGGTGTGCCGGTCGACGTCGGCTCTGGTGTGGGCCGGCGACATGAGCGCCATGTTGTGGAACGGGGTCAGAAGCACGCCGCGGTTGAGGGCGAAGAGATGCATGTAGGCATCGAGGGCTGGATCGGCGGCCGCAGCCGCATCGGCACCGTTGCGCGGTGGCGGACAGAACCAATACTCGGCGCGGGCTCCCAATTGCTGCACGTGCCACTCGAGGCCTCGTGATCGATAGCCAATCGCAACGCCGTCGGTCCATGCCGAGGCGAGGTCGATCATGCGCTCGAAGTCGGCGTCGAGGAGCGTCGTCGACAAGGTGGCGCGGACGGCGGCGAGGGCGAGCGCGTTACCGGTCAAGGTGCCACCGATCCCCGAGACGTCGACGTCGTGGTTCCCGATCATCGCCTCGACCTCGATCGCGATGCGATCGGTCATCCCGTAGACGGCGACCGGAACGCCACCCCCGATCGGCTTGCCGATCACGAAGAAATCCGGATCGAGACTCCACGCCGCCGTACATCCGCCGGGACCGGCGCAGATGGTGTGAGTTTCGTCGACGACCCACAGGACTCCGTGACGACGGGTGATCTCTCGAACCGCTTCGAGGTATCCCGGCTCAGGGAGCACGATGCCGATGTTGGTGAGTGCCGGTTCCATCAGCAGGCAGGCGACGTCGCCGTGAGCGAGAGCCTGGTCGAGCGCGTCGAGGTCGTTGAAAGGAACGACACGAGTCGTGGCCGCGACGTCGGTACTCGGTCCGATCGCACCGGGTCGATGCATCGTCGAACCATCGCTGTGTCGAACGACGAGTGTCTCGTCGACGGTTCCGTGGTAGCACCAGTCGATGACGGCGATCTTCGGGCGGCCGGTGAGCGCGCGAGCCAACCGCAGTACGAAACGATTGGCATCGGTTGCGGTCATCGCGATCTGCCATTTCGGCAGCCCGAAACGTCGACGAAGTTCGTCGCTCACCCACACCGCGTCCTCACTCGGAAGCATGGTCGTGATACCGCGGCTCGCCCGTTCGGTGACCGCGGCCGTGACGGCCGGGAGAGCGTGGCCGGCCATGGCACCCGTGTCGCCCATGCACAGGTCGACGTACTCGTGGCCGTCGACGTCGACGAATCGAGCACCCGAGGCGCGTTCGACGAACACCGGGAATCCGCCCGGCCACCGCGTCATCCATGGCATCGGTACTCCAGCGACGAGATGGCGTCGTGCCGACGCCGCGAGCTCGGCCGATCTCGGATGGGTGCGGGTGAAGAGTTCGAGTTCGGCCGAATGGCATGCCGACAGTCGTTCGCGATCGATGAGGGTCACGATCGCCGTCAGTTCGGATCGAACGCGAGCGGGAGCTTTTCCGGTCCGAAGATCGCAACCGTCGACGGCTTCCACACGATTCCACCGTCGATCTTCATGTTGGGCATCCGCTGGGCCAGAATCGGTAGTGCCTCCTGCTGTTCGGCGCGGGCGAGTGCCGCGCCGAGGCAGTAGTGAATGCCCGATCCGAACGTCATGTGCGGCTGACCGGAGGGCTCGCGCTCGATGTCGAAGTGCGCGGAGTTCGCGAAGACCGTTTCGTCGCGATTGGCCACCGCGAGAGCGGGCGAGATGAAGGTGCCGGCCGGGAACACGATGTCCTTGTACTCGATCTCGGTGCTCGCGAATCGACCGGTGCTGCGAACCGCTCCGGCGAATCGCATCGTTTCCTCGACGGCGCGTGGAGCGAGTTCGGGTCGTTCGGCGAGCAGCTTCCACTGCGCGGGATGGTCGGCGAGCAGGGCGACCGAACAGCCCAATTGATTGCGCGTGGTGTCGGTCCCGCCCACGATGACGGCCTGCACCATCATCACGAGTTCGTCCTCCGACAACTTGTCACCCGCTTCCTCGGCGGCGATCAGCGACGTGATGAGGTCCTCGGCCGGCTTGCGGCGGCGATCGGCGATCAGTCCTCGGGTGTATTCCTCGAGTTCCTCTTGTGCGGCGATGATCAGATCGACTTCGTCGGCTGCGGTCGCGTTGAAGACACGCAGGACGTCCTCGGCCCAACGGCTGAACAGCTGCCAGTCCTCACGAGGGGCTCCGAGAAGTTCGCAGATGATCGGAATGGGGTAGTGCTCGAGAACGTCGACACTCAGATCGCAACGCCCGGTCGAGGTGTGTGGATCGAGAAGGTCGTCGAGGACTTCACGCATGAACGGGCGCAGTGCGTCGGCCGAGCGGGGCGAGAACGAAGGTGCCACGAGGCGCCGCAGACGCGTGTGGGTCTCGCCTTCGGCGGACAGGATTGTCTCGCGTTCCCGGTTCTTGAGGCGAGGGTCCGACAGCGCTCGCAATTCCGACACGATCTTGGCCGCATTGTGCCAACGTCGGTCGCGCAGGATTCCGAGGCAGTCCTCGTACGAAAAGACGATGTAGCCGAATGGTCCGCGGGCGATCCACGTCTCCTTGGCGATCCGTTCGATTTCGGCGCGTTGCTCGTCGGCGTCGGCGAAACCGAACTCGACGGTGGGAAGGTCGAGAAGTTCGACGGGGGTGGGCATGCGATCAACCTAGCCGTCGGCGTCGACCGGACTTCAGGCCATCTAGTCTGTGCCCATGAGGTCCTACCGAAACTTCGTCAACGGCAACTACGTCGATGCAGCCGATGGTCGCACCATTCCGGTGGTCGATCCTTCGACCGGCGAGCAGTACGCGACAGCGCCGCTGTCGGCCGCGAACGACATCGATGTCGCGATGTCGGCTGCAGCGACCGCCTTCGAGACTTGGCGCGACACGCCCCCCAAGGATCGTTCTCTCGCCCTCTTCCGGATCGCCGACGAGATCGAACGTCGGGCCGAAGAGTTCATCGCTCTCGAATCGGAGAACTGCGGTAAGCCGATCGAGATCACCCGCTCCGAAGAAATTCCGCCGATGGTCGACCACGTGCGGTTCTTCGCAACGGCGGCCCGTCACCTGGAGGGCAAGAGTGCGGGTGAGTACGTCCCCAACATGACGAGCTACATCCGTCGCGAGCCCGTCGGAGTGTGCGCGCAGGTCGCGCCGTGGAACTATCCGATGATGATGGCGGTGTGGAAGTTCGCTCCCGCTGTCGCAGCCGGAAACACGGTGGTCCTGAAGCCGAGTGACACGACGCCGGTCACGACGACTTTGCTGGCCGAGATCTGCGCCGAGTTCCTGCCGCCCGGTGTCGTCAATGTGGTCTGTGGAGACCGTGACACGGGTCGCGCGATGGTGTCGCACGACGTGCCGTCGTTGGTGAGCGTCACCGGATCGGTGCGAGCCGGAATGGAAGTCGCCGAGGCGGCCTCGAAGTCGTTGAAGCGTGTCCACCTCGAACTCGGTGGCAAGGCGCCGGTCATCGTGTTCGACGATGCCGATGTCGCAGCGGCGGCGGAGGGCATTGCGATCGCCGGCTATTTCAACGCGGGTCAGGATTGCACGGCCGCCACGCGGGTGCTCTGTGCGCCCGGGGTGTACCGAGATTTCGTCGCCGCCCTCACCGAGCAAGCCAAGGGAACCGGGTGCGGTGCGCCCGACGAGGACGTGCTCTTCGGCCCAGTGAACAACCCCAACCAATTGGCCCGAGTGTCGGGATTCTTCGATCGGTTGCCTGCGCACGCCACGGTCACGACGGGTGGCCAGCGTCAAGGCTCCACGGGATACTTCTTCCCACCGACCGTGGTCTGCGATCTGAAGCAGTCCGACGAAATGGTGCAGACCGAGATCTTCGGTCCGGTCATCACGGTGCAGACCTTCGCCGACGAGGACGAGGCCGTGCGATTGGCCAACGGCGTCGATTACGGCTTGGCCTCCAGCGTCTGGACGAAGGATTTCGGTCGGGCCATGCGGGTCACCCGTCGACTCGATTTCGGTTGCGTCTGGATCAACACCCACATTCCGATGGTGGCCGAGATGCCCCACGGTGGTTTCAAGAAGTCGGGCTATGGCAAGGATCTGTCGTCCTATGCCCTCGACGACTACACCCGCATCAAGCACGTGATGGCGAATCTCGACAGTTGATCGGGGATCGGGTCTCGACAGCTGATCGGGGATCGGGTCTCGACAGCTGATCGAGGATCGAGTCTCGACTGCTGAGCCAGATTTCCGCTGACGTCGAAAACGGGTGAACGCGGTCTGGTCGGTGTAGTTTTCGATCGGGCTCGGAGGCGAGTCGCTTCGGGAGGGGAGGAATGGTCGGGTCGTGAACGATCAGGTCATCGAACTGCGTGACGTCAGCAAGTCGTTCGGCGACTTCCAGGCCGTCAAGCGCGCCGACTTCTCCATCCGTCGCGGCGAATTCTTCGCCATGCTCGGCCCGTCGGGCTGTGGCAAGACCACCACGCTCAAGATGATCGCCGGCTTCGAGCAGCCGACCACCGGTCAGGTGATGTTGGAGGGTGTCGACGTCTCGTCGGTTCCTCCGCACAAGCGCAACGTGAACACGGTCTTCCAGCAGTACGCGCTGTTTCCGCACATGTCGGTGGCCGACAACGTGGCCTTCGGGTTGCGCGCCAAGAAGGTGGCCGAGTCCGAGGTGAAGAACCGCGTGGCCGACATGCTCGACGTCGTACGCCTCGGGGAGTTCGCCACCCGCCGGCCCTCACAGCTCTCCGGCGGCCAGCAACAGCGTGTCGCCCTCGCACGTGCTCTCGTGAACATGCCGAGTGCACTTCTGCTCGACGAGCCTCTCGCCGCTCTCGACCTCAAACTGCGAGAAGCCATGCAGATCGAGTTGAAGCGGATCCAGCGCGAGGTCGAGATCACCTTCGTCTTCGTGACTCATGATCAGGGTGAAGCTCTCACGATGTCCGACCGCATCGCCGTGATGAACGAGGGGGTCGTCGAACAGATCGGCACCCCCGAGGAGATCTACAACCGCCCCGAGAGCCTGTTCGTGGCCGGCTTCATCGGCTCGGCGAACCTGCTACCGGGTCACGTCCGAGAGACGACGCCGACCGGTTGCATCGTCGAATTGTTGAACGGTCAACGAGTCGCGGCGACCGGCCAACACGCCGTGGGCGCCAAGGTCTCGGTCATGTTGCGGCCCGAGCGTTTGCATCCGGTGGCCGAACGCCCCGCCGACGGATTCGGGTTACGAGGCACCGTGACCAGCGTGATCTTCCAGGGGGCGTGGCTGCGTGTCGTCGTCGAACTGCCCGACGGCACCGAACTCTCCGCCGAGGCCGACGCCGACAGCGATCTTCCCTCGCTTCGTCCGGGGAACGAGCACTGGGTGGGCTGGTCGAATTCGGCGGCCTACGCACTCGCTGGTTGGCCCGAGCGTGCGGGAGCGACCGGCCTCGACGTCGATCACGTCGAGGCCGGACTGTGAGTTCCTGTGCGATGGGTCCACGTGTTGCGATGAGCGACGTTGGGTATGGTTGCGCAGGGTCATTCGGATCTCGAACACCCGGTCACTGAAACAGGAGGACACAGATGAACGCACCGAGACGAGGCTTTTCACGCCGCGAACTTCTCATTCGCTCCGGCGTCCTGGGCGCCGCGGGCCTCTCGCTGCCGGCGATTCTGGCCGCATGCGGTGGCGACGACGGTGGCAGCGGTGGTTCGAGCGAGCTTCTCATCGAGAACTGGCCCGAGTACATCGACCTGACCGAAGGTGACGTTCTCGGCACCATCGACCGCTTCATCGCCGCGAGCGGTGTGAAGACGACCTACTCCGAGGCCTACAACGACAACCTCGAGTACTTCGCCAAGATTCAGCCCCTCCTCGGTACCGGCAAGACGATCGAACCCGACATCATCATGCCGACACAATGGATGGCCGGCCGTCTGCGCAAACTCGACTGGCTCGAGAAGCTTCCCGCCGACAAGGTGCCCAACGCCAAGAATCTCGAGGATGCCTTCAAGAACCCGCCGAGCGATCCGACCGGCGAGTACAGCCTTCCGTGGCAATCGGGTATCGCGGGCATCGCCTACAACATCGAGGCCACCGGCCGCGAGTTGAAGAGCATCGCCGATCTCTTCGATCCGGAGTTCAAGGGCAAGATCGGCATGCTCACCGAGATGCGCGACACCGTCGGTCTGCTCCTGCTCGGTCTCGGCATCAATCCGTCGAACATCACTTCGTTCGACGAGGCTGCCGGTGCGTTCGAACAACTCGAGAAGGCCAAGGCCGACGGTCAGATCCGTGCGTTCACCGGCAACGACTACATCGACGACTTGGGTCTCGGAAACTTCGCCGCCTGCATCGGGTGGTCGGGTGACGTTCTCCAGCTCGGCACCGACAACCCGAACGTCCGTTTCGTCGTTCCCGAAGAAGGCGCGACGTTGTGGTGGGACACGATGGTGGTCCCCAAGGGCGCCAAGAACGTCGATTCCGCCGCCAAGTTCATGGACTTCGTCTACGACCCGGTTCAAGCCGCGCAGATCACCGCCTACGTGCAGTACATCTCGCCGGTCAAGGGAGTGCGCGACGAAGTGGCCAAGATCGATCCGGCCCTCGCCGACAACCCGCTGCTCTTCCCGGACGACGAGACGAAGAAGCGCTTCTTCCCCTTCGCCGACCTGAGCGACGAGGCCGAAGCGCAGTTCGAAGAGGCCTTCTCGGGCATCATCGGGGCCTAGTACTCGTGACCGTGCCCGTCGTGTCGAAGGTGAGATCGCTCACCGGAGTCTCGAGTGAACGGGTGGGTCTTCTCAGCCTCGTCCTGGTGGGCGTGGCCCTCTTGTCAGTGGGAGCGCGATGGGTCTCCGGGCCCGTCGCGCTCGCCGTTCTCGTGGTCGCCGCGTTGGTGGTCGTCGGATGGATCACTCTGGCCGTCCTCGGAAATCCCGAGACGAAACGTGCTCTCGCTCCGTACGGGCTGCTCAAGCCTGGGTCGATGTGGCTGGCGATCTTCTACCTCGCCCCGCTCTGGACGTTGCTCAAGAGTTCGCTGTCGTCGAAGAAGACGCGATTCGACGTGTTCCCGACCTTTTCGTGGGAGTTCGCGAATTACGGGAAGGCGTTCACCGAGTTCGGGCCGCAGTTCACGCGGGCGTTTCTGTACGCCGGTGTCGCCACGCTGCTCACGATCCTGATCGGCTACCCGATCGCCTACGTGATCGCCTTTCGGGGCGGCAAGTACCGCAACATCCTGCTCGGACTGGTCGTGATCCCGTTCTTCACGAGTTATCTCATCCGCACCATCGCCTGGACGTCGATCCTGGCCGACAGCGGACCGGTGGTGAATCTGCTCGACGCCGTGCGACTCACCGGAGTTCTCGAATCGCTGAACGTCATGGACAACGGCAAGCTCATCAACACCCCGGCGGCGGTGATCGGCGGCCTCACGTACAACTTCCTGCCGTTCATGATTCTCCCGATCTACGTGAGTCTCGAGAAGATCGACGTGCGTCTGGTCGACGCCGCCCAGGACCTCTACTCGTCGGCCTCGCGTGCGTTCCGCAAGATCGTTCTCCCGCTGTCCATTCCGGGCGTGTTCGCCGGAACCCTCCTCACGTTCATTCCTGCCGCCGGCGATTTCGTGAACGCCCAATTCCTGGGCAACCCCAACACCACCATGATCGGGAATTCGATTCAGGATCAGTTCCTGCGCCAGAACAACTATCCGGTGGCGAGCGCGATGTCCTTCGTACTGATGGCGATCATCACGGTGCTCGTCGTCGTGTACAGCCGATTCTTCGGAACGGACGATCTCGCATGAGCGTGACCACCAAACGCGGTCGAGTCGGCCGTGCGGCACTCAACGTGTTCGCCGGGTTCGGATTCCTCTATCTGTTCCTGCCCATCGCCTTCATCGTGGCGTTTTCGTTCAACCAGCCCAAGGGCAAGTTCAACATCGTCTGGCAGAAGTTCACCCTCGAGAATTGGTCCGACCCGTTCTCGGATGCCGCACTCACCGACGCCTTCGTGACGAGCCTGAAGATCGCCGCACTCTCCACCTTCATCGCGACCGTTCTCGGATCGATGATCGCCATCGCGTTGTCGCGGTATCGATTTCGTGGCTCGGCTGCTTACAACTTCTTGCTGGTACTGCCACTCACCACGCCCGAGATCGTGCTCGGTTCGTCGCTCGCGACGTTGTTCCTCGGTCAAAGCGTCGTCGATTTCGGATTCACGACGATCGTGATCGCTCATGCCATGTTCCAGGTGAGTTTCGTGGCTCTCACCGTGCGGGCTCGCATTCGTGGTTTCGACTGGACGCTCGAGCAGGCCGCCCAAGATCTCGGAGCATCGCCGATGCTGACCTTCTGGAAGATCACCTTCCCGTTGATCCTGCCCGGAATCCTGGCGGCGTCGCTCTTGGCCTTCGCGCTCTCTCTCGACGATTTCATCATCACGTTCTTCAACGCGGGTTCGACGCTCACCTTCCCCTTGCGGATCTTCGGAGCATCGCGGGTGGAGTTGCCGCCTCAGATCAACGTTCTGGCCACGGTGATCCTCGTCGTGACGGTGACCATCATGGGGGTCGGGTCGATCCTCGGCCAGCGTCGCCGCAAGCGCCTCGGCCAGACGGGCTGAACTTCGTCGGAGTCGGTTCAGTCGCTGGCTTCGCCGAGACGCATGGTCGCGGCGAAGGAAAGACCGGATCGGGCCGATCCGCTGGCGATCTCCAGGTAATGCAGGGTTCCGGTGAATCGAGCTGGCGACGCGTACGAATCGACAACGGGAAGACCGTCGTGGCGACCGATCCACAATCCTCCGGCCGCGGTGGTGACTCCCGGGAACATGAACAGTCCGCCGTAATGTCCTTGGTCGACCGAGTCGCCGTCGATCGCGAGTTCGAGTGCACCGGCGGACATGGAGACGGTGACCGTGCGGCGGCCAGCGACGATGGGTGTCGCACTTCGCAGGTGGGTGCGGTGGTGTCCGTAGACGACGTCGAAGTGCACGCGGCCGTCGACGAGGTGCAGCACCCATCCGCCCTGGTGATCACCGATCGCGCCGAGCGCTCCGGCCGTCGTGTCGTCGCCGTCGAATTCGGCGGTGATCACGAAGCCACCGAACATCGCGGGAACTCGACCGGCAGCGACTGGCTGCTCGGCTGGCCGGTAGCGCGCCTGTCGGGGGAGCGGGTACTCGGTGGGATGGGCGGGGTAGTTGGCCGAGGGGTCGAAGAGCGGGAACACCGAATTGGCGGTGGCCTCGGCGATCCAGAGAGCCTCGAGGTCGCGCAGCAACTCTGGATGCTCGGCCGACCGATCGGTCGACTCGGAGAAGTCGCGATTCAGATCGAAGAGTTCCCAGGAGTCGGTGTCGTACGAATGGCTGCCGACGATGTGATCCCGTTCGCCGAACAGGGGTGACACGAAGTTGCTGGTCGCCTTCCATCCTTCGTGGTAGATCGAACGCGATCCGTGCATCTCGAAGTACTGGGTCGTACGAAACTCCGGTGCATGACGATCGCCGATCGTTCCCGACGCGTCGTGTCCGGCGACCGTCTGTTGTTCGATTCCGTCGACGACGGTCGGCATCTTTTCACCGAGGCAGGCCAGCAAGGTGGGAGCCACGTCCACCGAATGGAAGAACTGCGAACGGATCGATCCCGGATCGGCGATCCCGGTCGGCCAGTGCATGACGAGGGGAGCCCGCACGCCACCGAGCCACGAGTAGCGCTTCCAGAGGCGGAACGGGCTGTTCCCGGCCCAGGCCCATCCCCAGGGGTAGTGATTGGAGTGGTTCGGTCCGCCGATGTCGTCGATGGCCGCGAGTGCTTCGTCGACGGACGAGTGATCGCCGAGCCACGACGCAGCTTCGTTGAGGGTGCCGGTGGGGCCACCCTCACTGCTCGTTCCATTGTCGGACATCACGAGGACGATGGTGTCGTCGAGTCGGCCGGACGACTCGATCTCGGCGATGACGCGTCCGATCTGGGCGTCGGTGTGGGTGAGCATTCCGGCGAACACTTCCATGTAACGGGCGAAGAGGGTCTGCTCGGCCGAGCTCAGGGTCGACCACTCGGGCACCCACGAGGGACGTGGCGTGAGCACGGTGTCGGACGGAATGACACCGAGATCGAGTTGGCGTCGGAAGATGTCCTCGCGCATGCTCTCCCAACCATCGTCGAAGCGACCGCGATACGCGTCGGACCACACGGGTGCGACATGGTGCGGTGCGTGTGCGGCGCCGGTCCCGATCCAGAGAAAGAACGGTTTGTCGGGAGAGGCGTGGTGTTGGGCGCGCAGCATCTCGACGGCCTGATCGGCGAGATCGTCGGTCAGGTGGTAGGTCTCGCTCTGCGACGTGCGCGACGGTATTTCGATCGGCGTGTTGTCGCGGACGAGCTCGGGTGACCAGTGATTCGTCTCGGCTCCGAGAAAGCCGTAGTACCGCTCGAATCCGAGTCCGAGCGGCCATCGATCGAACGGTCCGGCGGCCGAGTACTCCGCCTGTGGAGTGAGGTGCCACTTGCCCACGCACATCGTGTTGTATCCGCGGTCGCGCAGAATACGTGGCAGCGCGACCGCCGTCTTCGGCAATCGGCCGCTGTAGCCGGGCAGATCGAACGACGTCTCCTGTGTCGCTCCGACTCCGACGGCGTGATGATTGCGACCAGTCATCAACGTCGCTCGAGTCGACGAGCAGATCGAGGTGACGTGGAAGCGGTTGTAGCGCAGGCCTCCGTTCGCGAGTCGATCGATGTTGGGTGTGGCGATCGGCGAGCCGAAACAGCCGAGTTGTCCGAATCCGACGTCGTCCAGCACGATGACGACGATGTTGGGGGCACGATCGGGGCGGGTCGGGTAGCTCACACCGGAAGATTAGGTCGTACCCCTCGATCGGTGGACTAGCGTGCGATCGTCATGTCTTCGTCGGTGCCTCCAAGTACGCGTTCGCCCCGCATCGCCGTTCTTCCTGATCGCACTCCCGAATGGATGCGCGATGCGGTCGTCGCCGGCGGTGGTGAAATCGCCGAGGTGACCGACACCACCGCACTCGTCTGGGGAGCGGCGCGAGATCCGCGCGGTCTGGCCGAAGTGCTCGAACGCCATCCGCATCTCGAATGGATCCAGTTGCCGTTCGCCGGAGTCGAGGAATTCACCGATTTGATCGACGGTGATCGACTCTGGACGTGCGGCAAGGGCGTGTACGCCGAACCGGTCGCCGAGATGGCGGTGGCGATGGCTCTCGCCGGCCTTCGGGGGCTCGTCTCGTATGCACGCGCATCGGAATGGACCGGTCCCGTCGGTCGAAATCTGATCGGTGCGCGAGTGACGATCCTCGGTGGAGGCGGAATCACCGAGGAGATCGTGGGATTGCTGAAGTCATTCGACTGTCACGTGACCGTCGTGCGCAATCGTGTGACCGACATGGACGGGGTCGACGTCGTACTCGAGAGCGATCGTTACATCGATGCGCTTCCCGGAGCCGATGTGGTGTTCCTGGCCCTTCCGCTCACGCCCGACACCGAAGGCATGATGGGGCGCAGCGAATTCGAGACCATGGAGTCGCACGCGTGGCTGGTGAACGTCGCCCGCGGAAAACACGTGGTGACCGACGATCTGGTATGGGCTCTCACCAATCGGGTGATCGGCGGTGCCGCACTCGACGTGACCGACCCCGAGCCCTTGCCGGCCGACCATCCGCTGTGGTCGCTCGAGAACTGCCTCATCACTCCGCACGTGGGGAACACCCCGGACATGGCGGTCCCGTTGCTCAGTGAACGCATCACGAACAACGTTCGTCGTTGGATCTCGGGCAGTGAATTGGTCGGTCCGGTCGACCATCAACTCGGCTACTGAATCCCGGACGCCGTTAATCTCGACTCATCGGTGCTTACTACGAACGACTCGGCGTGTCGCGTACGGCGACACCGGCGGAAATTCGATCGGCGTATCGCGCGCTCGCACGACGCCATCATCCCGATGCGCGTGGAGGTCGGCCGTCACCCGACATGGCGGCGATCAACGAAGCCTGGTCGGTTCTGTCGGATCCGGGTCGACGCGCTCGATACGACGCCGACCTGAGGGTGGGGGTGGACGGGGTGTCCCCGCCCACGTCGGCACGCACGGCGGGATCGGACAGGCGGACCTCGACGTCACGTCCCCTCGACGTCACTCCGGCCCGATTCCCGTGGCGATTCGTTCTCGCGCTCGTCGTCGTCGCCGGAGCCGCAATCCTGGTTCTCGGAGCGATCGCCGATGGCGCGGACGTGGCTCCCATCGACAATCTCCTGCAGGTGGGTTCGTGCGTGGATCTCGATGACGCCCGCGGCGAGGCGTTCGAAGTGCCGTGTGACGGTCTGGAGGAAGCCGAGGTCACCGAGATCGTTCCCTTCGACGGGGTGTGCTCGGGCGGTCGACCCGGGTACCGGGACCGCCAAGGCATGGGCAAGGTGTGCGTGGTGGTGCGGTGACGAGGCGTTGGTAGCGTGACGACTCGCTGGGGCGATTAGCTCAGTCGGCTAGAGCGCTACGTTCACACCGTAGAGGTCATCGGTTCGAGCCCGGTATCGCCCACCA
>VFQT010000948.1_pt1 | contig 38209 bp, 42 predicted proteins | sample 3512381 | NCBI WGS metagenome assembly VFQT01 (sample SAMN10412376, study PRJNA504923) | tailings metagenome | isolation source: Relicate 2 Philex TSF3 active mining site | place: Philippines: Tuba, Benguet | collected 2017-08-29 | reverse complement strand
TTCGCGCCGCGCGACTCGAGCCACTCGAGACGTTGCGTCTGGGCTGACGAGTTCGATCGCTCGAGCCGATCAGTCGTAGAGACCGAAGAGTTCGCCGATGGCTTTCACTTGGCCACCCGACGTGCTCGACATCACCGCGATCGGTTCGACTCCGATCTCTCGCCACGCGCTGAATCCGTCCCGAACTTCGTCGGCCGTTCCGAACAACGTGCAGTCGGCCAGCCAGGCATCGCTCATCGCCTGCTCGACGTCATCGCGACGGCCAGCGGCGATCAGGGACTCGACGGCCTCCATCTCTTCCACGTATCCGGCCGCCTTCCAGTAATTGCGGTAGTTCGGCAGCCGCACGTACACCGACATCGTTCGCCGATTGATGGCCGCGGCCGCGACTCGATCGTCGGAGATCACGGTCGGAATCATGTTCGCGAGATAGAAGTTCGGGTCCTCGACTCTTCGACGTTGAACCGCGGTATGGCGCAGACTCGCGTTGGCCCACAGAGCACCTTGACCGATCTCCTGAGCCATGGCGAGCATTCGGTCGCGAAGAGCCGCGACGTAGATCGGCGGCAGTGTTCCGCTGAAGCGTTCGTTCGAACGGAGCGTGTCGACGAACTCGCGCATGTCCGACAGAGGGGGACCCATGGCGACCCCGAGGCGCTTCACCATCGCTTCGTGACTCACCCCGAGTCCGAGGGCGAATCGACCGCCACTGACCTCGTGCGTGTGACTCGCGATGTTCGCGATCTCTGCCGGTGAGTTGCCGTAAATCCCCTGAATCGCCGTGTAGAACCGGATCGACGAGGTGACATGGGCCAGGCTGACGCACAGTCCGAGAGCTCCTCCGAGGGTCGGACAGGCCAAGGCCGGAAACCCGCGTCGTTCGGCTTCGGTCGCCAATTCGAGAATGGTCGCCCGTCGAGTCGGGGATGCGACCACCGACAGGGCGGGACGTTCGTCGCTCATGCGGACACGGTACTCGGGAGACCCCGACCGATCGGAGTGCGGTTCGATAGTTTCGATGTCATGTCGGATCCGGAGCATGTGTCGTCCGGATCGGCTCCGCTGCGCATCGCGGTGTTCTCTCCGTACAGCCTGACGTTGCCCGGCGGGGTGCAGAACCAGGTCATGGGACTGGCTCGCGCCTTGCGTCGGTTGGGCCACGAAGTGCGGGTGCTCGGGCCGTGCGACGGCGCACCACCCGACACCTTCGTGACACCGCTCGGCGAGTCTCTGCCCACGGCCGCGAACGGCTCGATCGCACCGATCGCGCCCGATCCGGCCGCCGCTCTGCGGACGATTCGAGCACTTCGTGACGAAGAGTTCGACGTCATCCATCTGCACGAGCCGCTCTCACCAGGCCCCAATCTCACCGCACTGATGATGCGAACAGCGCCGATCGTCGGAACCTTTCATGCGGCGGGGGACAGTGCGAGCTATCGATACCTGAACCGTCCGGTTCGGTCGATGGCCGACCGGATCGGGCTGAGAGTCGCCGTCTCACGCGATGCGGAGGCGTTGGCTTCTCGTTACCTCGGAGGGACGTACCGCATCCTTCCCAATGCGGTCGAACTCGATCAGTTCTTCGATCCGGCGGGTCGACGCGACCGAGACCAGTCGATCTTCTTCTGTGGTCGTCACGAGCCCCGCAAGGGCTTGGAAGTGCTCCTGCGTGCACACGAACTCCTCGACCCGGCGATTCGCCTCGTGATCGCGTCGGAGGGGCCCGAAACCGCTCGACTGCGACACGAATTCCCGGAGTCCGATCGGCGTCATTGGCTCGGGCGGATCAGCGATCGATCCAAGGTCGAGCAATTGCGCACCTCGACGGTCTTCAGCGCTCCTGCCCTCGGTGGCGAAAGTTTCGGGATCGTGCTTCTCGAAGCGATGGCAGCAGGAGCGGTCGTCATCGCTTCCGATATCGACGGTTACCGGAACGTCGCCACGCACGACGTCGACGCCCGACTGGTTCCGCCCAACGATCCCTCGGCATTGGCCACCGAACTCAGCCGAATCCTGCAAGACGCTGCGATGTGCGACCGTCTGACCGACGCCGGTCGCCAGCGAGCACGACAGTTCTCGATGGATGCGCTGGCCGAATCGTACGTCGAGGTCTATCGATCGGCCATCGCTGCCGATCCGCGCCGAGAAGGTGGCCGACGTCGTTCTCGGGAGAACGGTTCTCTCTTGTCTCCGGCCACCCGAGCGCTGATGTCCCGCATGAGTCGGATCCGCTCACGTACACTGCGCACGTGACAGTTCTCATCGTCGTCATCATCGTGGCCGTTCTGGCCGGGCTGGTCGTGGTTCTCTACAACGGTCTGGTCCGAGCCCGCAACACCGTCGACAACGCGTGGTCGCAGATCGACGTCCAGTTGAAGCGACGTCTCGATCTGATTCCGAACCTCGTCGAAACGGTGAAGGGATACGCCACTCACGAGCAACGCACCCTCGATGCAGTGATCAGTGCGCGAAACTCCGCCCTCGCCGCTCCATCGGCTCCCGGCCCCCAGGCCGAAGCCGACAACATGGTCTCCGGAGCGCTGCGTCAACTGTTCGCTCTGTCCGAGGCCTATCCGGATCTGAAGGCCAATCAGAACTTCCTCGGATTGCAAGAGGAACTCACGGCCACCGAGAGCCGGGTGGCCTACGCCCGTCAGTTCTACAACGACTCCGTGCTGTCGTATCACAACAAGCTCGACACCTTCCCGACGGTTCTCGTCGCCAAGTTGGGGTCGTTCGCGAAACGCGAATTCTTCGAAGCCGAGGCGGCGGCTCAGAATCCGCCGTCCGTCTCGTTCTGAGGTTCACGTGTTCGAAGAGATCCGATCGAACAAGAGACGCAGTGCGCTGATCGTCGTCGGCTTCGTCGTGTTCGTGGCCCTGGTGGGCACGGCGGTGGGTTATCTCATCGGCGGAGGACCCGTCACTCTGGCGGTCGCGATCGCCGTCGCCGGAGCAACGGCGTTCGTGTCCTACTGGAAGTCCGACGCCATCGCGCTTCGGGTGAGCCGAGCCCACCCGGCCGATCCGGAGACCTACGCGAGACTGCACAACCTCGTCGAAGGACTGTGCATCGCCGGCGGCCTCCCCAAGCCCGCCGTCTACGTGATCGACGATCCCGCGCCCAACGCCTTTGCGACCGGTCGCAATCCTCGCCATGCCGCGATCGCGGTGACCACCGGCCTTCTCGAGAAGATGAACCGCGTCGAGCTCGAGGGAGTCGTCGCCCACGAGCTCTCTCACATTCGCAACTACGACATCCTCGTCAGCACGCTGGCCGTCACCATGGTGGGAGCGATCGCCGTGATGACCGACGTGGCGATCCGCTTGATGTGGTGGAACGGTGGTCGTGTCAGCCGATCCGGTGATCGCGACCGCGGCGGGAACCCTCTGGCACTGCTCGGATTCGCATTGTTGATCCTTGCTCCCATCGTCGCCAAGGCGATGCAGGCCGCGGTGAGCCGACGCCGAGAGACATTGGCCGATGTGTCGGCCTGTCAGTTGACCCGGTATCCACCCGGACTCATCGCTGCGCTCGAGAAGTTGAAAGCCGACACGACGACGACCCATTCGGCATCGATGGCCACCGCCCACATGTGGATCGAGCAGCCACTGTCCGGAGTTCGCGACGAGGGTCGACTCGGCTGGTTCCATCGAATGTTCGACACGCATCCACCGCTCGACGAGCGCATCGCTCTGCTCAAGGAGATCTGACGTGAAGCGACTCTCCACCATGATCGCGGCTCTGACCCTGTCGATCGTCGCCGCCTGCGGGGGAGGAGAGTCGTCCACCGAAACCGTGGCCGCGGCCACCACACCGGCGCCGACCACCTCGATTCCGATCGAGACGACGACGATTCCGGCTGCCACCACGACCACGACCGAGCCGACCCCGTTACCGACGGCTCCTCTCACCGGCATGGCCATCACCGACGAGGCATCGATCGATCGCCCCGCTCTCATCGTCAAGATCGACAATGCTCCCGGAGCCTGGCCGCAAACCGGCCTCAACCAGGCCGACATCGTCTACGAGGAGAACGTCGAGGGGTGGACTCGGTTCGCGGCCGTCTTTCATTCGCAGGGATCCGATCCGGTGGGCCCGGTTCGTTCGGGTCGCACACAGGACATCAGCCTCGGCACCAGTCTCGATCACCCTCTTCTCGTCTGGAGCGGTGGCAATGCGACCACGACGAATCTCATCAACAAGTCCGAATTGGTGAACATGAGCGTGTCGGCCGCCGGCCCGAACGGCGGCTACTACCGATCCTCGGACAAGCGTGCACCCCACAATCTGTTCACCAAGACCTCCAGCATCTGGGCGCTCGACGAAGGACGCGGCGGACGTCCGTCACCGCAGTTCACCTACCGCGGTGATGCGTCGACCACCGACCCCGATGGTTCGCCCGTCACCGGCGTGAAGCTCCGGATGGATGGCAGCATGCGCGCATCCTGGCAATGGAACGCCAGCGCGGGGACGTTCGAACGCACCCACGATCGTGATCCCCATGTGCTCTCGGACGGGTCACAGGTGTCGACCAACAATCTTCTGATCCTCGAGTGCGAGTACAAGACCAGCGTCGCTGACAGCCGCAGCCCGGAGGCGCAGACCACCGGGTCCGGTCGAGCCTGGGTTCTGACCAACGGCCGCCTGATCGAGGGAACGTGGACGCGGGACGATCAGACGTCACCGTGGACCCTGACCGCCGCAGACGGCTCCGAAATCGGCCTGACTCCGGGTCGGACTTGGGTCTCGCTCATTCGCGAGGGCCAGGCGGTCGTGGTGCCATCTGACCAGGCGATATCGGACGTCGACTGGCCGTGACCCACGGTTAGCCTGCGAACCATGACGTCTTCCTCCTCAACCGGAACGTTCCCGGTCAAGCGCGGCCTCGCCGAGATGATGAAGGGAGGCGTGATCATGGACGTGGTCACGCCCGAGCAGGCCAAGATCGCCGAGGACGCCGGGGCATGTGCCGTCATGGCTCTCGAACGAGTACCGGCCGACATTCGCCGTGACGGTGGAGTTGCCCGCATGAGCGACCCCGACATGATCGAGGGAATTCAGCGAGCCGTGTCGATTCCGGTGATGGCCAAGGCTCGCATCGGACACTTCGTCGAAGCGCAGATCCTGCAGGCACTCGGTGTCGACTTCGTCGACGAGAGCGAAGTTCTCACTCCGGCCGACGAAGCCCACCACATCGACAAGTTCAAGTTCACCGTTCCCTTCGTCTGCGGCGCGACGAATCTGGGTGAAGCACTGCGACGCATCTCCGAAGGTGCGGCGATGATCCGATCCAAGGGTGAAGCCGGAACCGGAAACGTCGTGGAGGCCGTTCGTCATCTGCGTTCGATCATCGGCGACATTCGTCGCATCGGCACCGCCGATTCGGCCGAGCTCTTCGACTGGGCCAAGCGTCTGCAGGCCCCGTTGCCCCTCGTCCAGGAAATCGCCGAGACCGGACAATTGCCGGTGCCGCTCTTCTGTGCGGGTGGTCTGGCCACTCCGGCCGATGCGGCGTTCGCCATGCAGCTCGGTGCGCAGGCCGTGTTCGTGGGTTCGGGGATCTTCAAGAGCGACAATCCCACCAAGCGCGCTCGCGCGATCGTGGAAGCGACCACTCATTTCGAGGATGCCGACATCCTCGTGAAGGTCAGTCGCGATCTCGGTGCACCGATGACCGGTATCGGGATGGATGCGATCAACCAGCGATACGCCGAACGCGGTTGGTGATGTCGAACGGGAGGCCGCCAGGTGGGGCCGCGCATCGGAGTTCTCGCCCTGCAGGGGGCATTCGACGCTCATCGTGACGCCCTGCTCGACCTCGATGTCGACGGCGTTCTCGTTCGTCGTCCCGCTCAACTCGACGGACTCGACGCCCTCGTGATCCCGGGTGGCGAGAGCACGACGATGAGCAATCTGGTGGCGTCGTCCGGTCTCGCCGAGCCCTTGCGTGACCTTCTGGCAGATGGTCTTCCGACCTTCGGAACCTGTGCCGGCATGATCCTTCTCGCCGAACACATCGCGGACGGCCGGGAGGATCAGATCCACTTCGATGCGATACCGATGACCGTTCGCCGCAACGCGTACGGCCGTCAGGTCGACTCGTTCGAAACCGATCTGACGGTCGACGGCCTCGACACGCCGTTTCACGCCGTGTTCATCCGCGCGCCGCTCGTGACCGAGCTCGGCGACGATGTGGACGTCTTGGCCCGTCACAACGGGGACCCGGTCTTGATTCGATCCGGCTCCCGCATGGCCTGTTCCTTCCATCCCGAACTCACATCCGATCGTCGCATCCATCGATTGTTCGTCGATCAACTGTCCGTATCCGTTTCAACATCGAGGTGATCAATGTCCGGCCACTCCAAATGGGCGACCATCAAACACAAGAAGGGCGCCGCTGACAAAGCGCGCGGGAAACTCTTCGCCAAGATCGCCCGACAGATCGAAGTCGCCTCACGTGAAGGTGGACCCGACACGTCCTCGAACGCGGCCCTGCGTACCGTCGTTCAGAAGGCCAAGGCCGCTCAGATGACCAACGACGCGATCGATCGAGCGATCAAGCGCGGTTCGGGCCAGAACGACGGGGAGTCCTACGAATCGATCGTCTACGAGGGGTACGCACCCGGTGGGGTCGCGTTGATGGTCGACACTCTCACCGACAATCGCAATCGCACCGGAGGGGAAGTGCGCAACATCTTCAGCAAACTCGGCGGCTCGATGGCCGAACCGGGAGCGGTCGGCTGGCAGTTCAGCCGTCGGGGAGTGATCCTCGTCGCGTCCGGACCGACCGAGGATGACGTCATGTTGGCCGCTCTCGACGCCGGCGCCGACGACGTGAGTGCCGACGGCGACTCCTGGCGAGTGACGTGCGAACCCAGCCTCGTGTTCGACGTGAAAGCGGCCCTCGAAGGCGCCGGGCTGAACGTCACGTCGGCCGACTCCACCATGGTTTCCTCGACGACGATCGAAGTCACCGACGTCGAGACGGCGAAGAAGATCCTGAAGATCATGGAAGCTCTCGAGGACAACGACGACGTTCAGGACGTCTATGCGAATTTCGACATCAGTGACGACATCATGGAAACGGCGGTGAACTGACATGGCTCTCTCGGTCGGGGACGTGGCTCCCGAATTCGAACTTCCAGGAACCGGAGGCCGTTCGTATCGGCTGGCCGACTACCGAGGACGCAACGTCGTTCTCGTCTTCTACCCCGGGGACGAAACTCCGGTGTGCACCCGACAGCTCAACGCCTACAACGATGAGCTCTCCCAATTCGAAGATCTCGACGCGACAGTGCTGGCGATTTCGGCTCAGGACGTCTCGAGTCACGAACAGTTCTCCGACAAGCACGGCTTCGCTTTTCCCCTTCTCGCCGACGTCGACAAGTCGGTGGCCGGCGCGTACGGCGTACTCGGGCCGCTCGGTTTCGTTCGCCGAAGCATCGTGATCGTCGACGGAACGGGAGTGGTCCGATACGTGCACCGGGCCTTGGCCGGTCTGACCTATCGATCGGTTGACGATCTGACCGACGCCCTGTCCCGCCTGCGGTGATCCGCCCACCCCGGAGGATCGGTGGGGTAGGATCGTACGCATGTTCGCCCCGACCGGACCGATCCTCGGGATCGACCCCGGGTTGACCCGGTGCGGTTACGCCGTCATCGGAACTGGTTCGTCCGGCGGCGTCGAATCCCGTTCCCTCGGAGTGATTCGGACCTCTCCCGACGATGAACTCGCTCGCCGTCTGGCCGTTCTCCAGATCGAGGTGGAGGACCTCTTGTCCGAGTTCGAGCCGGCGGCCGTGGCGGTCGAGCGAGTCTTCTTCCAGGCCAACGTTCGCACGGCCATGAGCGTCGGGCAGGCGAGTGGGATCGTTCTGGCCGCCGCGGCTCGGCGCGGTGTGCCGGTCGAGCAGTACACGCCGACGCAAGTGAAGTCGGCGATCGCCGGACACGGCAATGCCACCAAGGCGGAGATGCAGCGGATGGTTCAGATGAGGCTGAAACTCTCCCGTCCGCCCTCGCCGGCCGATGCGGCCGATGCGGCGGCGATCGCGTTGTGTCATCTCGCGTCGGCTCCCTTGAGAGAACATCTCTTGCACGCCTCGGGTCGGCGCCCGTGATCGGCTCGTTGCGTGGAACAGTGCTCGAACGTCACCCCGACGGCTGGGCCCTCGTCGAGGTGGGTGGCGTCGGCTACGTGGTGCATGTCGCGCCTCGGGCTTTGGCCGAGCTCGAGCCGTCCTCGACGGCGTTCTTGTACGTCCACCACCATTTCCGGGAGGACGATCAAACTCTGTACGCGTTCTTCACGCGCGACGAGCGTCAGACCTTCCAGAATCTGATCGCCGCGCACGGTGTCGGACCGGCACTCGCCATGGCGATCCTCGCCACGCACTCCCCGGTCACTCTCGTCGACATCGTGACCAACGGCGACGTCGCCGCATTGACCCTCGTTCCAGGAGTCGGCAAGAAGACGGCCGAGCGTCTGCTCATCGAGTTGAAGGGTCGCCTCGACCTGCCGACCATCGAACGATCCGCGAGTGGGCCGGGGCTGTCCGATGTCCGCGAGGCCCTGCTCGGTCTCGGTTACTCCGACACCGAGATCCGTGACGTCCTGCGTGATCTTCCCGACGACGTGCGCTCGTCGTCGAATTCGGAGTCGATGTTGAGGATCGCCTTGTCGCAGTTGGGAGCCCGACGTGCGTGAAGAATTTCTCGATCCGGGGAGTGACCCGATCGACGACGTCGACGAAATCGGCCTACGTCCGCGGCGCCTCGACGAATTCGTCGGCCAGCGCGAACTTCGCGAGAAGTTGTCGATCGTGCTCGAGGCCGCTCGCCGTCGAGGGGAAGCCGTCGATCATCTCTTGTTCGCCGGTCCACCAGGTCTCGGTAAGACCACCTTGTCGGTGATCATCGCAGCCGAGATGGGCACTCGACTGCACGTGACATCCGGGCCCGCCCTCGAACGTGCCGGAGATCTGGCGGCGATCCTCACCAAGCTGGAGACCGGTGACGTCTTGTTCATCGACGAGATCCATCGACTCAGTCGAACCGTCGAGGAGATCCTGTACCCGGCGATGGAAGACTTCCAGATCGACATCGTGGTCGGCAAGGGACCGGCGGCATCCAGTATTCGCCTCACGCTTCCGCGCTTCACCCTCGTCGGCGCCACCACGAGAACCGGGATGATCACCGGACCGCTACGTGACCGCTTCGGACTCGTTGCCCGACTCGACTATTACGACACCGACGAACTCACCTCGATCGTCAGTCGAGCCGCCGACATTCTCGGAATCCCGATCACGGCCGACGGCTCCCACGAGATCGCTCGGCGAAGTCGCGGGACACCACGAATCGCCAACCGCCTGTTGCGACGTGTTCGTGACTTCGCGCAGGTGAGTGATCACGCCACGATCGATGGTCCGACCGCCGATGCCGGCTTGGCCGTCTTCGGAGTCGATGGCGCCGGACTCGACAAGGTCGATCGACAGATTCTGTCCCACATCTGCCAGCAGTTCGCCGGAGGACCGGTCGGGTTGTCGACTCTGGCGATCGCCGTGGGAGAGCAGCCCGAAACCGTCGAAGACGTCTACGAGCCTTTCCTCATCCAACAAGGCCTGATCGCCCGCACTCCTCGTGGACGGATCGCGTTGGCCGGAGCCTGGACCCACCTCGGACTCGACGCTCCCTCGACTCCGCCGCAATCGCTCTGATCGGAACGCTCGTGCACGTGTCCGAGTTCGACTACGACCTGCCGTCGGCCAACATCGCTCAGTCTCCCTGTGAACCACGCGACGCCGCTCGATTACTCGTCGATCGTGGACGTGGGCCCTCGGAACATCGTCGGGTGTCGGACCTACCCGACTTGCTCACTCCCGGGGATCTCCTCGTTCTCAACGACACCCGTGTCCTGCCAGCTCGCCTTCACCTGAACCGCCGGTCGGGTGGACGCGTCGAGGTTCTCGTTCTCGAACCACTGGGGGATCGTCGTTGGACCGCTCTGGTTCGACCTGGAGGACGGCTCACCCCAGGGGAGGTGCTCATCGACGCGATGGGCACCGACATCATCGTCTTTCGTGGTCGTGCCGATGATCCGAATTCGTTCGTGGTCGAATTCCTCGGCGACGGACCGATCGACGACGTCTTGAGTCGGTTGGGGGAGATGCCCCTTCCTCCGTACATCACCACCCGACTCGAAGACTCCGATCGTTACCAGACCGTGTATTCGCGCCGTGCGGCTTCGGCGGCCGCTCCGACGGCCGGGCTTCACTTCACTCCGGCGCTCTTCGCTCGGCTGGCCGAACGTGGCGTCGGAATCGCTCACGTGGAACTCGTCGTCGGGCTCGACACCTTTCGACCGATCACGACCGAGGACCCGCTGCAACACACGATGCACACGGAGTCGTTCCACGTCGACGAGGCCACGATGGATCGGATCCTCGCCGCCGATCGCGTGGTCGCGGTGGGAACCACCAGTGTGAGAACGATCGAGTCGGCTCTCGCCACCGGACGCCTCAGCGGTCGGACCGACCTATTCGTACACCGGGGATTTCCCTGGAAGCGTGTCGACATGATGATGACGAACTTCCACCTTCCCCGCACGACCCTCCTCATGATGATCGACGCCTTCGTGGGTCCGCGCTGGCGGCGTCTGTACGCTGAAGCGCTGGTCGAGGGTTATCGCTTCCTCTCCTTCGGCGACGCCACGCTTCTCGATCGACACGCGCTCTGATGCACCCCGTTCACTTCACCGAATCCGCTCGTGACGGTCAGGCTCGTACCGGCACGGCGCGGACGGCCAAAGGGTCGTACACCACACCGTGTTTCATGCCGGTCGGCACCCGTGGAGCCATCAAGTACCTGAGCGCAGCCGACTACGAAGCTCTCGGAGCCCAGATCGTCCTCGGGAACACGTATCACTTGATGTTGCGCCCGGGCGCCGACACGATCGCTCACTTCGGAGGGCTCGGTCGCTTCGCCGGCTGGAACGGACTCACCCTCACCGATTCGGGTGGTTTCCAGATCTTCTCTCTCGAGCCCAAGGTCGACGACGACGGAGCGACCTTCACGAGCACCTACGACGGCAGCCGTCACCGTTTCACCCCCGAGTTGGCCGTCGAAACCCAGGAGAAGCTCGGTGCCGACATCCAGATGGTCCTCGACGTCTGCCCGCCGCTGCCGTCACCCGACAACGTCGTTCGGTTGGCTGTCGAGCGAACACACGCCTGGGCCGCCCGGGCTCGCATCGTCCACCATCGTGAGGACCAATCCCTCTTCGGCATCGTTCAAGGGGGAGTCGACCCCGTGTTGCGTCGTGAGAGCGCACTCACGATCGCCGGTCTCGAGTTCGACGGCTACGGAATCGGCGGGCTCTCCGTCGGAGAGACGCGTGCCGAGATGGTGCCGGCCCTCGCGGCAGCGATCGAACACCTTCCACCTGATCGTCCGCGATACTTGATGGGGGTCGGTGACCCGGCTTCTCTCGTCGAAGCCGTCGGACTCGGCGTCGATCAGTTCGACTGCGTCATGCAAACCCGCCTCGGTCGACACGGAACCGCCATGACATCGGCCGGTCGAATTCACGTGAAGAACGCCCGCCATGCTCGATCCGACGAGCCCCTCGATCCGACGTGTCCGTGTGACGTGTGCCGACGTCACAGCATCGGCTACCTTCGGCACCTCTTCCAGGTCAACGAACCCACCGCCTCGCGCCTCGTCTCGTGGCACAACATCGCGTGGACCTTCCACCTGGTCGACGGAATGCGTGCGGCGATCGTCGACCGCCGGTTCGACGCTTTTCGACGGTCGATCCTCGACGTCTGGGGCTGACCGGCGCGGCAATCGACCGCGGATCCCCGTCGACGTGAGCCCTGGCAGTAACATCTCCCAGGTCGTTTCCCCCAGCCGGAGAGCTCACATGCCCCTTCTTTCGTTCCTCCAGAACACCTCTGACTCCACCGAGAACACCGGTGGCAGTTTCGTGTTCACCCTGGTCTTCTTCGCCCTCATCGGGGCGGCCATGTACTTCCTCATGATCCGACCGCAGCGTCGACGTATGCGCCAGACCGTCGACCTCCAGCGGTCGATCGGCGAGGGAGACGAGATCGTCACGACGTCGGGAATGTACGGATTCGTCACCGCACTCGACGGTGACACCGTCTGGCTCTCGATCGCCGACGACGTCGAAATTCGCGTGTCACGAGCCTCGGTCGCTCGCAAGATCGCCAGCGACGAATCGGCCGACTCGCCGGAGTCACCGGAGAGCGACGGGCGAGCGTCGTCATGACCCGCCGACTCGTCGGTTCGGTCACCGGCATCATCACCGTCGTCCTGCTCGCACTGCTCGGAAATCTGACGGCCGGCAACGAGATCGCTCTCGGACTCGACCTCCAGGGTGGCGTCTCGGTCACCCAGGAACCGGTCGGTGACTACAACTCCGAAAGTCTCGACGTCGCCGTCGATCGAATTCGCGAGCGAGTCGACTCCCTCGGGGTCGCCGAACCGGAAATCATTCGCCAAGGCGATGCCATTGTGGTGAACCTTCCTGGTGTCGAGAATCAGGACGAGGCGATTCGACTGGTCCAAGTGACCGGTGCGGTCCTCTTGCGACCCGTTCTCGCGGCCACACCGATCGATCCGACCACCGGTTCGACCACATCGTCGACGGCAACGGACGCGCCGTCGTCCGACGCTCCGTCGACCGATGTCCCGTCCACCGATGCCCCATCGAGCACCGAGGTGGCCGCGTCCACGACGGCGGCACCGGGCCCGTCTCGTTCGGTCCCGAGCGCGTCGACCCCGCCCGACACCAGTTCAGCAGGAACGACCGACTCGGCCGTTCCTGCTGGCACCGACGCACCCGTCGCTGATGCGCCATCGACGGATGCCCCCGTCGAATCGTCCACGGCCCCGTTGCCGGCCGACGTCGGATCCGAATTCGCCGACGTCGCCGCCCAACCGATCTCCGATGACCCGAACGACCCCACGGGCACCGTGATCGTCCAGAACATCGACGGAACCGAGTTGTACCAGCTCGGTCCGGCCTTCGCCACGGGTGAAGTCTTCAACAGCGACGCCGCCGCCGACATCATCCAAGGCGGCTGGGGTGTACGCGTCACCCTGAAGGGTGGATCGGCCGGCGAAGACCTTTGGAACGTCGGAGCATCGCAGTGTTACAGCGGGGCCAGTTCGTGCCCGTCGCGCCGTATGGCCATCGTGCTCGACGGTGTCGTGCAGTCGGCCCCGACCGTCAACCAGCCGTCCTTCAGCGGCGGTGTCGACATCACGGGCAACTTCAAGGAGTCCGAGGCCAAGGATCTGGCCCGCGTTCTGAAGAGCGGTGCTCTGCCGGTTCGTCTCGAGGTCCAGGCCGTTCAGACCGTGTCACCGACCCTCGGTGAGGACTCGTTGCGTGCCACCCTCGTCGCCGGCCTGATCGGCATCGCTCTCGTCCTGATCTTCATGATTCTCTACTACCGGTCGCTCGCTCTGGTCGTGGTGGCTGGACTCGTCGTCTCGGGTGGAATTCTGTGGAACGTCATCACGTTCCTGTCCGATGCGAGTGGACTGGCTCTCAGCCTGTCCGGTGCCGCCGGCATCATCGTGTCGGTCGGTATCACGGTTGACTCGTACGTGGTGTTCTTCGAGAAGTTGAAGGACGAAATGAAGGCCGGACGCTCGTTGCGCAATTCGGCCGAACGGGGATTCAAGTCGACCTGGCGAACGATCGTCGCTGCCGACATCGTGTCGCTCCTGGCGGCCTTCACCCTCTGGTACCTGACGGTTGGTTCGGTACGCGGCTTCGCCTTCTTCCTCGGTCTGGCCACCCTGACCGACTTGGTGGTCGCCTGGTTCTTCACCCGACCGACGATGCTGCTCCTCGCGCGCAGCGGGCGGATCGGAGCCCGTGGTGCCTTCGGCATCAAGACCCCGACTGGAGGTGCGGTATGACCGACTCGACGAGCACCCGACGTTCGGCCCTCGGCCGACTGTTCCACGGCGAGACCGCCGTCGACTTCTACGGATTGCGACGTCGGGGATTCATCGTCTCGTTGATCCTTCTCGTGCTTTCGTTGGTCTCTCTTCTCGGCCGCGGGCTCGACCTCGGTCTCGACTTCGAAGGGGGAGTGGCCTGGCAGGTTCCCGCCACGGCGACCATGTCCGTCGACGATGCCCGAACGGTTCTTCAGGAGAACGGTGTCGAGTCCTCGAACGCCAAGGTGCAGAAGCTGCAGAGCGCGAGCGAGGAATCGATTCGGATCCAGGTCGGAGATCAGCCGACCGATGTGCGCCTTGCAGTTCAGAGCGCGCTGGCGGAACGTGCAGGAGTCGACGCCCAAGAGGTGTCGGTCACGTCGGTGAGTTCGTCATGGGGTCGAGCGATCACCGAAAAGGCCGTGCGTGCCCTGGTGATCTTCCTCGTCCTGGTCACCCTCTACATTTCGTGGCGATTCGAATGGCGCATGGCCCTCGCCGCAATCATCGCCATGGCTCACGACGTGCTCATCAGCGTCGGCATCTACTCGGTTCTGCAGCTCGAGGTCACACCGGCCACCATCGTCGCATTCCTGACGATCCTCGGCTATTCGCTCTACGACACCATCGTCGTGTTCGACAAGGTGCAGGACAACGTGAAGCACTTCACCGGAGCCCGTGTTCCGATGGCCGACATCGTGAACGTCTCCACCAATCAGGTGCTCATGCGATCGATCAACACGAGCGTCTCGTCTCTTCTTCCGGTGTTGTCACTGCTGGTTCTCGGTGCCGGTGTCTTCGGCGCCGTCACTCTGCGTGAATTCGCCGTCGCCCTTCTCATCGGCATGCTCACCGGTGCGTATTCGTCGCTCTTCGTGGCCACCCCGCTACTCGCTCTGCTGAAGCAGAGGGAGCCCAAGTTCGCCGATCTGGTCGGGACCCATCAGACGGGGGAGGCTCTTCGACTCATGGTGACGACCGGCCTACCGTCCGGCGCCCGAGCCGCCCGTCGTGTGGAGGCCACCGAGGGTCGGCCCCTTGCATCGCGACCCGAGACGGCGACGGCGGTACTCACCCATCCTCCTCGCCCCCGCAAGAAGCGACGTCGGTAGTCTGATCCCATGGTGGTCGACACGCTTCCCGAATTCATTCGAGCGATCCCCGACTACCCCCAGCCCGGTGTCACCTTTCGAGACATCACCCCGCTGCTCGGCAACGGTGATGCTCTCGCTCTGGCGACCGCCACTCTCGCCGAGCGGTTCTCCGACATCGGGGTCGATCGCGTGATCGGCATCGAGGCTCGCGGCTTCATTCTCGGCGCACCGATCGCCGTGGCTCTGCGTTCCGGCTTCGTTCCCGTGCGCAAGGCCGGCAAATTGCCGTGGGCCGTGGTGCGTGAGGAATACGACCTCGAATACGGAACCGACAAACTCGAGATCCACCGTGATGCGATTCACCCCGGCGAACGCATTCTCGTCATCGACGACGTTCTCGCGACAGGAGGAACGGCCGCGGCGACGTGTCGTCTGGCCGCCACCCTCGGTGCCGAGATCGTCGGACTCGGCGTCCTCCTCGAACTCACCGCTCTCGGAGGGCGCGCGCGTCTCGGGGGCCAACGGGTCGAATCCCTTCTGACTTACTGACCATGGCGACGGTGACCCGGCTCCTTCCGTGGCGGCGTCATCAGGAGAACGCCGACGACGATCTCGCTCCGATCCTCACATCGTTCCGGCGGCGTCACCCGAAGGCCAACACCGTGTCGATGGCCAAGGCGTTCGAGATCGCCCGTCTCGCCCATGCCCACCAGACTCGTCGCAGCGGCGAGGGGTACATCAGCCATCCGCTCGCGGTGGCCAAGATCGTCGCCGACATCGGCCTCGACGAGACCACCATCGTTGCGGCGCTTCTTCACGATGCGGTGGAAGACACCGAGATCACCCTTCTCGACGTCGAGAAGGAATTCGGAGGGGAGGTCGCCGCGATCGTCGACGGCGTGACCAAACTCGAGCGAATTCAGTTCGACTCCAAGGAAGCCCAGCAGGCCGCCACCATGCGCAAGATGCTGGTCGCCATGGCCAAGGACCTCCGAGTCCTGATCATCAAACTCGCCGATCGTCTCCACAACATGCGCACCATCGCCGCCATGCCGATCGACAAACAACAACGCATCGCCAACGAGACCCTCGAGATCTACGCCCCACTCGCTCATCGACTCGGAATGAGCGGTCTCAAACAACAGCTCGAAGACCTGGCGTTCTCCTCGTTGTATCCGAAACGGTACGCCGAACTCGATCATCTCGTCAGCAGCCGCAGCCCCGAGCGAGACGTGTATCTCGCCCGCGCGATGGCCGACGTCCGCGCGAAACTGAGCGAGTTGAACATCAGCGCCGACGTGACCGGCCGCGGCAAGCACCTCTGGAGCATCTACGAGAAGATGATTCAGAAAGGCAAGGAATTCGACGAGATCTTCGACCTCATCGCCATTCGCGTGGTGGTCGATTCCGTCAAGGATTGTTACGCAGCCCTCGGATGCATCCACGGTCATTGGCGCCCGGTCGTCGGACGCTTCAAGGACTACGTGGCGATGCCCAAGTTCAACTTGTACCAGAGCCTCCACACCACCGTCATCGGACCCGATGGGAAACCACTCGAGATCCAGATCCGGACCCGGGAGATGCACCAGCGGGCCGAGTGGGGAGTGGCGGCCCACTGGGCCTACAAAGCCGGGGACGAGACTCCCGATATCGACTGGCTCAATCGCATCATCGACTGGCAGAGCGATGTCGCCGATCCGACTCAGTTCATGGAGAACCTGAAGACCGATCTCGACCAGGACGAGATCTTCGTGTTCACTCCCAAGGGTCGAGTCATCGCGTTGCCGCCCGAATCGTGCCCGGTCGATTTCGCCTATTCGGTCCACACCGAGATCGGAAACGCCTGCATCGGCGCACGCGTGAACGGCCGGCTGGTTCCACTCGACCATCGACTTCGATCCGGCGACACCTGCGAGATCTTCACGTCGAAGGTCGAAACCGCGAGTCCGGCCAAGGAGTGGCTCGAATTCGTCGAGTCACCGCGAGCTCGCAACAAGATCAAGCAGTGGTTCTCGCGCGAGCGTCGTGAAGACGCCATCGAGAACGGACGTGAGGAACTCACCCGCGAGCTGCGGTCGGACCACCTGCCCGTGCATCAAGTTCTCGCCAGTCATCACGTCGACGACGAGGCCGTCGCGTGCGGTCTCGTCGATGCCGAGGCCCTCCTCGCCGCCGTGGGAGAGGGACATCTCGGGGCCAAGACGATCGCCCAGAAGATCGCCCATCGCTTCCGAACCGCCGACCCCGATTCGGCGCTCACGATGTCGGTCCTGCGTCCCGACGAACTTCGCCGGGGAAGTTCCCGCAACGGCGTCCACGTCGAAGGTTTCGACGACACCTTCGTCCGTCTTTCGAAGTGCTGCACCCCCGTGCCGGGTGACGAGATCATCGGTTTCCTCACCCGTGGCCGGGGAGTGAGCGTGCACCGATCCGACTGCTCCAACGCCGAGTCGCTCGCCGAGGATCAGGCGGCCCGATTGGTCGACGTCGAATGGGACGGATCATCGGCCGAAACCGTGTTCCGTGCCGCGGTCGAAGTCATGGCTCTCGATCGATCCAAGTTGCTTCGCGACGTGGCCAACGCTCTCTCCGAACAGCACGTGAACATCGTGGCGTGCAGCACCCATACCGGCCACGACCGAGTGGCCAAGATGCGTTTCGAATTCGAGTTGGCCGACCCTGGTCACCTCGACAGCGTCATCCGCACCATCAAACGCATCGATGGCGTGTACGACGCGGCACGGGTCCTGAACAAAGCCCCCGGCTGACCGCCAACTGCCATTTCTCCCGAACGGGAAGACCGGTCACGGTAACCTTGACCACCGTGCCCGAGTTCCAGACCAGCCCCGGGATGCGCGACGTCCTGGCGCCCGAATCGACCCGTTGGAGGAGATTCGTCCAGGTCTTCGCCGACGTCGTGGAAGCCGCGGGCTACGAGCAGATCATCCCACCGCTTCTCGAGGACATCGGAGTCTTCTCCCGTGTGGGCGAGGCGACCGACGTGGTGTCGAAAGAGATGTACGACTTCGTCGACAAGGGCGAACGTCACGTCGCACTGCGTCCCGAGCAGACGGCCAGCGTCTGTCGTGCCTTCGTTCAACACCGTCCCACGCTGCCGTGGAAGGCCTGGTACACCGGTCCGAACTTTCGCTACGAGAAGCCTCAACGCGGCCGGTACCGGCAGTTCGACCAAGTGGGAATCGAGGTCCTCGGTGTCACCGACCCGGGACTCGACGTCGAGATCATCGCCTTGGGTTGGCGATTTTTCGCCGCGCTCGGCCTTCGACAGGTGACTCTGCGGATCAACAGTCTCGGCGAGCCCGCTGATCGCCAGCGCTTCACCGACGCCCTCCGAGACCACTTCACCACGCATCTCGACGAACTCTCGCCCGAGAGTCGAGTCACGCTCGAACGCAATCCTCTCCGAGTTCTCGACTCCAAGCGTCCAGAGGATGCGCCCGTCATCTCCGCGGCGCCGCGGATCGACGACTTCTACAGCGACACCGCGGCGACCCACTTCGAGGCCGTGCGGTCCGGACTCACCTCCCTCGGAATTCCCTTCGTTCGTGACGAGAAGCTCGTGCGCGGTCTCGACTACTACCGATTCACGACGTTCGAGTACGCCGGCGGAACTCTCGACTCGGCTCAGAACGCTCTCGGAGGTGGCGGTCGGTACGACGGACTCGTCGAGGATCTGGGTGGCCCGTCCACACCAGGAATCGGTTTCGCCCTCGGACTCGACCGAACGCTCCTCGCGTGCGACGACGAAGGCGTGTTCGGAGCTCCGGCGAGACGGCTCGATGCCTTCGTCGTCGACACGACCGGGGGAGAGCAGGCGATCGTCGTCACCGACACCCTTCGTCGCGCCGGTCTGTCGGCCGACCGCGCCTACGAAGGTCGCAGCATGAAGAGCCAGATGAAAGCGGCCGATCGAAGCGGAGCCGAAGTCGCCATCATCATCGGGCCCGACGAGCTCGCGTCCGAGTCGGTCGTTCTTCGTGATCTGCGCGGGGGAGCCGACCAGGTGACCGTCTCGCGCCATGACCTCGTCGATCGTGTCCGTACGATCGCCTCCACTCGTTCAAAGGATCATTCATGACCGTTCATCCGACTGCGACATCCCTACGAACCATGATGTGCGGCGAAGTTCGTCCGGAGCACATCGGTTCGACCGTCTCACTCTGCGGTTGGGTCGCCAAGCGCCGGGAACACGGTGACAAGTTGGCTTTCGTCGACCTTCGAGATCACAGCGGCGTCGTTCAGTGCGTGATCGACGACGGTGTCGATGTTCGCAGCGAGTACGTCGTTCGCGTGACCGGTGTGGTCCGAGCACGTCCGGAAGGGACGGCCAATTCCAACCTGGCCACCGGAGCGGTCGAAGTCGGTGAGTGCCGGGTCGAGGTTCTCCGTTCGGCCGATGCTCCTCCCTTTCCCATCGATGCTCGAGCCGACGACGTCGACGAGAACGTTCGACTCCAGTACCGCTATCTCGATCTGCGTCGCGAACGCATGCAACGCAACATCCGAACGCGCGCCAAGATCAACTCGGCTGTTCGTTCGGCCATGGAACGCCAGGGTTTCGTCGAAGTCGAGACACCGATGCTCGTTCCCTCGACGCCCGAAGGGGCACGCGAGTTCCTCGTTCCGTCGCGCAAGGAGCCCGGCTCGTTCTACGCACTCCCGCAGAGTCCGCAGTTGTTCAAACAGTTGTTGATGGTGGCCGGGATCGATCGTTACTACCAGATCGCTCGGTGTCTACGTGACGAGGATCTCCGCGCCGACCGTCAGTACGAATTCATGCAACTCGATGCCGAGATGAGTTTCGTCACCCAGGACGACGTCCTCGAAGCGATCGGAGAAGCAGTGCTCTCGGCCGCCGAAGCGGTCATCGGTTCACGCCCCGACAGCATCGAGCGGATGACCTGGCGCCATGCGATGGACCACTATGGGGTCGACAAGCCCGACCTCCGATTCGGTATGGAACTGGTGGAACTCACCGATGCCTTCGGCGCAACCGAGTTCAAGGCCTTCCAGGGTGTGTCGTCGATCAAAGGCATCAACGTGAGCGGACGAGCCGAGGAGTTCGGTCGCAACAAGCTCGACGGTCTGACCGATCGCGCCAAGAAGTTGGGGGCCAAGGGTCTCGTGTGGATGAAGGTCGCTGCCGACGGAGGACTCGAGAGCCCGGTCGCCAAATTCCTCTCACCCGCGGAGTCCCGCGCCGTGACCGAACGACTCGACGCGCGAGCCGGCGACCTCCTGCTCGTCGTCGCCGACGAGTGGATGACGACGTGCGAAGTACTCGGTCAACTGCGCAACGATCTCGGTCGTCCGCCGGTCCACGAAGGGCCGTACCGATACGTATGGGTGGTCGAGTTCCCGCTCTTCGTCGGTGTCGACAAGGAGACCGGTCGACCCAAACCAGGCCATCATCCGTTCTGCATGCCCCACCCCGACGACATCGACAAATTCGAGTCCGATCCGCTGTCGGTTCGCTCGTTGGCCTACGACCTCGTACTCAACGGATGGGAGCTCGGGTCGGGGTCGATTCGAATCCACGAGCCCACCTTGCAGCGAAAGGTCTTCACCGCCCTTGGCATCTCCGATGAGGAAGCGAACAAGAAGTTCGGCTTCTTCCTCAAGCCCTTCACCTTCGGCGCACCGCCGCACGGTGGATTCGCGTTCGGCCTCGACCGTCTCGTGGCCATCCTCGCGGGTGAAGAGAACATCCGCGAAGTCATCGCGTTCCCGAAGACGCAGAGCGGCCAGGACCCGATGACCAACGCCCCGACCCCGGCCGACCCCCGCCAGCTCGCCGAATTGGGCGTCCGAGTTCTTCCGCCCGATCTCACGAGCTGAACACCGATCGGATCAATCGCCCATGGCCACGCAATCGTTCCGTGCCGGTGTGGTCATGATCGTGCGTCGTGAGGACGGGGCCGTCTTCGTCTGTGAACGAGCCGATGCCCCCGGATCGTGGCAACTTCCGCAAGGCGGGGTCGACCCCGGCGAACAGCCGATCGACGCGGCCTGGCGCGAACTGGGCGAGGAGACCGGATTGACGAACGAGGACGTTCGTCTCGTGAGCGAGCTTCCCGACTGGATCGCCTACGAGTGGCCGACCGGGTTGCGACCGGCTACCCGAAAGTTCGGCGAGTCGGTACGAGGTCAGGTGCAGAAGTGGTTCCTGTTCGGGGTGATCCCTCCGGCGGACGGATCCGACGACGGACACGCCCATCACCTCGCACCACGGGTCGACGGACGCGAGTTCCGGGCCTGGTCGTGGATGGATCCACATCTTCTCGTCGACTCGGTCATCGACTGGAGACGAGACTCGTACCGACGAGCCTTTTCGCGGTTGCTGCCATGAGTGCGGGCTGCTGGTGATCGACCGGCCATGACCCAACCTCCGGATCTCTTCTCCGCCGCCGCCGAGGAACGCCTTCGAGAGCGAGCACCGTTGGCCGCACGGCTGCGTCCGAGAACCATCGACGATGTCGTCGGCCAGGACCATTTGCTCGGTCCCGGACGACCGCTGAGAGTTCTCGTCGAGTCCGATCGGCTCTCGAGTTCGATCTTCTGGGGACCACCGGGAACCGGGAAGACGACCCTCGCGTTGGCGGTGGCCGGCACCACCCGGCGAGCCTTCGAACAACTGTCGGCGGTCACCGCTGGAGTACGTGACGTTCGCGAGGTGATCGAGCGAGCCGTCGAACGTCGTGGTCTTCACGATCAAGGAACAATCCTCTTCCTCGACGAGATCCATCGATTCTCACGATCTCAGCAGGACGCCCTGCTTCCTGCCGTCGAGAACGGAACTCTCACACTCATCGGAGCGACGACCGAGAATCCTTTCTTCGAAGTGAATCCTCCGCTTCGTTCGCGCAGCACCTTGTTCCGACTCGAGCCCCTCTCCGATCTTGCGATCCATGCATTGCTCGTCCGCGGAGTCGATGCACTGGCCTCCGCCATCGAACCGGATGCCATCTCGCTGCTCGTCGAACGTTCTGGTGGCGACGGCCGTCGAGCGCTCACGTCACTCGACGTGGCCGCCGCCCTGGCCCACCCGAATGCGATTCTGCTCGATCACGTCGAGAGCGCTCTCGGTGCGACCTCGCTCAGGTACGGCCAGGACGACCACTACGACGTCGTCAGCGCTTTCATCAAGAGCATGAGAGGTTCGGATCCGCAGGCGTCGATTCACTACCTCGCCCGCATGCTCGAAGCCGGCGAGGATCCACGCTTCATCGCGCGACGCATGATCATCTTCGCCTCCGAGGACATCGGTCTCGCCGATCCGACCGCCCTCGCCACTGCCGTCGCGGCCGCCCATGCCCTCGAACACGTCGGCCTGCCGGAGGCCGAACTCAACCTCGCGCAGTCAGCCCTGCACCTGGCCCTGGCGCCCAAGAGCAATTCGGCCGCCCGGGCGATCTGGGCGGCGCGGGCCGATGTCCGCGACGGCGCCGTCGGAGAGGTTCCCGCGCATCTTCGAGATGCCCACTACCAGGGAGCTTCCACCATCGGCCACGGAACCGGTTACCTCTCTCCCCACGATCACCCCGAGGGTCGAATCGATCAGCAGTATCTTCCGGAGTCTCTGACTGGTCGCGTGTGGTTCACCCCCTCGCCGCGAGACACAATGGGTTCTACGGCGAACGCAGCCACCGACGACACCAACACCGACACCGACACCGACAAGGAGGATCGATGAGCGCGAGTGAGCTGGCTCTCCTGATCGCCGTCGTTCTGTGTGTCATCGGATTCACCGCCCTCGTCGTCGTCCTGTTTCGCCTGTTGCAGTCGTTGCGCGATGTCCAGTACGAACTCGCGGTCTGGCGTGAGCGGACCGAACCACTGCTCGCCGAAATGCGAGAGTCGACCCTCGACGCACGCGACGCGGTCGTGGACGCACGACGCGATCTCGACCGCTTCGATCGAGTTCTCGGCTCGGCCGAGGCCATCAGTGAGGCGATGACCGGAACCAGCCGACTCGCTCGCACCGCGTTGTCCGCGCCGGTGATCAAGGTCGCTGCGATCGCCACCGGAACGTCCCGAGCCGCTCGTCGGCTCACCCGCCGCGAACGGCGGGCCCGCCGCGACCAGTCGCGATCGGTGTCCGTGGTGTCGGCCCGTCGACGGAGGTCCTCATGATCAAGAGATTCGTCTGGTTCGTGTCCGGAATCGTCACTGGCGCCATGGCCGTGGTCGTCACCGGCCGAAAGGTCAAGCGTCGCGTGGACAAGGTCACTCAGCTCACACCGGTGAAGGTCGTTCGGGACGCCACCACGACGGTCCGCAAATCGGTGGCCGAAGTCGGTGAAGCCGTCCGCGACGGACGTGAGGCCATGCGCGCCAAGGAGAACGAACTGCGGGCGCGGGTGGAGGGCCGGGTGTCGAGCCTCGACGACGAACTCGACGCGGCCGACGCAGTACTCGTCGATGGAGAGCCGGTCGAGCCCGGCCGGGTCGTGGTCCTGCGACAGATCGATCCTGGCTTCGTCGCCGGGTCGGCGTCGCCTGTGGAGCGGTCGCGACGTTCCCGTCGATGACGACATCGACGAGGCGCACACCGATCGTCGATCGATTGATTCGCGACATCGGAATCGAGAGAGTTCGGACCGACACCGTCGAGACCACTCTCTACTCACACGACGCCTCGTCGATCTCCGGTTCGACCTCTCTCGTCTGCTTCCCGGAGTCGACCGATCACATTCGTGCCATCGTCCTCGCGTGCCGTGATCACGACCAACCGTTCGTCGTTCGCGGAGCAGGAACCGGGTTGGCCGGTGGAGCGACTCCGCTCGATGATGCGGTGGTCATCAGTGTCGTACGCATGAACAGGGTGTTGTCGATCGATCCAGTCGATCGACGGGCTTGGGTCGAACCCGGAGTACTCAACCTCGATCTCACCCGTACGGTTGCCGGAGCCGATCGGCATCACGGACTGCATTTCGCTCCCGATCCGAGCAGCCAGCAGAGTTGCACCATCGGGGGCAACGTCGCCAACAACTCCGGCGGACCGCACTGCCTGTCCGATGGCGTCACCACCAGTCACGTCCTCGCCGTCGAGGTCGTCCTGACCGACGGTTCCGTGGTCGTGCTCGGTGGCGAAGACCCCGACCCAGCGGGCCTGGACCTACGTGGCGCCATGGTCGGCAGCGAAGGCATGTTCGGCGTCGTCAGCAAGGTCTGCGTCCGACTCACTCCCGACCCTCCCTGTGTGGAGACCCTGCTCTTCGACTACCACGACGTCTCCGACGGAGCCGAGACCGTCAGCGCGATCATCGCCGCCGGGATGGTCCCGGCAGCTCTCGAGATGATGGATCGCTTGTGCATCCGAGCCGTCGAGGAGTACGTGCACGCCGGGCTCCCCACCGATGCCGGTGCCGTCCTTCTCGTCGAGGTCACCGGACCCGAGCATCAAGTCGCTCACGACGCCGAACGCATCATCGAGATCGCCCGCGACCATCGGTGTCGATCCGTACGACGGGCCGAATCCGAAGCTGAGCGTGCTCTGCTCTGGAAGGGCCGCAAGACGGCGTTCGGTGCGGTGGCCCGCATCAAACCCAACTATTACCTGCACGACACGGTGGTTCCTCGTCGTCGGCTTCCCGACGTCCTCGATCAGATCTATCGAATCGTCGAGGATCACGACCTCCTCGTGCTGAACGTGTTTCACGCCGGCGACGGAAATCTCCATCCGCTGATCGTGTTCGACAAGCGCGATCCGGGAGTGATGGAGAGGGTCCACGCCGCCGGAGAACTCATCGTTCGCGCGAGCGTGGCCGCTGGGGGAGTCTTGTCGGGCGAACACGGAATCGGAGTCGAGAAGCGGGACTACATGCCGCTGATGTTCGACGAGGACGACCTCGCCGCACAGAGCTCGTTACGACGGGCGTTCGATCCCCTCGGACTGGCCAATCCTCACAAGGTTCTCCCGAGCCCCAGTGGTTGTGGAGATGCCGCGTCGATCCCCGACGGGACGTGGATCTGATGGCGTCGACGCCGACGCATCTCGAGAGCATGACCGTCCTGGTACGCGAGGCACTCGCGAACGGACTCGGTGTCGCCGTCCAAGGGATGGGTACTCGCCGCCTTCTCGATCACGAACGAACCGATCGAGTCCCTGATGTTCGGGTCGTCGCACCAAGTGGAGTTCTCGACTTCCAACCCGACGAGATGATCGTCCGCTGTGGCGCGGGCACATGCCTCGACGATCTCCGCGACACGTTGGCCCGCCACGGCCAATCGATCGACCTACCGGGTGAAGGAACGGTCGGTGGGGCTCTGGCGCGCGGCTGGTCCGACGTTCATCGACTCGGACACGGCCCGATCCGCGACGTGGTTCTCGAGACCCTGTTCGTCGGCCACCGAGGTCAATTGGTCCGAACGGGAGGACCGACCGTGAAGAACGTGTCGGGGTTCGACCTGACCCGGGTTCTGGTGGGATCCCTCGGAACCCTCGGACTCCTCGGTGAGGTCACCTTGCGTACCCGACCCCGACCGCTCGATCAACGCTGGGTCGTGGTCGAGGGTCTCGACACGGAACGACTGCGAGAACTCCGACCGATGCTCTATCGCCCGTCCAGCCTGCTGTGGAACGGTTCGTGCCTCTGGGTACACCTCGAGGGTCATCCTCGTGACATCGACGAGGTGGTCGAACGCTTGGATGGTCGTCCTGGCGACCCACCCGCTCGACCGCCGTTTCGCTGGTCGATGTCTCCGGCGGAGGCCCTCGATCTGTCACTCGACGAGGGAGACATCGTCGAGATCGGAGTGGGCATCGTCCATCGCCACGTTCCACCGCCGACTCGATCTCTTCCGGCGATCGACATTCATCGTCGGCTCGACGCGGAGTTCAATCCGACCGGCCTCTTGAATCCCCACGTCCGGCGGTTCGGGGACCGCGAGGCGGTGACGTCACCCGACAGAAGTGTTCACGGTGCCAGCGCCGACCATTCGGCCGACACCGCCTGATCGCCGATCACATCCAGATCGGTGACGTCGCGTCCCCACACCGCGAGCAGCAGCGAGAGCGCCGTTCCACGCCACGCCGTCGAACCTTTCGCATGTTCCCGAGTGACGACGACTCGCTCACCGTCGGGAACGAGCAACCATTCGCCGGGACCGTCCGTACAGTGCAGATGAAGGGACCCGGACGGCATCGTGGCCGTCGGACGAGCGATCGCGACCGGCAACATCACATCGAAGAATTCGTCGATTCCATCGACGCACACCTCGTGAGCGATCGATGGGAATCGACCGAGAGCTCGAGCGGCGTCGAGCAGATGTACCGCGGACTCGTGGACCATTCGACGGCGGTAGAACGCCGCTGTTCGCTCGTGAGACCATGACCAGAGTTCGGTCTCGGGAGACACCGACTCGAGCGCCACGACGATCGCACGAATCCGTTCGTCGAACCAACGGCGGACGCCGTCATCGTCGAGACCGGCGTCGAGAAAGGCTTCCGGCCCCGGGCGAACCGCTTCGGTGGCTCGCTGATCGATCACCATCGTGACCGCTCCGTACACGCGCCCGAGATGGGCGACGAGATCGCGCAGAGTCCAACCCGGGCAATCGGGAACTGGAGTGGACAGGTCGGCCGAGACCACGTCGACGAGCGCTCCGGCGATCTTGCGGAGTTCGTCGATCGGATCCGCCAGCGATTCACGTCCCACGGAAGATCTGTCGCTCGACATGTTCGAAGTGTAGGTCGGGCGCACGATGTCGCTGGCACGACTACGGTGGAGACGTGCCGCATCTCGACGTGAGCGACGACGCACTGGCCAGTTGTGTGGGATGCGGACTGTGCCTCCCACATTGCCCCACCTTTCGTGTCACCGGCGACGAGGCCATGTCTCCTCGTGGACGAATCGAGATCATTCGGGCACTCGACGACGACCGGCTCGGCTTCGACACGCACGTCACGCGTTCACTCGACACATGCGTGCAGTGTCGCGGCTGCGAACCGGCATGTCCGAGCGGCGTTCCCTACGGCGAGCTGTACAGCGCCGCACAACGAGCCCGTCGGGACGTCGTCGGACCGACGTCATGGTGGCTCCGTCTCGGTCTCGAAGTCCTTCACCGACCCCGTCTCGTTCTGGCGGGCTCACGACTGTTGGCCGCTCTTCAGACCGTCGGACTCGCGCCCCGCCGTATCGGCCGCGTTCCTCGGCGGATCGGGCGGCGGGTACGAAGTGTCGAACGAGATCCCGAAGTGTGGATCTTCACGGGTTGCGTCATGGATGCGTGGTTCCGACCGGTCCACCGATCACTCGCCCTGATCCTGGACGCCCTCGACACCTCCTACGGTGTTCCGGAGAGCGGACATTGTTGTGGCGCACTCCACGCTCACGCCGGTTGGACGGCCGGAGCGATTCGACGCGCCGAACACACCATGACGCTCTTTCCTGGGCGTGCGCCCATCCTGGTCGACTCGGCCGGATGCGGTGCCGCGCTGAAGGAATACGGCCACCTCCTCGACACCGACGAGGCGCGAATCTTCGCCGCGCGCGTCGTCGACATCCACGAGTGGCTCGCCCCCCGTATGGGCGATCTCGTGCGGAACGCACCGACCCGACATGCGCGGGTGGTGCTCCAGGACCCGTGTCACCTCCGACATGTCCAACGGGTTCACGACCGGGTACGTGCCTGCCTCGATCCTCTGGTCGACATCGTCGAACTCGATGACGATGGTCTGTGCTGTGGGGCCGGGGGAGCGTATTCGATCCTTCAGTCCGATCTCGCCGCTCGAATCCGGGATCGCAAGATCGAATCGTTGCGCCGGGCGGACCCGAGTGGTGAATTGACCGTCGCCTCGGCCAACCCCGGTTGCGCACAACACTTGTCGGTGACCGGATGGCGGATCCGGCACCCGATCGAGATCATCGCCGAGGCGCTCGGGACGACGAACAAGGAGCCGACATGACCGACCACCGCGATCGACTGCAGGACATCGCTCGCGAGATCGATTCGCTCGCCGCGTCACTCGACGACATCTCCTTCGACGTTCTCCGTGAAGCGCAACGAGAGAGGCGTGGTCGACCGGCGATCGATCGCACGATCGCCCAGGCTCGACGAGCACTCGAGAAGGCCAGTCGACTTCTTTCCTCGGCCGAGCCGGAGGACGAGACGGAAGACGAGTGACCGTCAGGCGCTCCAGGACGCGGCTTTGTCGCGCAACGCCCCGATGAGATCGTCGAAACTGGCCACGAAGGACGTCAGGCCGTCCCGCTCGAGTTTGTCGGCCACGTCGTCGACGTCGACTCCGACCGCGGCCAGACGAGTCCAGATCTCACGCGCCTCCTCGAGGCCCCGGTCGACCGTTCTCGCCGGCGTGCCGTGATCGGCGAATGCTTCGAGGGTGGCATCAGGGAGAGTGTTGACCGTCGACGGCCCGATCAACTCGTCGACGTACAACGTGTCGGGGTACGTGGGGTTCTTGGTGCTGGTCGATGCCCAGAGCGGACGTTGCACCACAGCTCCACGGGCGGACAAGGCGGCCCAACGATCGCCGCTGAAAGTTCGCGAGAAGTCGTCATAGGCCAGTCGAGCCTGTGCGACGGCGGCCCGTCCACGAAGCGAGAGCGCCTCGTTCGAGCCGATCGTGTCGAGTCGCGCGTCGATCTCGCTGTCGACACGACTGATGAAGAACGATGCCACGCTCGCCAGACCATCGATTGAACCGCCGGCCGCGACGCGATCCTCGAGTCCGCTCACATAGGCCTCCATCACGTCTCGATACCGACCGAGCCCGAAGATCAACGTGACGTTCACGTTGACGCCAGCGGCGATCGCGGTTCGAATTGCCGGCAGACCCTCGCTCGTCGCCGGAATCTTCACCATCAGATTCGGTCGGGCCACGCGAGACCAGAGCTCGAGAGCGGCTGCCGTCGTCCCGGCCGTGTCGCGGGCCAGATGGGGATCGACCTCGACACTCACGAATCCGTCACCTCCGTCGCTCTCGTCGTAGAGAGGCGCGAAGACGTCGAGCGCACCGGAGATGTCGTCGAGAACGAGACTCCAGTAACACTCGTCGATCGAACGACCCGATGCCAGCAACGATCGGAACTGATCGTCGTAGGCCGCCGATCCCTGGATCGCCTTCTGAAAGATCGTCGGGTTGGAGGTCAGGCCGCGGACCCCCGAGTCCCGCAAACGCGCCAGTTCACCCGAGGTGAGGAGATCTCGCTTCAGATTGTCGAGCCACGGGCTCTGACCGTGTTCGCTGAACAGACGACGGAGTCGATCACTCACCGCGTCACCGACCGAGCAGAGCACGGACGGCCTGCTCAACGGCCGACGCATTGATTCCCAGACGATCGAGGACCAGACCGCCGGGAGCACTGGCTCCGAATCGGTCGATACCCAGACAGACGTCGGCGTATCGCGCCCACCCCAACGTCGATCCGGCCTCGATGGACACGGCCGGCAACGACGCCGGAACGACGGAGTCGGCTCGAACAGGATCACGTCGACGAAGGGCTTCGAAGCGATCCCACGAGGGCATCGACACCACCCGGCACGACACGCCGCTGGCCTCGAGAGCATCCGCCGCAGCCAAGGCGACGGAGACCTCGCTACCGGTGGCGATCACCACGGCATCGGCGCCGTCCCGGACGATGCCGGCGCCGTCGACGACGGCCGAACCGTCGGTCACGACCGGAAGATTCTGTCGACTGAGCACGAGCGCGGTCGGCCCCTCGTGCTCGAGCGCGATGCGTACGGCAACCGACGTCTCGTTCGCATCAGCCGGACGGATCACTTGCAGATCGGGGATCGAGCGCAGACCCACCAGGTGTTCGATCGGCTGGTGGGTCGGTCCGTCCTCACCCACACCGACCGAATCGTGACTGAACACGAAGATGCACTTCGCTCCCGACAAGGCCGCCAGGCGAACTGGTGGCTTCATGTAGTCGAAGAAGACGAAGAACGTTCCACCGATCGGTACCACGCCACCGTGCAACGCGAGGCCGACCATGATCGAACCCATCGCATGTTCGCGAACGCCGTAGAACAGCTGACGGCCACCGGGTTCGACGGCTGACAACGCGGTCTGGCCCGACAACTTGGCTCCCGTGTTGCCGGTGAGGTCGGCCGCTCCGGCGAGAAGGGCGGGCTGGACCTCCATGACGGCGTCGAGGGCTTTCTGCACCGCGACGCGGGTGGCGATCTGCTCTCCGTTCGCGAACGTCGGCAACGCGTCCGCCCAACCGCTCGCCGGACCGTTCCACAACGTGTCGAAGAGTTCGCGACGCGACGACGATTCGTAACGCGCCTGCCACTCGCCACGGACTCGCGAGCCGTCACGGGCCGACTCGCGACAGGCGTCGACCACCGAGGTGGGAGCCCAGAACGACTCGTCGGGGATTCCCATCGCGGCTTTGGTACGCGAGACGTGTTCGGCGGTGAACGGATTTCCGTGTGCCTCGTGCTTGTCGGTCCAATCGGGTGAGGGGGACCCGACCCGCGTCCGCAGAATCAGCAATTTGGGACGATCGTCATCGGCGTCACGCGCTCCGATCAGAGCACTCTCGAGTGCATCGAGGTCTTCGGCGATGTCACCGAGCCGGGTCACTGACCATCCGTAGGCCTCGAACCTCTTGGCCACGTCGTCGCTGCAGGTCAGATCGATTCGACCATCGATGGTGATCCGGTTGTCGTCGAACACGACGATGAGTCGTCCGAGTTTCTGGTGGCCAGCGAGCGATGCCGCTTCGTGGCTCACGCCCTCCATCAGGCAACCGTCACCGGCGATGACCCAGGTGTGGTGATCGACGAGTTCGGATCCGAGACGAGTACGGAGTTGCCGCTCGGCGAGCGCCAGACCCACGGCGTTGGCGAAACCCTGTCCGAGGGGACCCGTCGTCACCTCGACGCCCGGCGTGTGACCGCGCTCGGGGTGACCAGGAGTTCGCGAGTCCCATTGCCGGAAGGCTCGGATGTCGTCGAGCTCGACTCCTGAACCCTGCAGGAAGAGCAAGGAGTACTGGAGGATCGACGCATGCCCGGCCGACAGAACGAAACGATCGCGGTCGGGCCACATCGGATCGGATGGATCAGCACGCAGGACCCGCGAGTACAACACGTGGCCGAGTGGCGCGAGGGCCATGGCGGTTCCCTGGTGCCCGCTCTTGGCGGCCAGCGGAGCATCCATCGCCAGACCGCGAATCAGCGCGACGGCTGCTTGGTCGATGTCCGGCGCCAGTCGAGATGAGTTGGTCACGACGCCGACTGTACTTCGTCGGATCGCGACCGGACGCCTCACTCAGGCGGCAGGAGAGTGAAGGGAACGATGGTCCACGGACCCCGGTCGACTCGACAGTGGGCGTAGACCGTTCCGTAGTCGTCGAAGGTCAATTCACCTTTCACGAGTCGATACGTGAACCGTCCGGGCTCGACCGTGAAGGGGCTGACGTTGCGGGCCACTTGCTCGCTGTCCTCCGTGAGTCCGCGGCGAAACACCACTTCGAACACACCCGAACCCGAGCCATCGGGAGGGCAGTGAACGAGCGAGACGAGGTGGGGATCGATCGTCACGGGAACCGGACCCGGAGCGACCATCGAGAACATGGCGCCGGTGATGTCGATCCGCGTGCTCGGTCCGGCCACCGATCGCAACTGGAAGTTCTCGACGAAGAGCGCGGCGACGATCTGCATACTCGAATCCTACGGTCGGCGACTCGTCGACTCGTCGAAAGCTTCGAGTCCCGACACGTGTGCGAGAGTACGAACATGTCGTCAGCACACCCGACCCCGAGTCCCGACACCGAGCGAGCGCGATCGTTCGCCCCCGTCTCCGACGACGTTCGTGAACGGTGGCGGAAATTCGGCACCTGGGATCGCGTCTATTTTCCTCAACTCGTCGGGGTGGTGGTCGACGACGTTCGCACCGACTACTGCCGGATGTCGATGCCGTTTCGCCCCGAACTCGAACAGCCGATGGGGATCGTGCACGGCGGCGCCATCGCCACCCTGCTCGACGTCGTCGTCGTCCCGGCCATCGGTAGCACCCTCGAGCCTTCGATCGGATACTCCACGGTCGACATGCACATCCAGTACCTCACCGCTCTGGTCGGTGAAACCGCAGTGGCGGAGGGGTGGGTCGTGAAACGCGGCCGATCGCTCGTGTTCTGCGAAGCCGAGATCATCGGTGCGGTGTCGGGGAAGACGATCGCCCGAGCGTCACTGACCTACTTCTTGATGCCGTCGAAGCCCTACTCGGGTTGACCCCTGTCGGCCGACGTCACCGATTCACGTGAGGCCGAGGACTCGCATGGCGTTCTCGCGCAGGAACTTCGGCCAGACGTGATCCTTGAAAGGCACGTGTGGCATGTCCTGGAAGATTCGCTCGTAGGTGAGACCCATCGGCCAGTAGCCCGCGTAGATGATTCGATCGGCGCCGCGCGAATTCGCGTACTCGATGATGCGGGGGTCGTAGTGCTTGGGAGCGAAGGCCGACGTCGAGTAGTGGAGATTCGGCCATTTCAACATGAGCTTCACGGCCAGCTCGGTCCAGGGTTGACATCCGTGTCGCGTCACGATCGTCAGCTCGGGAAAGTCGTAGCAGACGATGTCGAGCAATTCGACGTGTTGACACATACTCGGAACTCTCGGTCCAGGAATTCCGGCACAGATGAAGATCGGGATTCCGAGTTCGGCACACACCGAGTAGATCGGGTACCAGCGCGCATGATCGATCGGAACTTGCGGAGTGCACCCGGCCGGGAAGGTGCCCACGGCCTTCAGCCCGAACTCGGCATGGAGACTGCGGATCTTGCGAACCTCGTCGACCCCATTGTTCGCGTCGGCACTGCACGACGGAACGAAACGATCCGGAAATTCCCGCATCGCCCGCATCCCAGGATCTCCCTCGATACCGATCATCGATCGCTCGATACCGAAGTGGTCCATGGTGTTGATGGCCACCTCGACGGGATCGAGGTCCTCGGGGATCGCACCGGGAACGTTGTGCTTGAAGAGGTACTCGACGGGGAACATCGTCTCCTTGCTCGTGGGCTCCTTGATGTTCCCGCGGAAGAATTCGTAGAGGCGGCGCGGATCGGGATCGGGAAAGCCCATCATCGTCTCGACGATGCCGATCGACGCGAAGTCGGGAGTCACGAAGCGGCACCCAGGAAGGCGAAGCCGTTGTCCCGCATCACCCGACGAACCTCCGAGTCGGAGAAGCCGTGCAGATCGTGAACGAAGGCGGTCGGAACCGCGAGTCCTTCGGCATGTGGGAAATCGCTTCCGAACAGCAGGCGCTCGACTCCGATGGTGTCGGCGAGCAGGCGAAGATCGTCCTCGTAGAAGGGTGCGATCCAGACCTGTTCACGGAATTGCTCGACCGGATCCTTGGCGAAGTGGAAGGGCTGGGCCGAATAGGCCTTCTTGAACTTCTTCACCAGGTTCGGCACCCAATCGGCTCCGGCCTCGATCGACGCGAGACGCAGTTTCGGATGACGACTCAGAACCCCGTGGGTCACGAGCACCGCGAACATGTCGAACGGCGCGCGATCGCTCGTCATGAGACGCATCGGCGACTGCTGGAACGCCTTGAATTCCCCGGTCGGCTCCCAATCGTCGATGTACTTCCCGTAACCGGCGTCCCCGGAATGGAAGGCAACCGACACACCGGCCTCGGCGAGACGAGCCCAGTAGGGGTCGTAGACCGGATCGCCGGGGGAGCGGGTTCCTCCGCTCGCGAGTGGAGCCGGTGACGTCCGCATCACGACCACACGCGCACCGTTCGCGATCGCCCAATCCGCCTCCTCGATCGCCCACTGCGGATCCGCCAACGTGATGTACGGCGCAGCGAAGATCCGCTCCTGGTGATGCAGTCCCCAGTCCTCGTCGAGCCACCGATTGAAGGCCCGGAAGGCAGCACACAGGGCCGGCACGTCGTGCTTCAACGACTCCTCCATACCGACGGCGAGCGTCGGGAAGAACATCGCCGCTTCGATGCCCTGGGCATCCATCGTGGCCAGGCGTGCGCCACGGTCTCGGTACGCCGGACTGATCGGATCGAGTTCACCGAAGAGCGCGCGCATGTCCTCACCGGACACCCGGCCGCGGAAGTAGTCGTCGAGCGCTCCCGGCTTCGACACCGGATCGAAGGTGGGGTTCGGGATGAACCGATTCACCCGTCCACCCACGAGCAGACGCTTGCGTCCCCCGATTTCGGCCCACTGCATGCAACGTGACGCCATGTCGCGTGGAATGTGCCGAATGAAAGCATCCTCGGCCTCGTAGTAATGGTTGTCGGCATCGAATGCCGCGTAACCCAGTTCGGGTCGCGGCGTCGTCGTCATCGTCGACATGAGCCCTCCTTGTGGTACCGATGACGGTAGCCGAGCCCTCGTCGGCCGATACGGTCGAGGCGTGTGCGGTCGGTTCACGTCTCTCACTCCGCCTGAGGAACTGGCACGGATCTTCGAGACCGAGATCCCGTCACCCGAGATCCTCGAGCACGTCCCCAACTACAACGTGGCTCCGACCACCCGAATTCTCGCCGTCGCCGTCGACCGCGAAGGTCACCGACGGATCGGAAGGTTCCAGTGGGGTCTCGTTCCGTCCTGGGCCAAGGATCCGACCGGATCGGCTCGCCTGATCAACGCGCGGTCCGAGTCGATCTTCGAGAGGCCGTCGTTCCGTCATCTCGTTCCTCATCGCCGATGCATCGTTCCGGTCGACGGTTTCTACGAGTGGCGCACGGTTCACGACGAACCCCCGCCGGCCCGAGCGCCGAAGCAACCCGTCTACATCACGCGACGTGATGGTCGACCGGTGGCGATCGCCGGCATCTGGTCCTCGTGGAGAGCTGACGAGTCGTCACCTTGGTTGCACACCTGCGCCCTCGTCACGACTCGTGCCAATGCGGTGATCGAGGGGATTCACGACCGCATGCCGGTGATCCTCGAACCCACCGACTGGGCGTCCTGGCTGGATCCGGCGAATTCCAATCGGACCGAGATCGAGTCGTTGATGAAACCGGCCGGCGTCGAGGTGGTCGCCGTTCGACCCGTCACGACTCGAGTGAACTCCGTCCGAAACAACGATCGGACTCTTCTCGATTCAGACGACCTCTGATCGCCCGGCCCGCCGAAGTTCGACGCGAATCCGCTCGGCCCACGCCTCGAGATCGTCCCGTGTCACCGACGTCGCCGCATTGGCGAACGAGAGGTTGTGCATGCCTTCGGTCGGGATCACGTGCAGGTGCGTGTGGGGCACTTCGTAGCCGGCCACCACGAGTCCGATGCGCTCACAACCGAAAGCCTCCTGTTGCGCCCGACCGATGACGTGAGCCACGGCGAACAGATGAGAGGAGAGTTCGGCAGAACAGTCGATCCAGTGGTCGATCTCGGCACGGGGAACGACCAGGACGTGTCCGGCCGCCATGGGATTGATCGACAGGAAGGCCACTGCGTGTTCGTCCTTCCACACGAACGTTCCCGGGATGTCTCCGTCGATGATGCGAGTGAAGATCGTGGGCATCAGACCCAACCTCCCGATGCGGTGAACACGTCGCCGACACAGTACGACGACTCCGGTCCGGACAAGAAGCGAACGAGTTCGGCCAACTCACCAGGGGTTCCCATTCGTCCCACCGGTATCTGCATGCGAATCGACGCCAGAACCGTCGGATCCATCGGCGACAGGAGCGGAGTGTCGATCCAACCCGGACAGACCGCGTTGATGCGGACCCCGAACGGTGCGACTTCTTGTGCGACCGATTTCGTGAAGGCGATGATCCCGGCTTTGGCCGCCACGTAGTGCGGAGCGCCCGCCATCGGCCGAAGACCGAGGATCGACGACAGGTTGACGATCGAGCCGGATCGAGCCGGCGTCATGTGGCGCAGCGCCGCGCGAGTTCCGTTGAAGACACCGTAGAGATGAACCCGGATCATCCGATCCCACTCGAGATCCGACATGCCGACCGTCGCATCGGTCGGAACCATCTCCGCCTCACGACCTTCCAGACGTTTCATCTGATTGGCGATGGAGATCTCGGTCCGCTCGGGAGTCGACGGGGGAGCGATCCCGGCATTGTTGATCATCACGTCCAAGCGGCCGTAGCGAGCCACCACACGGTCGACCGCCGCGTCGACCATCGAGGAATCGGCCACGTCGACCACCGCGACCTCACCACCGATCTCGGTCGCCACCCGACCGGCACCAGCTTCGTCGATATCGGCGACCACGAGCCGAGCTCCGTCGGCGGCCAGACGGCGGGCGAAGGCTTCACCCATTCCCGACGCCCCACCGGTCACCATCACCACGCGTCCGTCGAGAAGTCCGCCCTGGATACCCGAACTCTGCATGCTCGAACTCTGCATGCCCGAACCATAACCGCGGGTCGCCGATCGACCGAGTGTGCACAACTAGCCTCGCCCTCGTGACGACCGACCGAGCACGAGCCTGGAACGTGTGGACCTGGCCGAATCTCATCACGCTCGTGCGCCTCGGCTGCCTCCCGGTGTTCCTCTGGTTGCTCCTCGGTCGGGACGATCGGGCCAACGCGGCCTGGCTCCTCGGCGCTCTCGGAGCCACCGACTGGGTGGACGGCTGGGTGGCTCGACGTTTCGATCAGGTGAGCGAGTTCGGCAAGATCTTCGACCCCACCGCCGATCGGCTGCTCTTCATCGTGGCGATCGTGGCGATCATGATCGACGGATCGGCCCCTCTGTGGTTCTGCGTGGCTGTCCTGATCCGCGAGGTCGCCTTCGGTGGCACCGTCGCCCTCCTCACTCTCGTCGCCGGGATGGAAAGGTTCGACGTCACCTATCTCGGAAAATGGGCCACGTTCATCCTCATGTTCACGTTTCCGGGTTTCGTGATGGGGGAGAGCGCCATCGGGATCGCCGACTGGTTCACCGTCGCGACCTGGATCATCGGACCGGTCGGCTTGGTCCTGAGTTACGTCACCGCGGTTCAGTACGTACCCGTCATCCGACGGAGCTTGGCTCGCTGACCCGGAACGATCGACGCACTAGAATTCCAACCATGCGTGTTCCCGAGGATCTGCTCTACTCCGCCGATCACGAATGGGTCAGGCTCGTCGGAACCTCGGCGCGAGTCGGAATCACCGACTTCGCCCAGGACGCCCTCGGAGACGTGGTGTTCGTTCAGGCTCCGTCGATCGGCACCTCGGTCTCGACCGGCGACTCGTTCAGCGAAGTCGAATCGACCAAGTCGGTGTCGGACATCTATGCGCCCGTGAGCGGCACGGTGTCACTCGTGAACGAACGACTGAACGACGAACCCGCGCTCGTGAACACCGACCCTTACGGCGACGGCTGGCTCTGCGAGATCACCCTTCAGAGTTCCGCCACCGACCACCTCCTCACTGCAGCCGCCTATCGCGAATTGATCGGATCCTGATGACGGCAGTGTTCTGTCCGTCCTGTAGCGACCGGGTGCCGAGCGATTCGACCGTCTGTCCGTCCTGCGATGCGACCGTCGTCGACGCCGATCGGACGCAGGTGCTCTCCCGCGTCGCCCACGAGCCGGTGTTCGGCGCAACGACCAGCGGCACCACGACCCGCGTGAACGCAGCGACTCTCATGGTGCGATCCGGTCCCCAGGCCGGTGATCGATTCACGTTGACGAGCGAGTTCACACGACTCGGTCGCCACCCCGACAGCGACATCAGCCTCGACGACATCTCCGTCTCGCGGCGTCACGCCGAGATCCGTCACGACGGAGACGAATACGTACTCCGAGATGTCGGCTCCCTCAACGGCACCTACGTGAATCAACGACGTGTCGACTCCGTCGTCCTGCAACAGGGGGACGAAATCCTCATCGGCCGATTCCGACTGCTGTTCCTCGCGTCGTCGGAGATCTCGTGAGTCAGCGCACGACCGCCGAGCGTCCCTACTTGTCGATCGGCGAGGTTCTCGGTCTCCTTCTCGAAGAGTTTCCCGACATCACGATTTCGAAGATTCGTTTTCTCGAGAGCCAAGGTCTGATCGTTCCGGAGAGAACCCCATCGGGCTACCGCAAGTTCTACGACGACGATGTCGATCGTCTGAAGTTCATCCTGAGGGAACAACGAGAGAACTTCTTGCCTCTCCGAGTGATCAAGAATCGTCTCGACACACCGCCGCAAGGGATCGAGCGGCCAGCC
>VFQT010000947.1_pt1 | contig 38238 bp, 40 predicted proteins | sample 3512381 | NCBI WGS metagenome assembly VFQT01 (sample SAMN10412376, study PRJNA504923) | tailings metagenome | isolation source: Relicate 2 Philex TSF3 active mining site | place: Philippines: Tuba, Benguet | collected 2017-08-29 | reverse complement strand
TCCTCAACAGACATGTGGCCACCCTCCTCGAGCCCCCTCTCCATCCCCACCTGGTGCAGCACCTCGTGCAGGAGGGCGGTGAGGCGGTCGGGTGACCACTGCCGGGGCGGGCGCGCAAGCATGGCGGCATCGGCGGCGGGCAGCCACACCACGCCGGGGGTGGCCATGCCCGATCCCGCGGGGATATCCGATGACATGCAGGCGCTGGGCGTGGCGATGGGCGCAACGCGGGCGCTCACCAGCGCGGTGGCCTCGCGCACGATGGCGTGCACGGGTGGTGGAGGAGGAGTACAGGCGGGCATGCGCCGAAGGTATCGGCAGTGCCCACCCGGGCGTATAGGTATTCCGTAAGAGGCCCGTCACGGGCGTGAGGTTCCGGCGATTTACCTGCTGGTCGTCCCCCCTGTCCGTTCCTTCGGGGGGGTGAGGAGGGGGCGCAGGGCCGTCCAGCGCCGCAGCCCGCAGGCGTCGCGCTGGTCCACCCAGGCGGCCACGTGCCGGCCGTTGATGAACCCCGTGACGATGGCCTCCGGATCACGCGGGCGGGTGCCGGTGCAAGGCCCCGGGGGCTCCTGCGCCAGCGTGCGGGTGCGGCCAAGGGCCGCACGGCATGCCGCGGTCATGGGCGGGCAGGTGACAGACCACGCCAGGCGCCTGCGGCCCGGCCCGTGCGGCCAGATCGTGATGGCGAGATCGACCTGTGGCGCGGCGGGCGGCGTTGCGGGGCGGGCCGCTGCCGTGGCACCTGCGGCGGCCCCGTGCGCCGTGGCCGTGGCCGCGGCCGCCCGGGGTCCCACCCCGTCCTGGCGAGGGATGCTGGCCAGGTAGGTGAGGGCTGCGATGCCGCAGGCTGCGATGGCGATGCCGGCGACGATGCGCTCGTCGCCGCGGCGGCTCACGGCCCGATGGGGGGCATGAGATCCGTGCCGAGCTCGGCGGGGCCGATGACCATGAGCCCGTGCGTGCGCGCGCGGCGCACCAGCGACCGGCCGCCGATGAGTGCCGACAGGTCGTCCGCCACGGTGATGCCGTCCCCCGGCTGGAGCCAGGTGAACGACACCCCGGCGTCGGCCAGCTCAGGAATGAGCACGCGCTCGTCGAGCGCATGGTCGCCGTCGATCCTGCACCCCACGGCGTGCCGGATGGCCAGCGTGCCCACCACCCCGCGCAGCGCGAGGGCGGCGGACGGTGAATCCACCTCCAGCCAGATGCGCCGCGGGTCGAGCCCGTGCCGCTCGGCCAGGTCGCGTAGGCGGTAGGCGAACGATGGCGCGGCCAGCGACGCGCTGCTGATGGCCACGATGGTCGCCGGCCAGTCGCGTGCCTCCATGGCATGGACGGCGCGGTCGAGCACGCTCCATTCCATGGCGGCGTCGCCCAGTGCGTCGCGCGGCTGCATTGCGAAGGCGGCCACCTCGGCCGAGTCGGTGCGCACCACGGGCGTGCCACGTGCCTGCGTGATCTGCTCGGTCACCCCAGCTGCCGTGCGTGCGTTGTCCATGGCCAAGGGTTTGTATGCCCGACCCGCCTCCTCGGGGGCGGTCGCTGGCGATTTACGGAGGTTCCGGGGTGCGCAGGCCACCTGATCCCCGCCGGATGGCGGGGTTCCGTTGGCATCGGTCGCGCCGGTCAGCGCTGCAGCGTGACCGCGAGGATGGCCTCGCGGGCGGCGGCGCCGCGACCGTGCGTGGCCTGCTCGAGGTCACCCAGAGTGATGACCCCCTGGATGGCGCCGTCCCGGGTGACGACCAGCCGGCGCACCTGCCGCAGGGCCATCATGTGGGCCACCGTCTCCAGTTGCTCATCGGGCCCGATGGTCACGAGGTCGCCCGAGGTCATCACCTCCGCGATGGACATGTCGCCCACCGACCCGTCCAGCGATGCATCCGCAAGGCACCGCACCACGAGGTCGCGGTCGGTCACCACCCCGGCCAGGCGCCCGCCGTCCATCACGGGCACGAAGCCGCAGTCCTCGATGCGCATGATCCCCGCCACGTCGCGCACCGTGCTGCCGATGTCGGCCACGGCCACGTCCCGCGTCATCACGTCGCTCACATGCATGGCATGCCTCCTTTTCCCCATCAATAGCCCTCACGCGCGACGGCCACCGACACCCTTCGCGGGGGTTGGCACTGGACATCCGGGGGGTTTTGGGGCGCGGATGCGCAGGGACTACCCAAACGGCCAGCGCCCAGCGGAGCACGGGGCGGTACAACCCAGAAACCGCGGGTGTGGGCGGCGGGACCGGGGGTAGAGGATCCCCGGATGCGAGATGGTTCGGGGGGTCCGTCTCGCGTCTCCCGTCGCCCCCCGTGGTACCAACGGGGTAGGGTTGTTCGCGTTCGTCACACCGCCCCCAGGAGGCATTCGTGCGAAAGCGCGCCCTTGTCACGTCGTCCGCCCTCATCGCGGCTGCAGCAATCGCGAGCCCGGCCATGGCCGGCTACTCCATCGGGGGCGACCCCTCCACCTACGGCACCATCACCATCGCCGTGGAGGGCCCGCTCACCGGCCAGCAGGCATCCAACGGGCAGGACATGCTCCGCGGCGTGCGCCTGGCGGTGCAGCAGTACAACGCAAAGGGTGGCTACTACGGCCGCAAGGTGCAGATCGTGCAGGCCAACGACCAGGCCAACCCCGACCTGGCGAAGTCGGTGGCCAACAAGGTCATCCAGGGTCCGGCCGTGGCCGTGGTGGGCCCCTACAACTCATCCGTGGGCCTGGTGAACCTGCCGCTCTACACCCGGGCGAAGGTGGTGCCGGTGCAGATGACCTCCACCGACGACACCACGGGCCTGGGCGTCACCGTGCAGCCCAAGAACAGCCAGATCTCGCCGGTGGAGTCCAAGTACATCCTCGGCGTGATGAAGCCCGCCAAGGTGTCGATGCTGGTGGACCCGTCGGCCTACACCCAGAGCATGGCCGACCGCCTGAAGAAGAGCCTGGAGGACAAGGGCGTTCTGGTCACGCAGGTGCCCATCTCGGAGACCCAGACCGACTTCACCGCGCAGGTCAACCAGGCGCTCGCCAATAACCCCACCGTGGTGTACCTGAGCACCTACTACCCGCAGGGCGCGGCCATCGCCAAGCAGCTGCTGGCCACGGGCAACCCGGCGAAGTGCTTCGCCGGCCTGGCCAACCAGGACCCGGCGTTCGTCACCCAGGCCGGCATCCCGGCCAGCCAGAGGTGCACGTTCAGCGGCGTGCCGGCCCCCACGCAGTTCCCCACCGCCAAGAACTACGTGGCGGCCTACAAGAAGGCGTTCCCGGGCAAGACGCCGGGCACGTGGGGCACCTTCACCTACGACTCGGCCAACATCCTGTTCGCCGCGTGGAAGCGCGCCGCCGACCCGTTCAACTACGGCAAGGTGCTGGCGCAGCTCAAGAAGACCAGCAACTTCGCGGGCGCCACCGGGAAGATCACCATCAACGCCAAGGGCAACCGCCCCAACGTGCCGGTGAGCATCCTGTCGGTCAACGCGAAGGGCAACTTCACCGTGGTCACCACCGACCGCAGCAACAAGTAGGAGGCCCCCATGTCCGCTGAGCAGGAGTGGCGCGCCGAGCGCCACCAGAAGGGCGCCGAGAGCGTGAAGCAGGTGCTCGGGCCCCGCGCCGAGGAGTCGCTCGCGACCCTCGGCGAGCTCGGGGACCGCATCATCGAGACGATCTACGGCGACATCTACCAGCGGCCGGGACTGCCGCTGCGCGAGCGCCAGATCGCCACGCTCTGCATGCTCATGGCCATGGGCGGCAAGGATCGGCAGGTGAAGGTGCACATGCGCGCCGCCATGCGCATCGGCATGACCGAGGATGAGTTGCGCGAGTTGGTGATCCAGTTGGCGGCGTACTGCGGGTTCCCCGCGGCCATCAACGCCCAGGCGCAGCTGAACGAGGTGCTGTCCGAGGACGCCGCCTAACGCGGCAACGGGGATTTCACGGCGGGCCCGGGGCGGGGGTCACAATCCCCCGCTCATGGCCCGCCGTGTGATCATCGCCATCGTCGCCGCATGCCTGCTGGCGTGCGTGCCGGCGTCGCTCCATGCCGCCCGCGACATCACCACGCTGAAGCAGCGCGTGGCGGCCGTGGAGGCCCGCGCGGCGCAGCTTGATGCCCGCGCCGGCGAGGCGGGCGCGCGCCACAACCGCGCCATGGATCGGGTGGACGCCGCGCGCGAGCGTGCCGATCGCAGCCGGAGGGCGCTGGCCCGCACCCGGGGGCAACTGGCCGTGGCCCGCGAGACGCTGTCGTCGCGCCTGGTCACCCTGTACCGGCGCCCCGATCCCGGCCTGATGGAGCTGGTGGTGTCGAGCGGGTCGCTGACGGACCTGGTGAGCCGCTCCGAGGCCCTGCAGAGCGCGGCCGGCCAGGACGCCGCGCTGGTGGAGAAGGTTCGCGAGCGCCGCGTGGCCCTGCTGGCCGAGCAGGACCGCCTTGCGCGCGCCATTGAGACCGCCCGTACCGAGGCCGCCACCGCCGCGCGCGAGCGCGCGCGCGTGGAGGGCCTGAAGCGCCGCTACCGGGCGGTGGTGGACGGTGCCCGTGGTGAGCTGAAGGCCGCGCTTGCCGCGCGCACCCAGCAGAGGGTGCGGGCTGCGCGCGCCAAGGGATCGGCCGACATCCCCGTTGCCACGCCGGGCACCGAGCCGGTGTTCCCGGTGGCCGCGCCCGCCACCTTCAGCGACGACTGGATGGCGCCGCGCGGCAGCCGGTACCACGAGGGCATCGACATCATGGCCGCGCGCGGCGCGCCGATCGTCGCCGTGGTGAGCGGCACCATCGTGCGCCTGGGCACCACGCCCATCAGCGGCAACCGCTTCTGGCTGCGCGCGCCCAATGGTGACGAGTACTTCTACTGCCACATGGACGGCTTCGCGCCCGCGGCGCGCGAGGGGGCATTCGTGAGGGCCGGCACGGTGCTGGCCTACAACGGAGACACGGGCGACGCCAAGGGCACCACGCCGCACCTGCACTTCGAGATCCACCCCGGCGGGGGCGGACCCATCCGGCCCTACCCGCTGGTGTCGTCCTGGCCCCGCGTGGGCTGATCGTCGTCCGCGCCGCCGCCGGCGGCGGCGCCGGCCGGGCCCGGCACGTGGTCGGCGTCGAGGTCGCAGGACGCGGTGGTCCTGGAGGCGTGCACCCAGTGCCCCGGAACGCCGCGCATGGGCTTGATGGGCTGGCCGCATGATGCGCAGGTGATCGGCATGCCCACACTCTCGCATGGGCACCCGTCGCAGGTGTGACAATGCGGCGCATGGGAGAGAGCAGGGACGAGATCGTGGCCCGGGTGACCGCCGAGCAGGAGGGCCTTCACCCCAACCCCGAGTACACGCGCACGGCCAAGCGCCGGGTGTGGATCCTGGGGGCCATCATGGTGCCGGTGAGCCTGCTCATCGGCTTCGCCATCGGCGCGCCGCTGGGGTGGTCGCCATTCCTGTGGATCGCCACGGGGCTTGGCATCAGCCTGGGCGTGTTCTACGTGGCGTACGTGGTGCTGGCCGAGCGCGATGACGGCCGCATCCAGCGCGAGCTCGACGAGGCCCGCAGGCAGCGCGAGGCCACGGGCGAGGGCGGCTGATGCAGGGCATCGAGATGGGCATCTACTCGTTCGGCGACGCCACTCCCGATCCGGCGACCGGCCGGGGGATGGACGTGGGGCAGCGCGTGCGCGACCTGGTGGACGAGATCGTGCTGGCCGACCAGGTGGGGCTCGACGTGTTCGGGGTGGGGGAGCACCACCGACCGGACTTCCCGGTGTCGTCTCCCGCGGTGGTGCTGGCCGCCGCTGCCGCGCGCACCTCGCGCATCCGGCTCACGTCGTCGGTCACCGTGCTGTCCTCGGATGACCCGGTCCGGGTGTTCCAGGACTTCGCCACCATCGACCTCATCTCCGAGGGGCGCGCCGAGATCATGGCCGGGCGGGGGTCGTTCATCGAGTCGTTCCCGTTGTTCGGCTACGACCTGGCCGACTACCAGGACCTGTTCCTCGAGAAGCTCGACCTGCTGCTGCAGCTGCGCGAGGAGGAGGTGGTCACCTGGCAGGGGCGCCACCGGGCCCCCATCGAGGGTCGCGCCGTGTACCCGCGCCCCCAGCAGGACCCCATCCCGGTGTGGATCGCGGTGGGCGGCACCCCGCAGTCGGTGGTGAACGCCGCCGCGCGCGGCCTGCCCATCTCCGTGGCCATCATCGGGGCGGCTGCGCAGCCGTTCATCCCCTTCGTCAACCTCTATCGCGAGGCCCTGGGCGAGTTCGGGCACGACCCGGCCGCGGTGCCGGTGGGCATCGGGTCGCACGGCTTCATCGCCGACACCTCGCAGAGGGCGGCCGACATCTCGGCACCGGGCCTGATGGCCGCCATGAACCAGATCGGCCGCGAACGCGGGTGGGGCAGCGAGATCGACCGCGCCCAGTTCGACCGCATGCGCCAGCCGCACGGGGCGCTGATGGTGGGCAGCCCGGCCGAGGTGACCGAGAAGATCCTCGCCGAGTACGAGATGTTCGGGAACCGGCGGGTGCTGCTGCACATGGGCGTGGGCAACCCCCCACACGCCGACATGATGCGGGCCATCGAGCTGTACGGCACCGAGGTGGCGCCCGCCGTCCGCAAGGAGGTCGCCAGACTCGACTCAATGGCGGCCGCGGCGCGGTAAGGTTGGGGCATGGCTGAAGAGACGACCGGCACGGAGGTGAGCGCCCTCGAGGGAGCGCCCGAGTGCCCCAAGTGCGGCGCGGCGATGTTCGCCACCATGCGCAAGATGCGTACCCATGATCTCGACGGGGCCAGCCCCGTGGCACGTGACCGCGAGCACCCGGTGTGGCGCTGCATGCGGTGCCAGAACGAGATCCCCCGCCAGGGCTAGGGCGGCACCCCGCGCCGTGATGTCGGTCATCACGGCGCTTCGCGCCTCATCCAATGGGGCCGCCATCCGGGTGGAGCGCGATGGCAGGAAGTGGTTGCGCCTGCCGGTGCACCTGGTGGCCGACCTGGGCCTGTCCACCGGCGAGGAGATGGACGAGGCGCGGGTGGCGCAGATCGAGCAGGCCGCCGAGCTCGAGCGCCTGTGGGAGGCGGCCCTCAGGTTCACGGTGGCGCGCGGCCGGTGCCATCGTGAGGTGGTGCGCAGGCTGCGCGACCGTCGCGCCGACGAGAAGCAGGTGGCCGCGGTGCTGGCCCGCCTGTCCGCCGCCGGGCTGTCGGATGAGGAGGCCAATGCCGACCAGCGGGTGGAGCGGCTGGCCAGTCGCGGGTGGCCAGCCCGGCGCATCCGGTCGGAGATGCTGCGCGTGGGGTTCGCGCACGACACCGTGGCCCGGGCGCTGGCCGAGGGCCTGCCGGAAGGCCATGACGAGCAGCTGCTTGAGCGCGCGCTCGAGCGCACCGGGGTGCCGGAGTCGGCGGCCGACCGCACCCGGCTTGCCGACCGGCTGGTGCGGCAGGGTTTCCCGCCGCCGGCCGTGCGCGACGCCATTCGCCCGCATGAGGGCACCCGGCCGTCACGCGATGCGGCGGCGCCCGAGGCCGAGGAGATGATCCGCCAGGTGCGCCGGAGGTATCCGGACCAGGCGAAGGACTCCGGCGCGCGGCGCCGCGCGCTGGGATGGCTGGCGCGCCGCGGGGTGGGATCGGATGACGCCCGCCGCATCCTGGAGGCGGCGGGCGCGGAGGACGACGCCTCCTAGCTAGGCGGCGGCGATGGCGTCGAGCACGCGGCGGAGGCGCCCGGCCACCTCGGTGGCCACCGGCTCCAGCGCCTGGTTGCCCACCATGCCCAGCATCTGCTCGGCCGCCACGGCGCTCACCCGGGTCCTGCCGTCGGCGCGGTACACCACCACGTTGCAGGGCAGCAGCACGCCCAGCTCGGGCTCGGCCTCCAGCGCCTGGTGGGCCAGGGGCGGGTTGCACGCACCCAGGATCACGTATTCCTCGCGGTCCACGTCGAGCTTGGCCTTCATGGTGGCCTTCACGTCGATCTCGGTGAGGACGCCGAAGCCCTCGTCGGCCAGCGCCTGCCGGGTGGTGGCCAGGACATCGTCGAAGTCGCGGTCCACATCGATGGCGAGCGAGTACTCGACGGTTCCCATTGGGGCCTCCCGGTCAGTCATTGCCTGTGAATTCCACGATAGCCGCTCCCGACGTGAGCCCGGCCCCGAAGGCCACGAGGCCGCCCAGGCCCGTGGGGGAGGTGGGCAGGTGCTCGGCGATGGCGATGGGGATGGTGGACGACGAGGTGTTGCCCCAGCGCTCCACGTTGACCACGAACCGGTCCTCGGGCAGCCCGCTGCGGGCCTGCACCGACGAGATGATGCGGCCGTTGGCCTGGTGGGGGATGACGTGCATGAGCTCGGGCACCGAGGCGCCCGACGCGGCGGCGGCGCGGTCGAGCATGCGCAGCATCTCGCGCACCGCGCGGGTGTACACCCGCGGGCCGTCCATGAACAGGTGGTCCTCCAGGTGCGGTCCGTGGCGGATGACCGAGCCGTCATCCCCGGTGGCCGACAGCACCGGGCGGTGCAGGAGCAGCGGCGAGTCGCCCAGGCGGTCGGGGCCGTGCACCACCGTTGCGGTGACGGCGTCGCCGAACACCACCACGGTGTCGAAGTCATCGGGGTCCACGAACCGCGACATGGCCTCGGCGGTGACCACCAGCACCGATGCGTCGCGGCGCTGCTGCAGCATGTCGTAGGCGTTCTGCAGGGCGTAGAGGTAGCCCGAGCAGGCGGCCGACACGTCGCTGGCCGCCACGTCGGCGGGGCCGTCGTGCTCGGCCAGCTGGGCCTGCACCAGGCAGGCCACGGTGGGGCTGAGGCGCGGGGGGGTGCCGGTGGCCACGATGATGGCCTCCAGGTCGCCCAGCACCATGCCCTCGTGCTGCAGGGCCTCCCGGGCGGCCTGTGAGGCAAGGTCGACGAGGCTCTCATCGGCGCCCAGGATGGGCCGCTGGCGGATGCCGGTGCGCCGCACGATGTCGGCCTCGGTGCGGCCGGGGAACCGCGCGGCGATGTCGGCGTTGGTGAGCAACTGGCCACCCGCGCGCACCGAGATGCCCGACAGGCCCACGGGCATGGAGCGCACGGCGGGTGACGGCGCCACGACGGGCGCGGGCGATGCCGCGCGCTCGGTCACCCGGCGCACGCGCAGGCCGGGCTCGGCCGGCACGCGGCGACGCGCCGCGGCGGCACCCGGCGCCAGGGTGATGCGCGCGAGCGGGGTGCCCACGGCCACCGACTCCATCTCCTCGTGCAGGTCGGCGATCTCGCCCGATGCCGGTGCGGCCAGCTCGAAGGCGGCCTTGTCGCCCTCGCACTCGGCGATGACCTGGCCCTCGGTCACGGTGTCGCCCTCGCCCACCATCCACTCCACCACCATCACCTGCTGGTCGGCGGGGCTGGATCCGGTGGCCTCCACCACCAGCACGCCGTCCTGCTCCCGCGCGGCGGCCTCCTCCACCTCCAGGCCGCCGAGCATTGCGGCCACGGCCTCCACCACGTCGCGCGTGGAGGGCAGCACCTCCGCCTGGTTCACGTAGTTGTTGGGAACCCAGGTGTCGGGGCGCGCGATGCGGCGCGTGGTGAGGTTGCCCCCCAGGTGGTCCGACACCCGGGCCACCACCTCGGCGCCGAAGCCGCCGGTGAGGTTGTCCTCGTGCACCACCACCAGGCGGCGGGTGCGGGCCACGCTGGCCACCACGGCCTCGATGTCCCACGGGGCGATGCCGCGTAGGTCGATCATCTCCACGCCCACGCCGCCCGCGTCCAGCACCGCGGTGGCGCGTTCGGCGATGGGGGCGGTGGAGCCCCAGGCCACCAGGGTGACGTCGTCGCCCCGGTTGCGCACTGCCGCGTGGCCCGGCACCACGGGGCGGAACGTGCCCTCGGCACGGGTGGACCGTGCCGGGTCGTTGAGGCAGGTCTTGGGATAGAGGATGAGCGTGGGGCGCTCGCCGTCGAGTGCGGCCTGCAGGGCCCCTGCGGCGTCATCCGCCGTGCTGGGCATCACCACGTCGAGCCCGGGGATGTGGGCGAACGTGGCCTCCAGCGTCTGCGCGTGGAAGGGGCCCAGGCCCGGGCGGTAGGCGCCGCACGGAGCCAGCATCACCACGGGAGCCGAGAACCGGCCGTCGGTGCGCCAGTGGATGGTGGCGAGCTCGGATGCGATCTGGTTGAACGCCAGCGGCAGGAAGTCGGCGAACTGCACCATGGCCACCGGGCGCCCGCCGGCCAGCGCACGGCCGATGGCGGTGCCCACGATCGTCGACTCGCTGAGCGGCGCATTGGTGACCCGGCCGGGGAAGGCGGTGGAGAGCCCGCGCGTGAGGCCGAACACGTCGCCCTTGGGGTCCTCGATGTCCTGGCCCATCAGCGACACCCGTGGATCGGCGGCAAGCCGCTCCGCAAGCACGTCGCGCATTGCCTCCAACATGGTGCGCGGGGCGCCATCGGCCGGGTCCGGTGCCTCGGCGGCGCGGGCGATCACCTCGGGCGCCACCGGGGGGATGGCCGACCTAGACGGTTCCGGGTCGGGCGCCTCCAGGGCGCGCGCGGCGGCGGCGCGCACCTCGGCCTCCACCTCGCGGTCCAGTGCCACGAGGTCGGCCGCCGGCACTCCGTCGGCCACCAGGTGCTCGCGCAGCGCGGTGATGGGGTCGCCCTCGCGGGCCTCGGCACGCTCGGCGTCGTCGCGGTACACCGACTCGTCATCGGCGTTGGTGTGGTGCGTGAGCCGCTCCACCTCCACCACCATGATCACCGGGCGCCGGGCCTCGCGCACGTCGCGCACGGCGCGGGCGGTGATGGCGTCGAGGGTGATGGGGTCGCGGCCGTCGGCGCGCACGATGGGCGCTCCCAGGAACTGGTCCACGGGGCCCATGGCGGTGTCGTAGAAGGTGCGGCCCGACGTGTGGGTGGAGATGGCGTAGCCGTTGTCCTCGATCCAGAAGAGCACGGGCAGGCCCTCGCGGGCGGCCTCGCCGATGGCCTCCATCACCTCGCCCTGCTGCGTGGTGCCGTCGCCCACGCCCGCCACCACGATGGGGGCGTCGGGGCGGTCGCGTACCTCGCGCGCCACTCCCACGGCGTGCAGCAGGCCGTTGCCGGTGGGCACCGTCATGGGAAGCACGTTGAGGGCGGGGTCGTTGAGGAACGCCGGCATCTGGCGCCCTGCCGAGTCCGACTGCGCGGTGGACAGCAGCCCGTGGAAGAAGCGCGCGGGCTCGATGCCCCGTCGCACCAGCAACGCGCGCGACCGGTAGTGCGGTTGCAGCCAGTCCTGGGGCCCGAGGTGGTCGGCAAGCACCGCCGATGCCTCGTGGCCGGCGCCTCCCAGTTGGAAGAACGCCTCGCCGCGCTGCACCAGCTCCTCCTCCACCGCATCGATCCAGCGGGCGCTCATCATGGCCCGGAGGGCGCCGAGGGCGCGTGCGCGTGCGGTGGTGGCCTGCTGGGTGGTGCTCAGTTCTGACGCCTATCGCCGGGATCCGAAACGTTCCCGACCCTAGACGCACCCGCGGACGCGTGCCCCCATGGGGCGTTGGGATACGGAAAACCATGCCGTATGGCCCCGTACCATCGGGGCATGCGCATCGGCATGGCCCTCGATCACATGGCGTCCCCCGTGGATTCGCTGGCGCTCGCCCGTGAGGCCGAGGCGGCGGGATGCGACCAGGCGTGGGTGCCGGAGACGTGGGGATTCGACGCCCCGAGCCTGATGGGCGCCTTGGCCGCCACCACCACGCGCATGGCGATCGGGGGCGTGCTGCCGGTGTACTCGCGCACGCCGGCGCTCATCGCCCAGACGGCGGCGGGAGTGGATGCCCTGTCCGGGGGGCGTGCGGTGCTGGGGCTCGGCACGTCGGGGCCACAGGTGGTGGAGGGGTGGCACGGCGTGCCGTTCGAGCGCCCGCTGGGCGAGCTCCGCCAGGTAATCACCGCCTGTCGCACTGCCTGGCGGCGCGAGGTGCTGCAGGTGAGCGGCCCGCGGCCGGTGCCGCTGCCCGCGGGCCGGGGCACCGGTATGGGGCGCCCGCTCAAGATGATCACGCGCCCGGTGCGCCCGGACATCCCCATCGTGGTGGCCGCACTCGCCCCGGGCGGGGTGCGCCTGGCGGCGGAGATGGCCGATGGCTGGTGGCCGCTGTTCGCATCACGTGAGGCCATCACCGGGCCGTGGGCGCAGCCGCTGGCCGACGGCCGCGCGCGGCGCGACCCCGCCCTGGCCCCTCTTGCCATCACCACGTCGGCGGTGTGCTGGGTGGGGCATGGCCCGGCCGCGGATGCCGCGCGCGGCGCGGCGCGGCGGGAGATCGCGTTCTACGTGGGATCCATGGGGTCACGCGAGCGCAACTACTACCGCGACGCCGTGGCGGCCATGGGATTCGCCCGGGAGTGCGCGGCCATCGCGGATGCCGCCCTGGACGGCCGGCGACGCGACGCCGAGGCGCTGGTGAGTGATTCCATGGTGGACGCCCTCGCGGTGATCGGCGACCGCGCATGGGTGGCGGATCGCCTCGCGCAACTGGCCGACGCCGGCGTGGGCACCCTGGTGGTGTCGGCGGGCACGCCCGATCCCGTGCGGGCCATCGCGGGGTTGCGCGAGGCCCTGGCCGGGGCGTGATCGGCTAGCGCACCCGCACGGCGTCGCGCAGCCCGGACTTCCCGAGCGAGCTGGTGGCGTACACGGTCACGTCGTAGCTGCCGGCGCGGGCCGGGCTCCAGGTGACGGTATTGCGGCCGCGGGGCATCTTCTTGTTGCGGGCCATGGTGGCCACCACGCGGCCACTTGCGGTGGTCACCTGGGCGGTCACGCGGGCGGGGCGCGACAGGGCGAACGACGCGGTCACGCGGCTCTTGGCCTTGGCGCCGCTGCTCGACACCCGGAGCCCGCCTAGGGTGCGGTCCACCACGATCACCCGCTTCTGCGAGGTGGGGGTGGATCCGTCGGCGGGCGTGAGGTTGGCCGTCACGTTGTAGGGGCCCTCGGGCATGCCCAGGGCCTTCGGGTCGATGGTGATGGGCGTGTATGCGGGGTCGCCGGTGCGGTTGAGCAGCTGCGAGCTGAACCCGCCGCCACGACGCGCGATCGTGACCGTGGTGGTGCCGGTGGCGGGCGACTGCGCGCCCAGTGTGAGCGTCTCGTTCACGCCGTCGCCGTTGGGGGTGATGCGGTTGTCGGGCGGGATGGAGAGCTGGGCGCCCGCGTAGTACGCCACCAGCATGTCGGCGATGGGACGGCTGCCGGTGTTGGGCACCACCTGGTTGGGGCCGATGGCCATCATCGACGACCCGCCGGCATCGAGTCCCATGCCGTTCACCACGCCCAGCGACGCCATCATCTGGGCCTGCTCCGACATGGTGTAGCCGCGCACGCCCTGCTGCGGGCCCTCGGCAACCACCATCAGGATGGTGCCGTCGGCCTTCTGGCCCACGGCGCTGCGCGTGGTGCGGCCGTTGCGCTGGTAGGTGCTGAACGACTCGCCCGAATTGCCCACGGCCCGGCCGTCGCGCACCAGGGTGGGTCCGCCGCCGATGGCGCCCCAGGCGTCGGGGGCCACGCCCGGGATGGAGGTCTCGATCTCCATTCGCGTGCCGGGCAGGAAGTCGTTGAACAGCTGAACGCCCGACAGGTTCTTGCCCGACACCACGATCTGCCCGTTGGCGATGGGGGTGCCGCCGCCGGGGCGCTGGGCGATGACCGTGCCGGACACCACGCCGGTCACCGGGAACACGCCCCCGCCGTCCAGGGCTACCACCACCTCGTAGCCCGGTTCCACGGGGGTGGGGCTGCCGTATGCGGGCGTGTACACCGTGACGCCGCTGGTGGAGGTGGATGCCAGGGGGCGGTTCACGGCGCGCACCAGCCGGCGCGGGCCCTTTGCGCCGGTGGCCGTATCCACCTTGCGGTAGCGGGCGTTCAGCGACAGGTTGGCCACCGACAGCGCGCCGCCCGCTCCCAATGCAAGGGACGACCGGGTGCTCTCGGGACTGGCCAGGAGCTCCGGCCCCACCGCCAGCACGCCGCTGGGAGTGCCGCTGGTCAGGCTGAAGAAGTCGCCGTTGATCCCGGCGGTGGCGCCCTGCGCGAGGCGGGCGGCCATGCCGTCCGACAGCGTGGACCGGCGCGTGAGCGACCCCGACGACTGCGCGGGCGCCATGCGCGTGAGGGCGTTGTAGGTGAACGACACCACGTGGAGGCGCTGGGGCCCCGACCGCCTGAGCACCTGGTAGGTGATGCCGGGCACGATGCGGGTGAGCTGCCCCGCGCTCGCGCCGCTGGTGGGCACCGGCTGCGGCGCGCCCATGGCGGTCACGGCCACGGCGGCTCCGGCGGCGATGGCCGCGGTGATCAGGGCATTTCGGGCGAGCACGCGGCCATTCAAGCCCGAACCCGGCCGGCGGCGCACCTCGCCGGGTCGCATATGACATGCATCTTTCAGGCGGGGGCCATGGCGTGTGCCGCGGCCTCGATGGCCTGGCGCACGTATCCCTGCACCGCTGCGGCCTGGCTGCTCTGGTCGCGCTCCTCCGCGGTGGCCGGGTGCCCGGTGGCCTCCTCCATGGCGGTCACCTGGCGGTGGTGCATGTGCAGGATGGTGGCGGCCAGGTCGCGCTCGCGCTCCTTCGCCCACGCCAGGGCCGACTCGGTGAGGCCGTCATATTCCGGGCCCAGGCGGTCCTCCAGGCAGCGCAGGAACAGTATGCGCCAACCACCCAGGCGCACGCGACGCTCCAGGGCCGCGTGGATGGCGGGCTCGGTGTCGCCGTCCGCGCCGTAGAGCAGGTGCTCCTCCAACGCGATCGCCCCCCGTCCGAGCTCCAGGTGGTGCTCGAACACGTCCCAGTCGGCCTCGAACGCGTCGTCCAAGTCATCGGCCATGCCCTCCACCCGGTTGGCCAGGTCCGGGGCGATGCCCGCCATCAGCCCCTCGGCGGCGAACCGCAGGTGCGCCCGCACCGCCGAGTCGGCAGCAGGCTGCACGTCTGCATCGCCGGGGTCCTCCTCGGCCAGCAGTTCACGCAGCCGCCCGGGATTTGCCTGCATCCAGCCAAGCACCGCCTGCGCATCAAGGAATCCCTGCGCCATGAGGGGAGGCTAGCGAGGGGGCAGGCCCGGCTCGGGGACCGTCCCCGGGGGTGGCGTGCCCCCGGTCCCGCGGTGACACACTCCTGACGTGGACGACGCACTTTCGCTCTCGGACTTCCGCCGGCGGGTGGCCGCCAACTACCTGCGTGCGCGGAAGCGCGGGGGTGGTGACGAGGCCTGGATGGCGTGGCGGCTGGAGCGGGATGAGATCTTCCGGTCGCATCCCCAGAGCCCGGTGCCGGAAGGCCGCCGCCCCGGTTTCGCCGGCATGGGGTTCTTCCCGTACGACCCCACGTGGCGCCTGGAGGCCGTGATTGAGCCTGTCGCCGCCGATGCGGGGGACACCCCGTCAGCACCGGATGCCCGATTCCGGCGGGTCGGGGTGGCGGTGGCCGAGCGCGATGGCATTGCCATCCGCCTGCCCGTGCTCTGGCTCGAGTCCTACGGCGGCGGGCTCTTCCTGCCATTCCGCGATGCCACCAACGGCGGCGAGACGTACGGCGGCGGGCGCTACCTGCTGGACCACGCCAAGGGCGCCGACCTCGGTGCCACGACCGACGGCCGCCTGGTCCTGGACTTCAACTACGCGTACCACCCGTCATGCGCGCACGACCCGCGGTGGACCTGCCCGCTGGCGCCGTCCGACTCCCGAGTAGACGCTCGGGTCACCGCGGGGGAGTTGATGCCGGCCTAGCGGATCCTGACGGTCACGATGGACTGCGCGATGACCTTGGCGCCCTTTCGTGCCTGGGTGATGACGCGCCAGCGACCGGGCGGGGCAGACGCCGTGCACAGGAAGGTCCTCGAGGACATGGCGATTCGGCAGCGACCCGCGGCAGTGATGCCCTTCGCGCCCACCAGGACCAGCGACTGAACCATGCGCGTCGTGCCGACGGGCGTAGTGCCGGTGCCCCTCACGCGGCCGTCCTGCACCGTGGTGCGGGAACGGGCGAAGGCCGGAGCACGCCGCACTACCGTGGCCCCGCCGGCCAGGTTTGTGCCTGCCGCCGGCAGGGATCCGGTGTCCGAGGTGCTTCCGCCCGGGCTGGTGCCCGCGCCGGAGCCTCCTCCTCCGCCCCCGCCCCCGTCCTTGGGCGCGCAGGGATCCACCGGGGCAGCCGGACGTTCGTTGGGCAAGCGCTCGAACACCGCAGCCGCCCAGCGGCACTCCGTGCTGCCCGTTGGCACCAGTTGGACCGTGCAGGTCTCATTCGTGCCCGAAGCCGCGCACGCACCTGCCCAGCCGGAGAACGTGGCACCGTTGCCCTGGGGGATGGCGCGCAGCGTGACGTGCGTTCCGTTGACGTTGAGCGGGTGATCCGCGACTGGCGCGTCGAACGTGATCGAGCCGTTGCTGCTGTTGGCGACGAGCGTGCCCGGGCCGGCGAGCGTGAGGGTGATGGATCCGGACACGTATCCGCCCCCTCCAGCGTGCGCACTTGACGCTGCGGGCAGGAGGGCGATACCGGCGGCGAGCAACGCGGCTCTGGCGAGTCGGGGGAACATCGTGCTCCAGTCGGAAGTGGCCCTGCAGCCTAGTCCAGCGGCCCCCCACCCATTTCGCGCGCGCTCGGCGCCTCGAGCCACGATGTGACAGGGCGCGGGATGGGGCGCCCCAGCGGCCGCGCCGGGTCGAGCGCCCGCGGCGAACCCAGCAGCCACTCCCCGTCGTCACGCACCACCTCGGTGACCACCTCGGCGCGCTCCGCGGCCAGCGCCGGGGCCCCGAAGCCGAACACCTTCTCGGCGGCGGTGACGGCGGTAAGGCGGCCTCGTGCCTCCACGTGCACCCGGTGGTCGGCGCGTGCCATCTCGCCCTCGTGCGCCGAGAGGGCCTGCTCGATCTCGGCTGCGCGTGCGTCGTCGAACGTGGTGACGATGGTGGGGAAGGGCAGGTCGCCCCAGATGGCCCACATCCACCACGGCGGCGCATCGTCGCGGGCACTGAGCACGTCGCGGATGGCGCGGCCCGTGAGTTCATGCGCGTGGTGCACGTCGTGCGGCGACGGGCCCACCACCAGGTCGGGTGGATCCGCGCCGTCAAGGGCCATGCCCAACTGCCAGCGCACGCGCTCCTCGGCGGCACCGCGGTCGTCCGTGGCCGACATCGCAATCGGCGGTTCATTGATGATCAGGCGGAAGCCGGCGCGACCACACGCCTCCTCGACCTCGGCCCGTCGCCGGTCGTGGTCATCGGGGCGCCCCAGGCTGAGGGCCAGGTTCACCACCTCGTGCCCGGCATCCCGCAGCGCCATGAGGGTGGCGGGTGCGCCCACCAGTTCGTCATCGGGATGCGGCGATACGTGCAGGACCCTCATATGACGACCATGGCAGGAAGTAGGTGGGGCATGCCCCTGACCGGGGTGCTACCTGCGCGACGTGCGGTCGTACGCGCCTGCCCATGCCGGCGCGTCGGGGTCGAGGCCCGCGAGGAGCGCCAGGTCGATGGACAGGGCGACGGCGTGGGGGAGTGCCATGACCGGCGCCAGGCGGGGGTCGGCGTCGGGGTCGCCGGCCAACTCCACCACCCGGGCCCCGCCCTCGGCCAGCACCTCGGCGGCCTCGCGCAGCAGGGGGTCGAGGTGCGGCCCGGGCACCGTGACCGCCATGTCACCGGGCACCGTGGCGAACCGGCCGGTGGTGGCGCCCTCGCGCGTCTCGTAGCCGTCAACCGGGAGGATGGACACCTCGCGCAGGCAGAGCGCGATGTGGAGCGCCGCGGGCCATGCGGGCCCGGTGCCCACGCACACCCCGGCATGCGGGCGCGGCCCGGGGTCCGGCGGCAGCGCGGCCGCCGCCTGCACGAGCGGCTCGAGCCGCTCGCCCGCGCCCTCCGCCGCCGTGGCCAGCGCGCCGTCGCCGCTCATGCGTGCCAGCACCGCCAGGCCCGCCACCAGCGACCCGGCGTAGCCCTGGGTGTGGGTGCGGGCGCGGAGGGTGTCCACCACCACGAGCGCGCGGGCCTCGGCAGCGCGGCCGATGGTGGACCCCGCGTTGGCCGTGATGGCCGCGATGGGTCGTGGTGCGCCCGCATCGATGGCCTCGATCACGTCGCGGAACTCGCCGGAGCTGGAGAGCGCCAGCAGGCGGTCGCCCTCCCTCCAGGGGAACGCCCCGCGCGCCACCAGGCCCCCGGGCACGGCCAGCACCTCGACGGGCGGCTCCGGCACCTGCAGCCATGCCAGCCACAGGGCCAGCGCCACGTGCCACTGGGCGCCGTTGCCGGTGACGATGACCCGGCGCACGTCCGGCGCCGTGAGCAGCGTGGCCACGTCGTCGAAGCCCTCGGCGCGGGTGGTGGTGGCGGTGAGCGTGCCCGGGGTGAGCTCGAGGTCTGCCCAGAGGCCCGAATCGGTTCGCGGTGCGCTCATACGCCCACCATAGCCCCGACCCCGCGCCGCTACGCTGCCCCCGTGGCAACAGGGCACACCGATGACGCTGCCGAGCAGCCGCGCTGCCCCACCTGCGGCGAGCGTGACTCAGAGGACATCGGCCAGGATGTCCGGCGCTGCCGGAACTGCACCTACGTGTGGATCCCGGTGACCCCCGAGGGGGACGGGCGCTAGGAAGCCAGCAGGTCGCGGACGCCCGACGGCCCGGCGCGCAGCAGTGATGCCGCCTTGCGGGCCGCCTGGCTCCTCTCCAGCATCTCCCGGGCCGTGACGTCGTCGTGCGCCATGACGGCGGCGGCGGCATCGCGGTCGGCCTGGATGGCGATCATGTCGAGCCGCTCGGCCATGCGCTCGTTGCGACCCATGCGGGTGCGCGGGCGACGACGGACGGCTGCAGGCGCGATCTTCTCCGGGACCACCTCGGGAGCGCTGACGAGGGTGAGCTGAGCTTCGCCCTGCGGCTGCTTGGTGTGTTGTGGAGAACGCATGTTCGTAAGGCTAGCGCCGGGGTCGGACGCGGTCGGCGTGCGAAAACGGGGGAAATCCCATCGCCAAGCCGTTTTCCGGAAAGGCCGCGAAATCGAACGGGAACACCTTTCCCGCCGCTTAACATGACGCCCCATGGGAACGGGCCACTCGCACGCGCACCACATGCCCGGCGGCGGTTCGGCGCGCCGGGTGGCGCTGGTGTCGGTGGGCGCGGCCATCCTGCTCATCGGCATCAAGCTGGCCACCGGTATCGCCACCGGCAGCCTGGCCTTCCTGTCCGAGGCCATCCACTCGGGCACCGACCTGGTGGCCGCGCTGCTGGCGCTGTTCGCCGTGGGGGTGGCCGCCCGACCCGCCGATCGCACCCACGCCTACGGCCATGGCAAGGCGGAGCACCTGTCGGCGCTTGCCGAAGGCGCCGTGCTGGTGCTGGTGAGCCTGTGGATCGCATACGTGGCCATCGGCCGGCTCGTGCAGGGCGGCCACGACGTGGACGCCACGTGGTGGGCCATCGGCGTGGCGGTGGTGATCATCGCCATCGACCTCGGGCGCACCGTGGCCCTCACCCGCGCGGCGCGGCGCTACAACAGCGCGGCGTTGAAGGGCAGCGCCCTCCACTTCGCCAGCGACCTGGCGGGCACCGCTGCCGTGCTGGTGGGCCTGTTGCTGGTGCGCGGCGGGATGGAGTGGGCCGACGCCGCCGCCGCGCTGTTCGTGTCGGCGCTGGTGCTGGTGGCCGCGGGCCGCCTGATGCACGAGAACGTCGAGGTGCTGATGGACCGCGTGCCCGACGAGGACGAGGCCGCGGTGCGCGCGGCCGTGCATGCCATGGGCCCGGGCGTGGAGCTGCGGCGCCTGCGCATGCGCTCAGCCGCCGGACGGGCATTCGCCGACGTGGTGATCGCGGTGCCCCCGGGCGAGTCGGTGGGGCGCGGCCACGCCGTGGCGGATGAGGTGGAGGAGGCCATCGAGGCCGCGGTGCCCGGCGCGGACGTTGTGGTGCATGTGGAGCGGCGCGAGGGCGCGGATGAGGACCTGGCCGAGCGGGTGCTGGCCGTGGCGCACGAGGTGCCCCGCGTGCGCGAGATCCACAACGTGCGCATCCTCCACCTGGATTCCGGCACCGAGGCGTCGCTGCACCTCAAGCTGCCGCCCGACACCCCGCTCCCGGATGCCGATTCCGTGGCCCGCGCGGTGGATGCCGCGGTGGTGGCGGCCGTGCCCGAGGTGGCGCGCGTGCACTCCCACGTGGAGCCCCTGGGCGCCCCCGGCTCGGCCGCCGAGGTGGCGGGCGACGCAGCCACGGCCGATGCCGTGCAGGCGCTGATCATCGAGGAGTGCGGTCGCGCCCCCCACGAGGTGCGCCTGGTGAGCACGCCCGAGGGGGTGGTGGCATACGTGACCCTCGCGCTGGGGTCGGCCACGCTGGCACAGGCCCACGACACCGGCGGGCGCGTGCGCCGCCGCATCCGCGATGCCGTGCCCGGCGTGGTGGATGCCTTCGTGCAGTCGCGCCCCTGATCAGGCGGGCCCGGGCGGGCGGGGCCCCGTGCCCGGGGCCGTCCACAGCCACCCGCCGTGCTGCCGCAGCCATGCCGACTCGGCGCGGTGGGCGGGGCGCACCGCGTCCACCAGGGCCCAGAACCGCGCGGAGTGGTCCAGGTGCACCAGGTGTGCCAGTTCATGCACCACCACGTACTCGGCCACCCGTGCCGGGGCCATGAGCAGTCGCCAGCTGAACGACACCGACCCGCGGGCCGAGCACGACCCCCAGCGCGTGCGCGGGTCGCGGATGGAGATGGCATCCGGGCGCGCGCCCACCGCGGGGGCCACGGCATCACAGGCCTGCGCGAACCAGTCGCGCGCGGCGCGGCGGTAGGCGCGCTCCACCAGCGGGCGCACGTGGTCGGGCGACGGCGCGGCCACCACCAGTCGCCCCTCCTCGGGGCGGAACACCGCGGATGGCCGCCCGGCCGAGCGCACGCCCAACTCCACCTCTCCGTCGAGGAACGGCAGCGCCATGCCGTCCTCCAGCAGGACGGGGGGTGCCGGGTGCAGCAGGTCCCGGTGGCGCAGCAGCCAGCGCTCCTTGGATGCCACCGCGCGCTGGACCTCGGCCTCGGGCACGCGCGTGGGCGCCGACACCCTGAGGCCCTCAGGGGTGAGGGTCATGCGAACGTGGCGCGAGCGCGGATTGCGCACCAGCGTGTAGGGCACCGCGCGGCCTGCCAGCATCACCTCGGGCATGCCCCGATGGTGTCGCAACCACCGGACGGAAGGGCGACACGCCGGTCCGGCGCCTCCTGCTATTGTGCCCCGGCTTCACGAAGCACCAGTCCACCGGGCGCACCGCGCCCCGATCTGCAGGAGGGGCTCGCCTGACGACGCCCGTAGCGCGTGCCACCTAGGCGCGGACCAGACACCCGGCCTCCCGCAGGCCCGTCGACCCGGATCAACGACGCCATTCGCGTCGAGAAGATCCGGCTCATCGACGAGACCGGCGAGAACCGTGGGGAGATGCGCACCGAGGAGGCCCTCGACCACGCCGCGCGGCTCAACCTCGACCTGGTCGAGGTGGCGCCCGAGGCACGGCCGCCCGTATGCCGGATCATGGATTACGGCAAGTGGCGCTACGAGCAGGAGCAGAAGGCAAAGCAGGCGCGAAAGCACCAGAGCACGATCACCATCAAGGAGATCAAGTTCCGGCCCAAGATCGACCCGCATGACTACGAGACCAAGAAGGGCCACGTCCTCCGGTTCCTCAAGAACAAGGACAAGGTGAAGGTCACGATCATGTTCAGGGGCCGCGAGCTCATGCACCCGGAGCGCGGGGAGGCCATCCTCCTGCAACTCGCCGAGGAGGTGCAGGACCTCGCCACGATCGAGAGCCGGCCCAACCTGGATGGCCGCAACATGATCATGATGCTCGCGCCGCTGAAGGACGCCCCGCCCAAGAAGGACAAGGCAGAGCCGGAAGAGCCCTCCTAGGAAGCACGGAACACCACACATGCCAAAGATGAAGACCAACAAGTCGGCCTCCAAGCGCTTCCGCGTGACGCGGAAGGGCAAGGTGATGTACGTGCAGTCGGGGCTGCGGCACAACCTCGAGCACAAGTCCGGCAAGCAGAAGCGCGCCATCGCGCGCCCGGCGTCCATCGCCGAGGTCGACCGTCCGGAGATCCTCCGGCTGCTGGGGAGGCGCTAGTCCATGGCACGTGTCAAGCGTTCCGTCAACGCCCGCAAGAAGCGGCGCAAGGTCCTCGCCCAGGCCAAGGGCTACTGGGGCACCAAGCACACCTCGTACCGGCGCGCCAAGGAGCAGGTCCAGCGCTCGGGCAACTACGCCTACCGTGACCGCCGGGCCCGCAAGCGCGACTTCCGTCGCCTGTGGATCGCCCGCATCAACGCGGCGGCCCGCCTGAACGGCCTCACCTACGCGGAGTTCATGCACGGCCTGTCGCTGGCCGGCGTGGAGATGGACCGCAAGATCCTCGCCGACCTCGCGGTGAACGAGCCGGAGCACTTCGCCGCCCTGTGCGCGCGGGCCGCAGACGCCCGCGCGGCCGCCTGACCCCAGGCACCGGGCCCGCGACACCAGAGGCACGCGGCGGGGGCGGCCCGGGGCCCCTCCGCCGTGTGACCTCGCATCGCAACCCTGCGCTGCAGCACGTGCGCAGGCTGCAGCAGAAGCGCACCCGTCGCGAGGAGCGGCTGCTGGTGGCCGAGGGCGAGGACGTGGTGCAGTCGGCGCTCGACCGCGGCATCGCGCCCGTGATGCTGCTGGTGGACGAGGAGCGCACGCCGCCGGATGACCCCCGCGTGGTGGCCACGGCGGGCCTGGCCGAGCGCTATGCGCTGTCCACCCGCCTGATGGGCGGGGTGAGCACCCTGGCCCAGCCCCCGCGCATCATCGGCGTGTTCGCCCAGCCGGGGCCGCACCACTTCCGCACCGTGGCCATGCCCCCGGCGCTGGGGGTGTACCTGGCCGGCGTGGCCGACCCCGGGAACGTGGGCACGCTCATCCGCACCTGTGCCGCGCTGGGTGCGGACTGGCTTGCGCTGGGGCCGGGATCGGCCGATGCCGCCCATCCGCGTGCCGTGCGCGCGGCCATGGGCGCCTCGTTCGCGCTGCCCGTGCTGGAGGGCGTCTCGCCCGCCGACCTGGCCACGCGCCAGGGCTTCCGGGTGGTGGCGGCCGTGGCCCACGGCGGCGCCGCGCCGTGGGACGTGGACCTCACCGCTCCCACCGTGCTGGCGCTGGGGGCCGAGCGCGCGGGGCTGGACCCCGTGATGGACGCCCTGCGCGAGTCGCTGGAGGTGGTGGAGGTGACCATCCCCCAGGGGGAGGGCGCCGAGTCGCTCAACGTGGCCGCCGCAGGGGCTGCCCTGTTGGCCGAGCGGGTGCGGCAGTCCTCTAGGATGCCGCGGTCATGAGCGGGATCCCCGACCTCACCGCGCTGGCCGACGAGGCCGTCGCCCAGATCTCCTCCGCGTCCGACCTGGACGCGCTGGAGGCCGCGCGCGTGAAGTACCTGGGGCGCAAGGCACCGCTCACCGAGCTGCTGGGGTCCATCGGCACGCTGCCGCCCGAGGAGCGCGGTCGCGTGGGCAAGGACGGCAACGCCGCGCGCAAGGCCATCGAGGCCGCGCTGGACGCCCGCCGCGAGGGGTTGGAGGCCGACGCCATGGGCGCGGCGCTTGAGGCCGACACCGCCGACGTCACGCTGCCCGGCAACGCCTTCCCGCTGGGGGCGCTTCACCCCATCACCCAGGTGCGCCTGGAGGTGGAGGAGATCTTCCTGGGGATGGGCTACTCGGTGGCCGACGGCCCCGAGGTGGAGACCGGCTACAACAACTTCACCGCCCTCAACACGCCCGACGGCCACCCCGCACGCTCCGAGAGCGACACCTTCTTCATCGAGGGGGGCGACGACGTGCTGCTGCGCACCCAGACCTCGCCCGTGCAGATCCGGACGATGCAGCAGGGACCGCCGCCGGTGTACGTGATCGCCCCCGGCACCGTGTACCGCCGCGACGACGTGGACGCCACCCACAGCCCCATGTTTCACCAGGTGGAGGGACTGGCCGTGGACGAGGGCCTCAGCTTCGCGCACCTCAAGGGCACCATCGAGTACTTCCTCACCCGCCTGCTCGGCGACCGCGAGGTGCGCGTGATCCCGCACTTCTTCCCGTTCACCGAGCCGTCGGTGGACGTGAGCGTGTCGTGGACCGACCGGCACGGCCGCACCGACTGGCTGGAGGTCGCGGGCGCCGGCATGGTGGACCCCAACGTGTTCGCGGCCGTGGGCTACGACCCCGAGCGCTGGACGGGCTTCGCGTTCGGGTTCGGCCTGGACCGCATCGCCATGATCCGCCACCAGATCAGCGACATCCGCCTGCTGTACGAGGGCGACCTGCGCTTCCTGGAGCAGTTCTCGTGAAGCTGCCGCTCGAATGGCTGCGCGAGCACGTGGCCACCGACCTGGATGACGCCGCCCTTGCCGACAGGCTCACCGCCACCGGCACCGCCGTGGAGCGCATGGTCACGCGTGGCATCCCGGTGAGCGACTCGAACCGGCAGGCGTTCCGGGTGGGCAAGGTGCTCACGGCCGAGCAGCACCCCGATGCCGACCGCCTTCGCGTGCTCAGCGTGGACACCGGCGACGACGCCCCGCGGCAGATCGTGTGCGGCGCGCCCAACGTGGCCGCGGGCCAGACCGTGGCCGTGGCCCTGCCCGGCGCGGTGATGCCCGGTGGCCAGAAGCTGGGCAAGGCCAAGCTGCGCGGGGTGGAGAGCGCCGGGATGGTGCTGAGCGAGAGCGAGCTGGAGCTGGCCGAGAGATCCGAGGGCATCATGGTGCTGGGCGACGACCTCGCGGCCGGCACGCCGGTGCTCGACGTGCTGCCGCCGCCGGGCACCATCCTGGAGCTGGAGCTCACCCCCAACCGCGGCGATTGCCAGGGCATCTACGGCATCGCGCGCGAGGTGCACGCCATCACGGGCGCCGCGCTGCACGACCTGGACCAGTCGCTTCCGCCCGAGGACGGCGCCGGCCAGGTGGGCGACTACGTGTCGCTGCGCGTGGAGGCCCCCGATCTCTGCCCGCGCTACATGGCCCGGGTGCTGCTCGACGTGCAGGTGGGCCCATCGCCCGACTGGATGGTGCGCCGCCTGGAGGCCGCGGGGATGCGCAGCATCAACAACGTGGTGGACATCACCAACTACGTGATGCTGCTCACCGCCCAGCCCCTTCACGCATTCGATCTCGACCGCCTGGCGGGACCGGAGATCGTGGTGCGGCGTGCCGGCGACGGCGAGCCCATCACCACGCTGGACGGCCAGCACCGCACGCTCACCAGCGAGCACCTGGTCATCGCCGATGCCGAGAGGCCCGCGGTGATCGCCGGCATCTTCGGCGCCGAGTTCGCCGAGGTGCATGAGGGCACCACGCGCGTGCTGCTGGAGGCCGCCACGTTCGACGGGCCGTGCATCATCCGCACGTCGCTGGGCCTGGGGCTCCGCACCGAGAGCAGCGCACGGTTCGAGAAGGGGCAGCCCACCGACCTGCCGCCCGTGGCCATGGCCATCGCCTGCCGGCTGCTGCACCAGCTGGCTGGCGCGTCGCTGGTGCCGGGGGTGCTGGACGAGCGCGCTCCGCAGGATGACCCTGCGCCCATCACGTTGCGGCACGCCCGGGTGCAGGCGCTGCTGGGTACCGAGGTGGCGCCCGACGAGAGCGCCCACATCCTCGAGCGCCTGGGCTGCACGGTGCACCGTGGCGACGACGCCCACGTGGTGACCGTGCCGTGGTGGCGCACCGCCGACCTGCAGCGCGAGGTGGACCTGGTGGAGGAGGTGGGCCGCGTGCACGGGCTCGACCGCATCCCCGCCGTGCTGCCGCGCCTCACGGCGCATGCATCCCTCACCCCGCAGCAGCAGGTGGTGCGGCGCCTCAGTCGCTATGCCGCCGACCAGGGGCTGAGCGAGGCCATCACCTACCGGTTCGTGCCCGAGGCCGACGGCGACCGGCTGCACCTGCCGGCCGACGACGACCGCCGCCGGGTCATCCGCCTCTCCAACGCGCTCAGTGACGAGATGGCCGTGATGCGGCGGTCGCTGCTGCCCGGCCTGCTGCGCGCCGTGGAGCGCAACCAGAGCCACCAGCGGCGCGACGGCGCCATCTTCGAGGTGGGACGCACCTACATCCCCGAGGCCGACGGCCTGGCCGACGAGCCCGAGGAGCTCACCGCCGTGCTGTTCGGCGCGCCGGGTGCGCGTGGGTGGCGCCAGGCCCCCGCCGACGTGGACGTGTGGTCGGCCACGGGCCTTGCCATCGCCATGGCGGCGTCGGTGGGCGTGCGTGCCGAGGCCGTGCCGGGCGTGCGCGAGCCGTGGCTGCACCCTGTGCGCCAGGCGCGCCTGACCGCCGGCGGAATCGTGGTGGGCGTGGCCGGCGAGGTGCACCCCGCGGTGCTGAAGGCCTTCGACGTGAAGGGCCCCGTGGTGGCGCTTACCCTGCGCATCCCGGCGCTGGTGCAGGTGGGCCCCGAGGAGCCGCGCCGCTACGTGGACCTCATCTCGGTGCCGGTGAGCACGCGCGACCTGGCGGTGCTGGTGCCGGAGGGCACCACTGCGGCCCACGTGCTCGACGTGGCCCGCGAGGCCGCGGGATCCCTGCTGCAGGCGGCCGAGGTGTTCGACCACTACGCCGGCGACCAGGTGCCCGCGGGCAAGGTGAGCCTGGCCGTGCGGCTCACCATCGCCGAGCCCGGGCGTACCCTCACCGACGAGGAGATCGACGAGGTCACCCAGCGCACGGTCATCGCGCTGCGGGACCAGGTGGGGGCGGAACTCAGGTCATGAGCACGGTCCACGTGATCGGCGCCGCGGGGTTCACCGGCGCGCAGTTGGCCGCCCTGGTTGACGCCCATCCGTACTTCGCGCTGGGGCAGGTGACCGCCCGCGCCGACGCCGGCAGGCGCATCGTGGACGTGGCGCCCGAGTACCGGGTGGACGCCGTGCTGCAGGAGCTCGACCTGGATGCGGTGGCTTCGGGCGACTTCGCCGCCGTGTGCTACCCGCATGCCGAGGCCGCCGCGGCGGTGGGCCAGCTGGTGGACCGCGGGGCGCGGGTGGTGGACGTGTCGGCCGACCACCGGCTGCGCGACGCGGCGCTGTATCCGCAGTGGTACGGGTTCGACCACCCCCGGCCCGACCTGCTGGCCGAGGCGGTGTACGGCCTGCCCGAGGTGAACCGCGATGCCATCGCCACGGCACGGGTGGTGGCCAACCCGGGGTGCTACCCCACGGCGTCGCTGCTGGCGCTGCTGCCGGTGCGGGGCCAGGTGGCCGACATCGTCATCGATGCCAAGAGCGGGGTGAGCGGCGCGGGCAAGGCACCCACCCCTGACGTGCACTACTCCGCGGTGGCCGACAGCGTGCGCGCCTACAAGGTGCTGCAGCACCGGCACGCACCCGAGATCTCGCAGGAGATCGGGCAGCCGGTCACCTTCACGCCGCACCTGGTGCCGGTGGACCGGGGCCTGCTGGCCAGCTGCTACGCGTGGTTCGACGGCGACGCCCCGCACCCCGATGACCTGCGCCGGCAGTACGCCGAGTTCTACGCGGACGCCCCGTTCGTGGAGGTGGTGGAGCAGCCGCCGGGCATGCGCGCGGTGCAGCGCACCAACTACGCCCAGGTGTGCCCGGTGAGCGACCCCGCCACGGGCCGCCTCATCGCCTTCGGCGTGATCGACAACATCATGAAGGGCGCGGCCGGGCAGGCGGTGCAGAACCTCAACCTCATGGCCGGCCGGCCCGAGGACGAGGGGCTGCGCTGATCGACTGGTCGCCCGTGGAGCGCGCCGACTGGATCGGCGCGCCGGAGGGGCTCGCGCGCACCCCGGGCACGGGGGTCACCACGCCCACCGGATTCCGGGCGGCCGGCGTGGCCGCGGGGCTCAAGGGCGAGGGCCTGCTCGACCTGGGCCTGCTGGTGAGCGACCGGCCATGCGCATCTGCCCTCGTGGACACCGCCAGCGCCCTGCCGTCCGCGGCGGTCACCTACACCCGCACCCTGCACGCGGGCAGCCTGCGCGGGGTGGTGGTGAACAGCGGGTGCGCCAATGCGGCCACCGGCGAGCAGGGAATCGTGGACGCCCGGGCCATGGGCGAGACGGCCGCCGCGGCTGCGGGGGTGCCCGTGGGCAGCCTGGCGGTGTGCTCCACCGGGGTCATCGGTGAGCGGCTGCCCATGAAGGCCCTCACCGCCGGCATGGACCAGGCCGCCGCGGCGCTGTCTCCTGATGGGGGCCTCGACTTCGGGGAGGCCATCCGCACCACCGACGCCTTCGCCAAGGGCGGGGCGTTCACCCTGGCGCTGTCCTCCGGCACGGTCACCATCGGCGCGGCCGCCAAGGGCGCGGGGATGATCCGCCCCGACATGGCCACCATGCTGGCCTATGTGACCACCGACGCCTGCGTGCTGCCGGAGGACCTGCTCCGGGCCACGCGCGCCGCCGCGGACGGCGGGTTCAACCGCATCAGCGTGGATGGCCAGATGAGCCCCAGCGACACCCTGCTGGTGCTGGCGAACGGCGAGGGGCCGCCCATCGAGGGTGATGACCTGGTGCTGTTCGCCCAGGCGCTCGGGGCCATCTGCCGCTACCTGGCGATCCTCATGGTCAAGGACGGCGAGGGTGCCGAGCACGCCGTGCGCGTGGTGGTGCAGGGGGCGCTGGATGACCTGGAGGCCGAGCGGGTGGCGCGGGGCGTGGGGGAGAGCGCGCTGGTGCGCACGGCCGCCTACGGCCGCGACGCCAACTGGGGCCGCGTGCACCAGGCGGTGGGGCAGGCGCTGGCGCAGGCGGGCGGCCACGTGGACTTCTCGCTCAGGTTCGATGGGGTGCTGCCCGACGGGGCGGGGATCGGCGAGGTGATGGCCCGCCCCGAGTACGAGATGCAGGTGGGGCTGGGGCGCGGCCAGGGCACGGCGGAGCTGTTCGCGAGTGACCTGGGGCACGGGTACGTATCCGTCAACGCCGATTACCGCACCTAGCGCCTAGACTGCCGCCCCTATGGGCGAGACCAACCGCACCGAACTCCCCGACAGGGCCGACGTGGAGGCGCGGGCCTCCGTGCTGCTGGAGGCCCTGCCGTACATCCGCGAGTTCGCCGGCGCCACGGTGGTGGTGAAGTACGGCGGCGCGGCCATGACCAACCCCGAGCTCAAGGCGTCGTTCGCGCGCGACATCGCCCTGCTCAAGTTCGTGGGGATGAACCCCGTGGTGGTGCACGGCGGCGGCCCCGATATCTCGTCGTACTCCGATCGCCTGGGCCTGGACGTGAACTTCGTGGACGGCCTGCGGGTGACCGATGAGCCCACCATGGAACTGGTGAAGATGGTGCTCATCGGCAAGGTGAACAAGGAGATCGTGGCCCAGTTGCAGGTGGCGGGCGTGAAGGCCGCCGGCCTGTCGGGCGACGACGGCGCGCTCATCCGCGCGCGCAAGGCCACCTCCGAGGGCGGCGACCTGGGGTTCGTGGGCGAGGTGGAGAAGATCGACCCGGGCATCCTGGGCGCCCTCCAGGACTTCGTGCCCGTGGTGGCATCGGTGGGCGTGGACGCCGATGGCCAGAGCTACAACATCAACGCCGACACCGTGGCGGGTGCGCTGGCCGCCGCGCTGCGGGCGCGGCGCGTCATCTTCCTCACCGATGTCGAGGGCGTGTACCACGACTTCTCCGACAAGTCGTCGCTCATCGCCAAGTGCGCGCTGGCCGACATCGAGGGCCTCATGGCCTCGGATGCCATCGACACGGGGATGATCCCCAAGCTGGCGGCGGTGCGCACTGCCATCCGCGGCGGGGTGGAGGCGGCGCAGATCGTGGACGGCCGCGTGCCGCACTCGGTGATCATGGAGCTGTTCACCGAGCAGGGCCTGGGCACCATGGTCACGGCGGAGTAGCGCCGTGATCCGCGAGCAGACCGTGGAGCGCGAGCGCGCGGCGCTCATGAGCAACTACGGGCGCTACCCGGTGGAGTTCGTGCGGGGCGAGGGCGCGTGGCTGTTCGACCCCGAGGGGCGCGGCTACCTGGACTGCATGTCGGGCATCTCCATGATCAACGCCGGGCATTGCCACCCGGACGTGGTGGAGGCCATCCGCCAGCAGGCGGGCATGCTCATCAACACCTCCAACCTCTACTACACCGACCCCATGATCGAGCTGGCGGAGTGGATCCGCGACTCCTCCATGGGCGGCCGGGTCTTCTTCTGCAACTCCGGCGCCGAGGCGTCGGAGGCGGCGCTGAAGCTGGCGCGCAAGCACGGGGGCCCCGATCGCACCGAGGTGGTGGCGCTGGTGGATGGGTTCCACGGCCGCACCATGGGCGCGCTGTCCATGACCGGCCAGCCCGGCAAGCAGGAGGCCTTCAAGCCGCTGGTGCCGGGCATGGTGCACGTGGAGCGCAACGACCACGAGGCCCTGCGCGCGGCGGTGACCGACCGCACGTGCGCGATCGCGCTGGAGATCGTGCAGGGCGAGTGCGGCGTGTACCCGCTGGAGGACTCGTTCGTGCGCCTGGCGCGTGAGCTGGCCGACCGGCACGGCGCCCTGCTCATCATCGACGAGATCCAGACCGGCATGAGCCGCACCGGACCGCTGTACGCCTACCAGGACGTGGGCGTGGAGCCCGACGTGATGTGCCTGGCAAAGAGCCTGGGCGGCGGGTTCCCGATCGGGGCCATCACCGCGCGTCCCGGGGTGGACCAGGTGTTCCAGCCCGGCGACCACGGCAGCACGTTCGCCGGCAGCCCCCTGGCATGCGCGTCGGCGCTGGCCGCCGCGCGCGTGCTGGACGACCCCGCCCTCCAGGAGCACGTGCGCAAGGAGGGCGCGCGCTTCCTGGCCGGGCTGCAGGCGCTGGTGGACGAGGGCCTCGCGGTGGATGCCCGCGGCCGCGGGCTGATGTGCGCCATCGACGTCCCGGGCACCAATGCGGCGGACGTGGTGGGGCAGATGCTGGAGCGGGGCTTCCTGGTGAACAACACCAGCCCCCGCACCGTGCGGTTCCTGCCCCCGCTGGTGATCACCGGCGATGAGCTGTCGTCGGTGCTCGCCGCGCTGCGCGACGTGCTCTCCGCTTAACCGTTCGTGCACCGATGGGTGCGTGCGCGTCCGGGGCGCGCGCCTATCATCGGCGCATCGCGGAAAGGAGGTGGTCCAAATTCCTTCAGACCATATGTGCGTAGGTGGCGGCAGCTAGGGGGCGACTCCCCTGATGAGCAGCTGCAGCCGGGGGAACGAGCAACCCGCTCCCTGGCGACTCCACTGCCGCTCACCGTCCTCGAGGGCCCGGATCGCGCCGATCGCGACCGGGCCCTCGGCGCGTTCAGGGGCCGGTGATGCCCCTCGCGCGCTCCAGCACGGCGTCGAGCATGTCCGGCGTGAGCCTGCCCGTGAAGGTGTTCTGCTGGCTGGGGTGGTACGTGCCGAGCAGGGTGATCGGGCCGATGGCCGCCTCGGCGCCGTGCGCGAACCGGGGCTTGGGCCTGGGGACCTGGTGCCCCGCGGCCGCCAGCACGCGCAGCACTCCGTCCCACGCGAAGCCGCCAAGGGCCAGGATGACCCTCGACCTCGGGCAGAGGTCGAGTTCCCTCGCGAGGAAGGGGATGCAGGCGTCGCGCTCGGCCGTGGTGGGCTTGTTGTCGGGCGGCGCGCAGCGCACCACGGCGCTCATGCGGCAGCCGATCAGGCGCAGGCCGTCATCGCGCGAGGTGGACTCGGGCTGGTTGGCCAGGCCCGCGCGGTGCAGCGCGGCCACCAGGAAGTCGGCGCTGCGGTCACCGGTGAACATGCGCCCCGTCCGGTTGGCCCCGTGCGCGGCGGGGGCCAGCCCCACGATGAACAGCCAGGGGTCGGGGTCGCCGAACCCCGGCACCCCCCGCGACCAGTACTGCTGGCCGCGGTAGCGCGCCGGCGGGTCCTCGCCCACCGACGTGCGCCACGCCACCAGCCGGGGGCAGGCCGTGCACGCGGCCACCTCGTGCGCCAGGGCGTCGAGCGGGCTAGTCACGGGAGTGCGCCACCCCGGTCACGCGCCTGGCACCGGGGTGGGCGCGCCCAGGTGCTCGGCCAGGAAGGCTGCCGTCTGGGCCTGGATGCGCAGGTCGTGCTGCAGGCTCTGGTGATGGCCGCCCATCTCGATGCGCAGGTGCTTGGGCTGCGATGCCCGCGACCACAGGTCGTAGGTGACGCCCCACGGCACCACGTCGTCGCCTGTTGCGTGCCAGAAGCCGCGCGCCACTCCGTCGTGGCGCGACGTGGATGGTCCCAGCGGGTAGGCCAGCGGCCAGTCGTGGCCCAGTCGCACGGCGAGTGACTGGGGCCGGGCGGGGCAGATGGCAACCACCGCGCGCACGTCCGCGTGCATGGGGGCGCACGTGAGCGCCAGGAACCCGCCCATCGACGACCCACGCACGCCGAGCACCCCGGCGCCCCGGAAGGTGAGGTCATCCAGCGCCGCCAGCACGTCGCCGATCATGCCCTCGTCCATTGGGCCCTTGGTACCGCCGTGGCCACGAAGATCGGGGACGAGCACCCACATCCCCATGGCCTGAAGGCGCTCCGCGAAGTCCACGTGGTTGTCCTTGCGGCTGCCGTAGCCGTGCAGGATCACCACGCCGGGCGCGCCCAGGTCACCCTCGGCCAGCAGGGCCTTCATGGGGCGGCCGTCGCGCGAGGGGAACCGTACGAGCTCGAGCGGTGCATCCATCCCTTCGCGAGCCTACCCGCATTGCTACTGTCCCCCGGCTTATGCAGCCGCTTTCCAAGGTGCTTCCGCCGTCGGCAGACACGACGCCGGAGGGCCACCTCTCCATCGGCGGATGCGACGTGGTCGCACTGGCCGAGGAGTACGGGACCCCGCTCGTCATCTACGACGGAGGGCTCCTGCGCGACACCATGCGCCGCTACGTGCAGGCGTTCCGCGCGCATGACCCCCACACCGAGGTGATCTACGCCAGCAAGGCCTTCTGGGCCCAGGCGCTGCTGCGCATGGCCCACGAGGAGGGCCTGCGGATGGACGTGGCGTCGGGCGGTGAGCTGTTCATGGCGCTGCACGCGGGGTTCCCGGCCGACAAGATCGTGATGCACGGCAACGCCAAGGACGCCAAGGAGATCGGCGAGGCGCTGGATGCACTGGTGGGGCTGGTGGTGGTGGACAGCCTCGACGAGATCGCGCTGCTCGACACGCTGGCCGGCGAGCGCGGGCGCACGCAGGACGTGCTGGTGCGCGTGACCCCCGGGGTGAAGCCCTCCACCCACAAGTACATCTCCACCGGGCAGCTGGACAGCAAGTTCGGCTTCTCGCTGGAGGGCGGACTTGCCGCCGATGCGGTTGCCGCCTGCCGCGCGGCCGCCAACATCAACCTGGTGGGGCTGCACTGCCACATCGGCTCGCAGATCTTCGAGCTCGGCGCCTATCCGGCGGCCGCGCACCTGCTGGCGCAGTTCGTGAAGGAGCAGGGCGGGGACGACCTGGCCATCATGGACATGGGCGGTGGCCTGGGCATCGCGTACACCCGCGAGGACGATCCCCCGTCGGTGGAGGAGTTCGCCGACGTGGTGATGGACGCCGTGCACGCCGAGTGGGACGCCGCCGGCCTGCCCCGCCCGCGCGTGATGGTGGAGCCCGGCCGCAGCGTGGTGGGGCGCGCGGGGCTTACCGTGTACCGGGTGACGGGCACCAAGGACATCCCCGGCGTGCGCCGCTACGCGGCTGTGGACGGTGGCATGAGCGACCTCATGCGCCCCATGCTCTACGGCGCCACCTACGAGGCCCTGCTCCCCGAGCGCCCCGACGCCGAGGCCAGCCAGACGCTGCGCCTGGTGGGCAAGCACTGCGAGAGCGGCGACGTGCTCATCGAGGAGGCCGACCTTCCCGAGGTGGGGCGCGGCGACCTGGTGTGCCTGCCGGCCACGGGCGCGTACGGCGTGGCCATGGCCAGCAACTACAACGGCGTCACGCGCCCGGCGGTGGTGTTCGTGGACGAGGGGAAGGCCACCCTGGTGGTGCGCCGTGAGACCTACGCCGACCTTGTGGCGAGGGACCTGTGAGCGACGTCGTGCGCATCGGGATGCTGGGCTGCGGCACCGTGGGGCAGGGCGTGGTGGGGATCCTCCACGAGACCGCCGGCACCATCGAGCGCGCCACGGGCCACCGGCTGGAGATCGCCAAGGTGCTGGTGCGCGACCTCCAGGCCGACCGCCCGGGCCTGGACCCGGCGGTGCTCACCACCGACGTCGAGGACATCCTCGGCGATGACCAGATCGACATCATCGTCGAGGTGATGGGCGGGGTGGAGCCCACGCGCGAGTGGCTGCTCCGGGCGCTTGGCCACGGCACGTCGGTGGTCACCGCCAACAAGCAGCTGCTGGCCCGGCACGGCCCCGAGCTCCTGGCCGCCGCAGAGGAGGGCGGCAGCGAGCTGCGGTTCGAGGCGTCGGTGTGCGCGGCCATCCCGGTGATCAAGGTGCTGCGCGAGGCCCTGCTGGCCGCCGAGATCGAGTCGGTGATGGGCATCGTGAACGGCACCACCAACTACATCCTGAGCGAGATGCGCCGCAGCGGGATGAGCTACGGCGATGCCCTGCGGCAGGCCCAGGACCTGGGCTACGCCGAGGCCGACCCCACCGAGGACGTGGGCGGTGCCGACGCGGCGGCCAAGATGGCCATCCTGTCGTCCATCGCGTTCCACACTCGCGTGCTGATCGACGACGTGCCGTACTCCGGCATCGACTCCCTGCAGAGCGACGACGTGGACATCGCGCACGAGCTGGGGTTCGTGATGAAGCTGCTGGGCATCGCCCGGCTGGTGGACGGCGCGGTGTCGGTGCGGGTGGAGCCCGCCCTGGTGCCCGGCGACCATCCGCTGGCCTCGGTGGGCGGCGCCGACAACGCCGTGCTGCTGGAGAGCAGCATGGTGCGGCAGATCATGCTGGAGGGCCCCGGCGCAGGCGGCACCGAGACCGCATCGGCGGTGGTGAGCGACGTGCTGTCGATCATGGGCAGTCGCCCCGGGTCTTTCCTGGCCGGTGCGCTGGCCGATGCCGGCCGCCCCATGGCGGCCGAGGGCACGCTTGAGAGCGCGTTCTACGTGCGCCTGGAGGTGGCCGACCAGCCCGGCGTGCTGGCGCGGGTGTCGTCGGTGCTGGGCGAGAGCGATGTGAGCATCCTCACCGTGCTGCAGCGCGGCGAGGGTGAGAGCGCCCGGCTGGTGATGATCCTCCACCGCGCCCCCGAGGGCCGGGTGCGCCAGGCCATCGGCCGCCTGGCCGACATGCCCGAGGTGCGCGAGGAGCCCGTGCTCATCACCGTGGTCGGGAGCGGCGAGGCACCCCGATGAGCACCGCGGCGCTGCGCGGCATGCCCCTCATCGAGCGCTACCGCGACTTCCTGCCGGTCACCGACGCCACGCCGGTGATCAGCATGGGGGAGGGGGCCACCCCGCTGGTGCGCCTGGACAAGCTCTCCGAGTGCCTGGAGCTGGACGTGCACGTGAAGCTGGAGGGGCTCAACCCCACCGGCTCGTTCAAGGACCGCGGCATGTGCTTCGCCATGAGCAAGGCCGTGGAGGAGGGCGCCACGGCGGTCATCTGCGCCAGCACCGGCAACACCTCGGCCGCGGCCGCGGCCTACGCCGCCCGCGCCGGGCTCACCTGCGCGGTCATCATCCCCGGCGGCAAGATCGCCCTGGGCAAGCTGGCGCAGGCGCTCATCTACGGCGCGAAGGTGCTGGCGGTGGACGGCAACTTCGACGACGCCCTGCGGATCGTGCGCGAACTGAGCGAGAAGCACCCCATCGCGCTGGTCAACTCGCTCAATCCCTACCGCCTGGAGGGGCAGAAGACCGCGGCGTTCGAGGTGTGCGACGCCCTGGGTGATGCCCCGGACGTGCTGTGCATCCCCGTGGGCAACGCCGGCAACATCTCGGCCTACTGGATGGGGTTCGGCGAGTACCGCCAGGCCGGTCGCTCCACGCGGCTGCCGCGGATGATGGGCTTCCAGGCCGACGGATCGGCGCCGCTGGTGCGCGGCGAGGTGGTCACTGCCCCGGAGACCATCGCCACGGCCATCCGCATCGGCAACCCCGTGCGCGGGGAGCAGGCGCTCGAGGCCATGAACGCCTCCGGCGGCGGCGTGGATGCGGTGACCGATGACGAGATCCTGGCGGCCTACCGCATGCTGGCCTCGAGCGAGGGCGTGTTCTGCGAGCCGTCGTCGGCCTCCAGCGTGGCGGGGCTCATCAAGGCGCACGCCGCCGGGCGGTTCACGCCGGGCGAGCGCGTGGTGTGCGTGCTCACGGGCAACGGCCTGAAGGACCCCGACACGGCCATCGCCCAGAGCGGTGGGGTCATCGAGATCCCGGCCGACTACGCCGCCGCGGAGAAGGCGCTGTATGGCGACTGACGAGCGCGCGCTCACCATCACCGCCCCCGCCACCTCGGCCAACCTGGGCCCGGGGTTCGACGTGCTTGCGCTGGCGTTGGACCTGGCGAACGAGGTGATCATCCGCCGCCGCCCGGGCCCACTGGAGGTGCACGTGGAGGGCGAGGGCGCGGGGGAGGTGCCCGAGGACGATCGCAACCTGGTGTGCCGCGCGCTGCTGGCGGGCCTGCCCACCCTGGATGGCCTCGAGATCACCTGCCGCAACCGAATCCCGTTCGGCCGGGGGCTGGGGTCATCCGCCGCCGCGGTGTGCGCCGGCCTGGTGGCGGCCAACGCGCTGGGCGACCTGCGCTGGAGCCCCGCGGACATCCTGGCGCGCGCCATCGAGTTCGAGGGCCACGGCGACAACGCCGCGGCGTGCCTCGACGGTGGCATCACCGCGCTGGTGCCGGGTCCGGGTCTCCTGCGCATCGAGCCACCGGACGGCCTGGCGCTGGTGGTGGTCATCCCCACGTCGCGCGTGAGCACCGACGAGGCCCGCGGCACCATGCCGGCCGAGGTGCCGGTGGCCGTGGCCGCGCAGTCCATATCGGCCACCGCCGGGCTGGTGCTGGCCCTGGAGCGCGGTCACCTGGACGAGGTGCCCGACTTCCTGGTGGACCAGTTGCACCAGCCCCACCGCGGGCCGCTGTGCCCGGGGTTCGCGGCGCTCAGCGCGCTCGACCACCCCGGGCTGCTGGGCGTGACGGTGTCCGGATCCGGCCCGAGCATGCTGGTATGGGCGCTGGTGGCGCAGGTGTCCGACGTGGCCCAGTTGGTGCGCGACACCCTGGCGGCCGAGGACGTGACCGCCGAGGTGCGCGTGGAGCGCGTGGCACCCACGGGCCTGCGCGCCCGCTGGCAGTAGGAGCGGCGGGCACCCGCTCCGGACGCGGTCACCCGGTGATCGCGGTGATCTCCATGCCCGGCACGGGCTGCCACAACGAGATGCCGTTGCCGTCGGGGTCTGCCAGCACCACGAAGTCCCCGAATGGCGTTCCGTAGTCCTCGCGGTCCGGGGCCAGATCACGGTCGCGCAGGCTCGCGGCGGCCGCGCGGGCGTCGTCCACCTGGAGGATGAGGCCCTGCAGGGATCCGGGGGTGCCCACGCCGTCCCAGTCGGCCAGCACGATGTTGGCGCCGGGCACGCGTGGGCGCAGCTGCAGCCAGCGCATGCCGGGCATCACGAGGTCGTCGGCGGTCACCTCCATGCCGAGGACGTCGCGGTAGAAGCCCAGGGAGCGATCCTGGTCGGCCACGGGCACCTGGAGGATCGCGATGCGTGTGATGTCCATGGCGATGAGTCTACGAGCGAGGCCCGGCGAGGGAGGGGGCCCGGCACCGGGTTTCGGCGGTGCAGGAGTGGGGTATCGGCGCGCCGCCGCCGCGCACCACTGCCTATGCGGCGAAAGGGCGCTCGGCGGCCGCGGCCTGCCAGAGGGTCCACACGTTGCCATCGGGGTCGGCGAACAGTGCGGCCGGACCCCCGGGGGCGTGCGGATCCACCCAGTGCTCGGTGATCCCGCTCCACCGCAGGCACCCCAGCGTGGTGCTGAGGTCGCGCACGGGCAGCACCGCCTCGCGCAACGACCCCGTCGGCGCATCCGGCGTGCCGCCCTGCAGGCGGATGGAGAGGGTTCCCCCCGGTGCGGCCAGCATGACCACGCGCCCCGTGCCGCCCCCCGGATCGTGGGTGACGATGAAGCCCAGGCAGTCCCGGTAGAGCCCGAGCGCCCGGTCGATGTCGGAGACCGGCACGGTGAGCGTGGAGGCCAGTGCAACCCTCA